>ENA-OQAR01000072-OQAR01000072.1-human-gut-metagenome-genome-assembly--contig:-NODE-72-length-23192-cov-4.202385_pt1 | contig 23192 bp, 25 predicted proteins | sample MGYA00242738_ERZ504533 | MGnify/ENA primary metagenome ERZ504533 (study PRJEB26092, sample SAMD00036276) | human gut metagenome | host: Homo sapiens | study: EMG produced TPA metagenomics assembly of... | reverse complement strand
ACCCTGGATTATTCTAGGCGGCCCGCCTGGTATGGGCAAAACCAGTTTTGCGCTGAACATTGCTACCAATGTGGCCCGCCTGCAAAAGATACCGACCGTCATTTTCAGCTTGGAAATGACCTGCGAACAGCTGACCGACCGCATCCTTTCCAGCACCGCAGGCATTGACAGCCAGGCATTCCGCACCGGCCGCCTGAACAACTCCGACTGGAACGACTTTGCCAATGCAACGTCACTGTTGTATAACGTTCCCATTTACATGGATGATTCCTCCGGTATTTCGGTGCCGGAAATCAAGGCAAAAATCCGCCAGATCAACCAGGATCCCAAACGGGATAAGATCGGTCTGGTCATCATCGACTATTTGCAGTTGATGCAGTCCGCCAAGCGCACCGAAAGCCGCGTGCAGGAAATCAGCGATATCACCCGGAACCTGAAAATTATGGCCAAGGAACTGAACGTTCCTGTCATTGCGCTGTCCCAGCTTTCCCGTGCTGCCGAAAAAACAGCGGGTCGCTCGGACCACCGCCCCCAGCTTTCAGACCTGCGTGATTCCGGCTCTATCGAACAGGATGCGGACGTGGTGCTCTTCCTGTACCGCGCTGCCTATTACAATTCCCAGAACGGCGAAACCGAACAGGCGAACGAAAACGAAGCCGAATGTATCGTGGCCAAAAACCGCCATGGCGAAACCAGTGTGGTCCGCCTTGGCTGGGATGGCGCCCATACCCGGTTCAGCAATCTGGACGAGATCCATGAACAGTACTGACGCAGACAATTCATTGCAAAACCCAGTAAACACGATGGAACAAACCTTGCTGGCCTATTGCCGCCGGCAGGGTTTGTTTCGGTTGGGGAACCGTGTCATCGTTGCCTGCTCCGGCGGGGCGGATTCGATGGCGCTGCTCTGTTTTCTGCTGCGCTGCAAAGCGGAACTTGGCATCACCGTCATGGCGGCCCATGTGGATCACGGAATCCGGGGCGAAGCTGCCCATGCGGATGCCCGCTTTGTGGCGGAGTTCTGCCGCACGCATCATGTGCCGTTCTTTTTGTACGATGCCGCTGCCAGCGGGGTGCAGATTCCCCCAAACCCCAGCGAGAACTGGGCGCGCAGCCTGCGCTATACCCTGGTTTGATGCGCTGGCCGCACAGCAGCATGCCTGCATTGCCACAGCGCATACGTTATCTGACCAGGCGGAAACGGTGTTGTTCCGCATGGCGCGCGGTACCGGCCTGCACGGCATGGCGGGTATTCCGGCGGTACGGGGCGTGTACCGCCGTCCATTTTTGTGCCTGACAAGGAGCGATACCACGGCATACTGCGCCGCCCTTGGGCAACACTATGTTCAGGACGAAAGCAATTTCAGCGATGCCTATGCCCGCAACCGTATCCGCCATTATGCTGTTCCGGCGCTGCAAACCATCAATCCGGCGGCAGAGCGGGCCGTGGGGCGGCTGTGCAACCAGCTGCAGGAGCTGAACATCTGGCTGGAAAACCTGGCTGAAAAACTGCTGGCGCAGGCTGCCTGCGGGGGCGGGTACAGCATCCCGATTCTTGCCGCGGCGGATGCCCCGGTGCTGGCTGCTGCCCTGCGCATGCTGGCAGCCCGCGCGCGTGACCCTGAAGAAAAATATGTGCAGGCTCTTGCGGCCATTGTTCGGCAGGGCAGCGGTGCGGTACAGCTGACGCCGGATGCCTGCTGGACCGCGGCAAACGGCATTTTTGTACTGCCGCTCAGTGCTAAAAATGCAGCCGGAAGCCATTCCCGCACCGCACCGGCTGCTAAAAACCGGCGTTTACTGCCTGCCAGGGGGCTATGAGCTGGAGATTCAACAACTAAATTATGAAGTTTTTTTGAAAAATCCATCATTTTTGAAAAAAGACTACACCTATTGTGCAGATTATGCTAAAATAAATAAGAATATTTTTGTGAGGACCCGCCAACCCGGCGATACGTTCCGCCCGGCGGGACGTCACGTTGGCAAAACGCTCAAAAAATATCTGAATGAGGCAAAAGTTCCTGTGGCTGAACGGACGCTGATGCCGCTGCTGGCCTGCGGTAGCCAGGTGCTTTGGCTGTGGGGGGCAGGCTTTGCGGACGGTTTGTCCCCGGATGATGGGACAAAGCAGATCCTGTTGATTCGGCAAAGCCGCCAGCTGCGGCCCCGGAGCAGGAACAAGATCATAATATTGGAGGAACAGATCATGCATGATATGAACAATGATATTGCCAAGGTTTTGATTTCGGAAGAGCAGCTGCAGGCCAAGGTGGCTGAATTGGGGGCACAGATCAGCCGCGATTACGAGGGCAAAGATTTGTTGCTGGTGTCTATCCTGAAAGGCTCCGTGGTGTTCATGGCCGATTTGATGCGCGCCATCACGGAACCCTGCAGCATTGACTTTATGGTGGTTTCCAGCTATGGCGGTGCCAACACCACTTCTACGGGCCTTGTCAAGATCGTCAAGGACCTGGATCAGGATCTTTCCGGCAAGGATGTTCTGATCGTGGAGGATATTCTGGATACTGGCGTCACGTTGTCTCACTTGGTGCCCATGCTGAAATTGCGCCGCCCCAACAGCGTGCGCCTGTGCACCATCCTCAGCAAGCCCAGCCGCCGCAAGGTGGATATTGAGCCGGACTACTGCGGTTTTGAAGTGCCCGATGAATTTGTTGTGGGCTATGGCCTTGACTATGACGAAAAGTACCGCAACCTGCCGTATGTCGGCGTGTTAAAACCGGAAGTATATTCCAAATAAAATTCTGTCTTGGCAGAATAACCAATCGCCCGCCGTTTTGGCGGATTTTGACAGGGAGTTGATTTTTTGCAGCACAAACCGCGTTTCAGCGGCATTATCATTGCCGCTGTCCTGATGGTGGCAGCACTCGTGATGATCTCCAGCTATTCCAGCCTGTTTGCCTCCAGCAAGAGCACCATGATGTTGTCCGAAGCCATGGGGTACTTTGAATCCAATCAGGTCACCTACTTTAACCTGGACCTGAACACCGGCGTTATCGAGATGAGCGTGAAAGAAGGTGAACATCCGCTGCCGGAATCCGGCACGTCCAGCGAAACATCCAACGGCCTGCTTGCAGAAATTTACGGCGATGGCACCGATGCTTACGCCCCCAGAACGGCGGGGCAGCGGTCATTACCTACAAGCTGCCATATCCTTCTTATTTCCTGCAATTCTACCTCAAGGATTATATCGACCAGTATAATGCAGCCAACCCGGATGCGCCCATGCAGTACGATATGGTCGCCGTTAAGACCAACGTGCCCTGGTTTGAGATCATCCTGTACGCCTTTATGATCGGCAGCGTTGTGCTGCTCTTCATGTCCATGTACCGTGGCGGTGCCGGTGGCGGCGGCCTGATGAATGTTGGCCGTGCCAAGGTCAAGGACCAGCAGGAAGGCCAGCGCAAGGCAACCTTTGCCGATGTTGCCGGTGCGGATGAAGAAAAGGCTGAACTCCAGGAAGTGGTTCAGTTCCTGAAAGCACCGGAAAAGTTCAACTCCCTGGGGGCGCGTATTCCCCACGGCGTTCTGCTTGTCGGCCCTCCGGGCACCGGCAAAACGCTGCTGGCCCGTGCCTGTGCAGGCGAGGCCGGCGTTCCGTTCTATGCCATCTCCGGTTCCGACTTTGTGGAAATGTATGTCGGCGTCGGTGCATCCCGTGTGCGCGATTTGTTTGAAAAAGCCAAAAAGACAATGCCCTCCATCATCTTTATTGATGAGATCGATGCCGTGGGCCGTCAGCGTGGTGCCGGCCTTGGCGGCGGGCATGACGAGCGCGAGCAGACCCTGAACCAGCTGCTGGTTGAGATGGACGGCTTTGACGCCAACGACGGCGTTATCGTGATGGCTGCCACCAACCGCGCCGATATTCTGGATAAGGCTCTGCTGCGTCCCGGCCGTTTTGACCGTCAGGTTTATGTTGGTCTGCCGGATGTGAAGGGCCGCGAGGAGATTCTGCGCGTTCACACCAAGAACAAGCCCCTTGGCCCCGATGTCAGCCTGAAAACCATCGCCAAGTCCACCGCGGGCTTCTCCGGTGCCGACCTGGAAAACCTTGTCAACGAAGCCGCCCTGCTGGCTGCGCGCAAGGGCAAAAAGGCCATCACCGAACCCGAAATCGAGGAAGCTTCCATCAAGGTTGTGGCTGGCCCCGAAAAGAAGAGCCGCGTTGTGACCGATGCCGAAAAGCGCCTGACCTCTTACCACGAGGCCGGCCATGCCATTACCGGCTATTTCTGCAAAACGCATGATCCCGTGCACCAGATCAGCATTATCCCGCGTGGTTCGGCAGGCGGCTTTACCATGTATCTGCCGGAAAAAAGACCCCAGCTATGTGACCAAGACCGCCATGAACGAGAACATTGTCTGCCTGTTGGGCGGCCGTGTGGCGGAGCAGCTGGTGCTGGATGATATTTCCACCGGTGCTTCCAACGACCTGCAGCGTGCCACGGATACCGCCCGCGCCATGGTGACCCGCTATGGCTTCTCGGAGCGCATGGGCCCGGTGGTTTATGGCACCGACCCTGGCGAAACCTTCCTTGGCCGAGACTTTGGCCAGGGCAAGGGCTATTCCGAAAATACGCGTCCGAAATTGATAATGAGATCCGTGATATCATGGATGAATCTTACGAGACGGCCCGCCGCATTTTGACCGAGCACATGACTGAGCTGCACCGTGTGGCCGGTGTGCTGATGGAACGCGAAAAGATCAGCGGCGAAGAGTTTGACGCCCTGATGAAAGGCGAAAACCTGGCACCCTTTGGGCTGGATACCCCCGCGCCTGCCGTAGCCCCTGCATCGGCAGAGCAGCCCGCCGCGCCGGAACAGCCCTCCGAACCGTCTGATGAAAATTGAGGCAAGGTGAAAACACAATGGATCAAAATTTTTTTCCCTGATGGCGCAATCCCGTGCCAATTATTACACTGCCGGCAGCCCGGTTCAGTTTGTCCGTGTTGAGCTGCTGAAAGGGGATGTCACGGGTGAAGTTGCGGTCTGCCTGACCTTTAAGAATGTTGGCACAGAACCGCTGACCGGCTTTATCATCCACTTCAAGTGCAAAGATGCTTCTGGTCAGATCCTGTGCGAGGATGATTTCTATTATGAGCAGCTCAATGTGCAGCCCGGCGAACTGTTTGGTGCCGATGATGCTGTGTTTGTCAGTGATACGCCGGTTTCCAGCGTGGAAATTGAGCAGGACCGTGCTTTCCTGAACGGCCGCGGCGTGGATCTGCGTAATTATAAGCGTGTCCGCCTGCAGGCCCCCCGTGTGCTGCCTGGCTCTATTGCCCGCACACTTCAGACCCGCACCAACAATAAGATGCTGACCTGCGTCCCGCAGGATACCGAAAACGGCTGGTTCTGCGCCTGCGGCGCGTTCCACCCCAATGAGGAAGCTGTTTCCGTCTGCAGCGAGTGCGGCGGCGACCGCGCTTACATCAAGCAACCCTGACCCGCATCCTGGAGGAAGCCCGGCAGGCCGCCGAACAGCAGCAGCGCGAAATCAACGCCGTGGCCAATGGCGTTGACCCCGCAGCAGCCCAGGCAGCCCAGGCCGCTGCCACCGCCGCCGCGGCTCAGGCAGCCATCAGCCAGGAGCCCACCGCGCAGTTCACCCCGCCCGCCCCGACCCAGAACCGGAAGAAGAGGACGAGGACGACGAAGCAACCAACGCCGAAATGGACCGCGTGCGCCGCTATGTCCCCAAAGGCATCTGTTTGCCGATGAAGAGGATGAAGAGGACGAGCATACCCGCATGTTCGATGATGAGGAAGAGGAAAGCGACGATGACGAGAACCCCGCCGTGGCCGTTATGCGGACGATGACGAGGAGAGCGAGGACGATGTAATGGCCGAGCGTATCATCCATTGGGCACCGCCCATCACCGCAGTGGTCTGTGCGCTCATCATTGCTGTGTCGCTGATCTACCACTTTGTCATCGCCTGATCGCCTGCTGTTTATCGGCAAAGGCGGGCTGACCCGCTGATATTTATCTGGGCAGGATAAAGCAAAATAAACCAAAACCAGCCGCCGGGCAGGGGAAAATCCCTGAAGCCGGCGGCTGGTTTTCTATTTGTTCTATTCCGTGTCTGTGCTTATTGCTGCCATCAGGAATATAGGAAAATGTGGTTAGAGCTTGTGATTAAATTTGCAAGGCAGCAATCATAAAGCAGTAAAAGCATGCAGGATGCGAAAAATCAATTCCCTGGCGCATAACGCTTATTTCAGCGTTCCATCCAGTACCTGCTGGTAATACCAAGCTTGGGTGCGCGGAACACCTTGCCAGCCAAAGCGGCAAACTGTGGGTCGCTGATCTTTTTGGGGAACGCCAGCTCCCAGGCGCACAGAGCCTGATATTTCAGCTTCAGCTCCCGGTTGGCGGCATTGTTGCCATACTTGGAATCGCCCAAAATCGGGCAGCCAATGCTGGCCAGATGAGCGCGGATCTGGTGGGTGCGGCCCGTTACCAGCTCCACCCGTAATAGCGCCAAACGTCCGCTGACGGCAATGGTATCATATGCGGTAATGACCTCTTTTGCACCGGATTTCGGCTCGTCCAGAATGCGCACAATGCCATGCACAGAATCTTTCGTTAAAAAGCTGCGCAGCGTGGCAGCGGGTGGTACCGGGCGGCCAAAGGTCACGCACAGGTAAGTTTTGCGAATCAACCGCTCTTTGATGGCGTTTACCAAAAATTCTTCCGCCGCCGCGGTCTTTGCCAGCAGCACAAGGCCGCTGGTGCCGGTGTCCAGCCGGTGGCACAGGCGCGGCTCATGGGCGGCGTCCCACCGCTTTTCCTCATACAGGCGGCGCAGTACGCGGTTCAGCAGGGTGTCAGATTCGTCGCCATCCACCGGGATACCCGCGGGCTTGTTGGCCACGATCAAATCATCGTTTTCATAAATAAATTCCGCCGGGGCGCGTGCCTGCAAAAACTCCGGCCCCTCCTGGGAGGTCAGTCCAAGCTGGTCGTCCAGCAGGTAAACGCGGATCACATCGCCGTTCTGCACACGGGTGGCAAGGGGCTGCTTTTTGCCGTTCAGCTTAATTTTGTTTTCCCGCAGTGCCTTGTTCAGCCGCCCCAGCCCCAGGGCAGGGAACTGCTCCATCAGGTATTTGTCCAGCCGCACGGGCAAAAGGCTTTTTACATGTAGTTCCTGCATTATTTACTCTCCAATTCTTTATCCCACAAAACGGTCGCGTCCGGGATATCCAGTGTTACCATCAGCCAGCCTGCATCGTGGTCGTCAATCGTTTTAATTGTGTATTCTTTCCCATCGGCGCACAGCACACTGGCATGTTCCAGCTTGCGGCGCACAAAGGGGGAATCTGCAAAGCATACCGTCTGTTTCGTTTCGTCCAGCACACCGCGGTTCCACAGGGCGTCAGTGTAATCCGCAAGGCGCAGGGGATAATTTTCGTCATAGGGGGTGCACAGCGCATCAAAGTTCTGCCCCTGCAGCCCCGGCGCAATCACATACCAGCTGCATGTGCCGTCCGTACTCGTTACCCTTCCGCACCAGGCATTGTCCTTCACCGGTTCCACGGCTTGCAAAAAGGCACCTTCCTCTGCAAACAGGTACAGCGTATCCTCCCGCACGGTTCCGGCAGCAAGCTCCGCCAGCAGCGTTTCCCGTTGGGCGGCCAGTGCCGTTTCATCATAGCGGGCGGCAAACGGGTCATTGGTCGTCATGCCGTTGTCCGCGGCAAACAGGGCTAGATGCAACGCGTCATCTTGAATTTCATCCATTGAGACAACCGCCGTATACTGCTGCGCTGCCTGCCAGAAATCGCTCTCCATCTCGGTGGGGAACGCATCGGTCTGCATGGCCTGCAGCATTGCCGCACTGCGCTGCACCATGCCGGGGCTTACATCCCAAACCTGTACCACAGCCAGCAGGGCAGCACACGCCAGCAGCCAGCGGCCTTTCAGCCGGGCAAGGCCCACAAGGTTAGTAGCATCAGCAGATAATAGATTGGCCAGAACAGCCGCCCACTGGAACGGAAGATAGAAAAAAAGTTTGATCAGCGAAGCAGGCAGCGGCAGCGTGGCAAGCGTTGCGCCGTTTGCGGTAATCACATTGCTGATGGCAAACACCGTTAAAACCGCACAGCAGAAGGCCAATGCCCAGTGGCGGCGCAGCATGCCGCCCAGTTGCCGCCGCAGCAAAACCACCGCAATGGGCAGGGCAATCAGCACGCCCAGCCCCAGATAGGCAAAGGCATCATAATTGCCGTAAACCTGGTTCTGTGCGGGCAGCACCCGGCTGTACAGCACGCCGTTTACCCCCACAGGTTCCACAGTGCATTCAGGTTCATGCAGAAATAGCCATACAATGCCTGCCCGCCGCTGGAAGCACTGCCGTACAGCAGCCCCCAGTGCCCAGCCCAGCAGTGCCGTGCCGCCAAAGTTGGCGGCAAGGTACAGGCCGGGCCCCGCAAGCTTACGGTTGTGCAGTGCATATTCCAGCAGCAGTGCCAGCGTGATGGCATAGGTCATCGGCAGAAAGTAGGGGTGGATGCCTACCGCCAGCACGTTCAGCGCAAACAGCCCACGGGAGGCATACTGCCCTTTGCGCCGTGCAGCAAAATAAAAATAGAGTGCAGCCAGCACAAAAACTGTGCCCCCAGCGAGGCATGCCGGAACACACGCTCAAACAAAACCGGGCTGGTAACAAACAGCAGGTTCGCTGCAAGCGGTGCCGCGCACCCCGGCAGGAACAGCCCTGCCAGCAGCGCACCAAACCCGCCCTGCAATGCAAAGCAGACCAGCGTGAACCACCCCATATACTGGAACGTTCCGCCCACAAGGTTGGCAACCGGCTTTAACAGGGCAGCCACCAGCGGGATAGAGTCGGTATAAGCAACGCTCAGCCATCCGGGTAGTTGATGCCGCGGGCAATGCAAAGCGGCCAGCCAGCGGAGCTTTGGCGGTAAAACAGCCACCCGGCATAATGCTGCTGGATGTCCTTTTCAATATATCCACCGCGGCAAAAGGCATCGTTGGTTACATCCAGTGTGCTGACCCCGAACACCAGCACAAACACCAGTACCCCCAGCAGGGCACCGCCGAGGAACAACCGCCCATTGCGGGTAAGTTTTGGTAAAGTTGAATTTTTTTGCCAGTAGTAACACATCCTTTGGGGGCAAAAGAAAATAAAAATTTGAAAGCTGATATAAGCTAAGGCAATACCGCATAATTCTAAGTGCCGATACGGCAACTGCGGCACGCATCTGCCGGAGCGGTGCTTAAGCCGCAAGGCGGGAATTGTGCGGTGTTGCCCTAAATATCAAACAATAAAACAACTTTATTATAATATACACGCAGTAAAATATCAACGCAAACCATGCCGAATCTGCCCCATGCCGGGCATGGCAGCAATCCACCGTGGGCGAAAAAAACACCTTGCATCCCGCCGCAACAGTGGATATAATGTAAAAATTATACAAAATAATAAAGGCAATACCACATAATTCTAAGTGCCGATACGGCGAGCGAGGTGCCGCAGCTGCCGGAGCGGTGCTTAAGCCGCAAGGCGGGAATTGTGCGGTGTTGCCTAAAGTTTCATGCCGCTGCGGCGGCGGAAAAGGGGTACAGGAAAAATGAATTTTGTTTTTATTTCACCGCATTTCCCGGAAAATTACTGGAATTTTTGTGACCGCCTGCGTGCCAATGGCGTAAATGTGCTTGGCATTGGCGATGCCCCTTACGAAACGCTGCCCGCCCTACTCAAAAGCGCACTGACCGAGTATTACCGTGTGGACAACATGGAAAACTATGATGAAATGCTGCGCGCCATGGGCTTTTTCACTTTCAAGTATGGCAAGATCGACTGGATAGAAAGCAACAATGAATATTGGTTGGAACAGGATGCCCGCCTGCGGACAGATTTTAATATCAACACCGGTATTAAATCCGCTGAGATCGAAAAGTTTAAGCGCAAATCCGTGATGAAAACCTACTACCAGAAAGCCGGTATCCCCACCGCCCGCTGGTGTGTGACGGCAGATGTAACGGAGGCCCAGGCTTTCGCCAAAACTGTCGGCTGGCCCGTCATTGCCAAGCCAGATAACGGCGTGGGGGCAAACGGCACCCATAAGTTCAAGAATAAAACCGAGTTGAACAAATTTTTCCAGCAGGAGGGCCCCAATGCGGCCAACTATATCCTGGAAGAATTTGTGGATGGTGAGATCGTGACCTTTGACGGCGTGGCCGATGCCAATGCCGAGCCGATCTATGCCGCCAGCCATGTTACGCCGGACAGCATCATGGAGATTGCCCATGGCAAAAAGCCGATGTGGTACTATGTTGCACCGGAAATCAGCCCCGAACTGCGCAAAATGGGCGAAGCTGCCCTGAAAGCCTTTGGTGCCAAAAGCCGCTTTTTCCACCTGGAATTTTCCGCCTGAAAACCGCCAAGCCCAGTCTGGGCAATGCGGGGGATATCCTGGGGCTGGAAGTCAACATGCGCCCGGCTGGCGGCTATACGGTGGATATGCTCAACTATGCCGGCGGGCTGGACCTGTACCAGATTTGGGCCGATATGGTGGCATTCGGCGCTGCGCACCATCCGCTGGCGCGTTACCACCGCTACTGCTGCTGTGCGGGCCGCCACGATGAACTGCGCTACCGCATGCCGCATGAGGAGCTGCTGAAAAAGTACCGCTCCTGCCTGAACGCGGCTCCGCGCCTGCCGGAAGTTCTGGCCCGCGAAATGGGGGACCAGCTGTACATTGCCAGCTTTGAGGACGAAGCTGCCATGCAGGCGTTCCGCCGCGATGCCCTGGCCCGCCCGCGCGAATAACAGCAGGCAAAAATGGAGCGGACAAATCGGACAAAATCGAACATCTTGTGAATTTTATCCGCACAAATTGTAACATCTTGTAGTAAGCACTTGCTATTTACAGCCAAACCAGATACAATATATTCTGTATTTTTGGAGCCAGAAATAAGAGCTGCTACCCCCGTGAAGGGCAAAGCGGTTCCTATTGGGCAGAAGGAGCACCGCGGTGGAACAGGTATTTTTCATCAACCCCGTTGCAGGAAAACGGGATGCAAGCGCAGAGCTTGTGCCCCGGATCCAGGCGGCGGCCCGCCAGCTCCAGCTGCCCCAGCCTCAAATTGTTGTCACACAGTATGCCGGTCAGGCCCGCGAAGCAGCCCACCGGTATGCGGCATCCGGTACCCCGGCGGCGCTGTATGCCTGTGGTGGAGATGGAACGCTGAACGAGCTGGTTCAGGGCGCAGCAGGCAGCGCGAATGTAGCGGTCGGCTGTGTGCCCTGCGGCAGCGGGAACGACTATGTGCGCAACTTCGGCGCGGCGGGCCAAGCGCCTTTTTTAGATTTTGCCGCCCAGCTGCAGGCACAGCCCTGCCGGGTGGACCTGCTGCAAACATCCCTTGGTATCGGAATCGATATCTGCGCCGCCGGGCTGGACGCTCAGGTGGCATATGGCATCCCAAAATTCCGGCGGCTGCCGGGATGCGGGGGAACAGCAGCCTATACGCTCTCGATTCTACAGGCTATGCTCAGCCGCTTTGGCCACAAGCTGCGCGTTGCGATCGACGGCAAAGAGTATACCGGTACTTATATGATGGCGGCCATCTGTAATGGCGGCTATTACGGCGGCGGTTATCAGGCTGCGCCCTATGCAGCCATGGATGACGGCCTGCTTGATATTGTGCTGGTCAAACCCATCTCCCGCATTCAGGTTGCGGGAATTTTTGGCCAAATACAAAGCCGGGCAGCACATGCAGGATGCCGATACCATCGTGCCGGAGTTCCGCAGCTTTATGACCTTTTACCGTGCCCGCAGCGTGGAAATGCAGGTGCTGGACAACCGCCCCATCATTGCCACAATTGATGGCGAGTGTGCCCCGGTGATGGAGTTGAAAGCGGAAGTTCTGCCATCTGCGTTGAATGTGCTGCTGCCGCGGCCTGCCTGCGGCAGCGCGGTCATCCGTGGGCTGTACGAATGCCCGATGCAGGCAAAAGCAAAATAAAACCATGCATACGCGCCAGAACAAAGCGCTGATTGCCGTACTTGAAATAAAATCCGCGGCCAGCTGGCCCGGGGAGGGAAAGATATGTCAGAAGCAAAAGTAAGGGTTCGTGTGGCCCATAACGCCATGCACCTGCCGGTGGTTGCACTGCGCGGGCTGGTGGTGTTCCCCAATAATGTGGTCCACTTTGAGGTGGGCCGCCAGAAGTCCATTGCCGCCATCGAGGCTGCCATGCACGCCAACAGCAATATTTTTCTGATTGCACAAAAGGATATGGAGACCGAGGAGCCCACTGCCCAGGATCTGTATGCCTATGGCGTCATTTCGGAAATTAAGCAGGTGCTGCGTGTATCCGAAGATCTGGTCAAGGTACTGGTAGAAGGAAAGTCCCGTGCCAAATTGCTGGACTTGGATGCCAGTGGCAAATACCTGCAGGCTGATGTCCGCCCCGCTCCCGTGCGCGGTGTGGCACCAGATAAGCGCACCCAGACCGAGGCGTTGGTTCGCAGCCTGAAAGAGTGCTTTGAGGAGTATCTCTCCTACAGCCCGCAAATCTCCAAGGATGTGGTGTATAACATCGTCTCCTCGGATAATCCGCTCTACCTGAGCGAATATATGCCGGCCAACCTGCTGCTGAAATATGAGGACAAGCAGACCATTCTGCAGGAAAATTCCATCCCCAGCCGGTTGGAAAAGCTCCTGCTTGTGATGCGCCAGGAATGTGAAGTGCTGGCCATTGAGAAAGAACTGGACGATAAAAGTGAACGTCCAGATGGATAAAAACCAGCGCGATTACTACCTGCGGGAACAGATGCACATCATCAGCGAAGAACTGGGCGATGCCGAGGATACCCGTGCCGAAGCGGAAAAGTATGCCCAGAAGATTCAGGACCTGCACCTGGATGCCGCCAGCGAGGAAAAGCTGCTGAAAGAATGCGAGCGCCTTGGCAAAATGGCCGGCAATCAGGCCGAAATCAGCGTGATTCGCAGCTATCTGGATACCGTCATCGGCCTGCCCTGGCACACCTTTACCAAGGATGATCTGAACCAGGCCCATGCCCGCAAGGTGCTGGACCATGACCACTATGGTCTGGAAAAGGTCAAGGAGCGCATTCTGGAAATTCTGGCCGTCCGCCAGCTCAATACGGATGTCAAGGGCCAGATCATCTGCTTGGTCGGCCCTCCGGGTGTCGGCAAAACCTCCATTGCGCGCTCCGTTGCCGCCTGCATGGACCGCAACTTTGCCCGCATGAGCCTTGGCGGCGTGCATGATGAGGCCGAGATCCGCGGCCACCGCCGTACATACATCGGCGCAATGCCCGGCCGCATCATCAGCGCCATCAATACCGCCAAGTCCTCCAACCCGGTCATCCTGCTGGATGAGATCGACAAGCTGGCGGGGGACTACCGCGGCGATCCTTCCAGCGCCCTGCTGGAAGTGCTGGACCCTGAACAGAACAAGACTTTTAAGGATAACTATCTTGATATCCCGTTTGACCTCAGCAACGTGCTGTTCATTACCACCGCCAACGATGCTTCCCACATTCCCGGCCCGCTGTATGACCGTATGGATGTGATTGAACTGCCCAGCTATACCCGCGTGGAAAAGTTCAACATCGCCCGCCGCCATCTGCTGCCCAAACAGCTCAAAAATAACGGCCTGGAATCCCGCGTTACCATGGCCCCGGCGGCGCTGTATGAGATCATTGACGGCTACACCCGCGAAGCTGGCGTGCGTACTCTGGAGCGCACCATCACCGCCGTGCTGCGCAAGTGCGCTCAAAAGATCGCCGCAGGGGAGAAAGATAAGATTAATGTTACCCCTGCCATGGTCAAAGCAATGCTCGGTCCCGAAAAGGTCAAGCCGACCTTTATTTCCCGCACCGATGCTGTTGGCATTGCCAACGGCCTGGCCTGGACCAGCGTGGGCGGAGAGATGCTTCCCATCGAAGTTTCCATCATCCCCAACGGATCCGGCAAGGTGGAGATCACCGGCAGCTGGGTGATGTAATGAAAGAGAGCGCTCACCTGGCATTGACCTATGCCCGCGTACATGCCGAAACCTACCACATTGCGCCGGATAAGTTCAAGAACACCGATATCCATATCCATGCCCCCGAGGCGCTGTACCCAAGGACGGCCCCTCCGCCGGTGTCACCCTGACCACCGCGCTGATTTCTGCGCTGTCCGAGATTCCGGTTCGCCACGACCTTGCCATGACGGGCGAAATCACCCTGCACGGCAATGTTCTGCCCATCGGCGGCCTGAAAGAAAAGAGCATGGCAGCCTTCCGCGAGGGCATTTCCACCGTGCTCATCCCTGAAGCCAACAAGCCCGACCTGTACGAGGTGGATGAGGAGGTCAAAAAGGCCGTCAAGTTCATCCCCGTCAGTGACCTTTCTCAGGTGCTTAAACATGCACTCATCCTGCCCGCAGCATCCGCTGCCCACAAACGCACCATGCCGCAGTACCCAGCTGATCGCAACCGAGCAGAGCACCGCCAAGGAACCTGCTGCCGTGATGTGACCAACGCGGAAAAGCCGGAAAAGGGAGTTGTATTTATGAATTATAATCGCAGTGAATTTCAGGCATCCTATGGCCTTTCCAGCCAGCTGCCGGAAAGCGACCGCCCGGAATTTGTCTTTTCCGGCCGTTCCAACGTGGGCAAATCCAGCCTGATCAACAGGCTGTGCAACCGCAAAAATCTGGCGCGCGTCAGCGCAACGCCGGGCAAAACGGCAACCATCAACTTTTACCGTGTGGATACCGCCTACTTCGTGGACCTGCCCGGCTATGGTTACGCCAAGGTGTCCAATGCGGACCGTGAGCGCTGGGACGAGCTGATCAACAGCTATTTTGAAGCGGACCGCGCGCTGAATGTGCTGGTGCAGCTGCTGGACAGCCGCCATGCCCCCAGCGCGGACGATGTGCAGATGATGGAATACCTGCACTTCCACCGGATTCCCTTTGTTGTGGCGCTGACCAAGGCGGATAAGCTCAAAAAATCTGAGATGACCGCCCAGCTGGAAGAGTTCCGCATCACCTGCGCCCCCTATGGCTGCAAGCAGGTATTTTTGACCAGCGCCGAAAAGGGGACCGGGGTCGAAGAACTGCGCCAGTATCTGGATGCCTGCCTGGCACCGGAGGCCTAAACCATGGCGTATCAGGAATTTGCCTATTTTTATGACGAGTTCAACGGCGCAGCTGATTATGATGCGCTGTTCGCCTATGTGACCGAGGAGCTGAAAGCCCACGGCATCCAGGATGGCATTGTGGCGGATTTCGGCTGCGGCACCGGCGAGCTGACCCTGATGCTGGCCCAGGCTGGGTACGATATGATCGGCATTGACGTTTCGGAAGAGATGCTCAGCGTCCTGCGGGACAAAGCCGATGCCCTTGGCCTGCCGCTGACCAACCCCATGCTGCTGTGCCAGGACCTTTTGCAGCTGGACCTGTACGGGACCATCCGCGCCGCGGTTTCTACTTTCGATACCTATAACCACATCGGCCGCTGGAAAACTTTGAAAAGGCCATCGCAAAAGCCGCGTTCTTTATGGAAAAAGACGGCGTTTTTTGTGTTTGACCTGAACACACCCTATAAGCATGAAAAAGTGCTTTCCGGCCAGACTTTTGATTTTGATGAGGATGACGCCGCCTGCCGCTGGAGCAACCGCTATGACCCACAGACAGGTCGCGTGGACCTCAGCATTGATATCCACTATAAAGATACCGGGGAAGACTTCCATGAATCTTTCTCGGAATACAGCTACCCGCTTGATACCGTCAAAGCGCTGCTAACCAGATACGGCTTTGACCCGGTCAAAAATTGCCGATGGCGAAAGCTTTGGCCCTGTCCGGCCGGACAGCCAGCGCTGGATCATCACGGCAGTCAAGCAGTATACACAGGAAGCAGACGGCACCCCGGCCTAACCGCCGCACCCCTGCTTCGGGAGGTCATTGATTCTATGTGTGAAACAAAAAATGAAAACAGCAGCAACCTGCTGCGCGGCATTTCGGAAAATGGCGGCATCCTGTTCTATGGCATTGATTCCACCGCCGTTGTGCGCCGAATGGAGCAGCTGCACAAAACCAGCGCCGTTACCACCGCAGCCCTGGGCCGCCTGCTGACCGGTGTTGCCATGATGGGCCAGATGCTCAAATCGGATTCTGATTCTGTCACCGTACAGATCAAGGGCGGCGGCCCGGCGGGCCGTATTCTGGCCGTTTCCAACGGCGCGGGCGATGTAAAAGGCTATGTCGAAAACTCCATCGTGGAGCTGCCCCCGCGCGCGGACGGCCACCTGAACGTCGGCGCTGCCGTGGGTAAGGATGGCACGCTGGATGTGATCCGCGACCTTGGTATGCGGGAACCCTATATTGGCCAGGTGCCGCTGGTTTCCGGTGAGATTGCCGAGGATATCACCAACTATTTTGCCATCAGTGAGCAGACACCAACGGTCTGCGCGCTGGGCGTTCTGGTCAACCCGGATCTGACGGTGCAGTGCGCGGGCGGTTTTATCGTGCAGCTCATGCCCGGCGCAACCGAGGATGAGATCACCCGCCTGGAAAAGAATATCGGCGCAATGCCCGGGCGTTACCACCCTGCTGCAGCAGGGTAAAAGTATTCCCGATATCCTGAATATGGCGCTGGACGGCTTTAACCCCGAACTGCTGGATTCCACCCGCATTGACTATTGCTGTGATTGCAGCCTGGACCGCGTGGAGCGCACCATCCGCAGCCTTGGCAAAAAAGAGGTGGAAAAACTGCGCGATGAAGACCCCATTGCCGAGGTCAACTGCCAGTTTTGCGGCAAACAGTACAAAGTAGACCTGAATGACCTGCTGAAAAACTGGCCGGACACCGTAGAAAAGCAGTAAACGTATGACTTTTTGAAAAAATAGGCGAAAAAAGCTTGACTTTTTACATCGAATGCCATATAATAGCATTCGTCGCCCGGAGAGAGCGCGACAAAACCAAACTCTCCGCCATGCGGCCGTAGCTCATCTGGTAGAGCGCCACCTTGCCAAGGTGGAGGTAGCGAGTTCGAGCCTCGTCGGCCGCTCCATTTCGGAGATTTGGTTTCAGGCAGCTGGTTTGCACCTTGTGCAGGCTTTGCAGGCGAATCAGGTTGGCTCTTTCCTCTGTGGCCCGGTAGTTCAGTTGGTTAGAACGCTAGCCTGTCACGCTAGAGGTCGTCAGTTCGAGCCTGATCCGGGTCGCATTATGCCTCTGTAGCTCAGTCGGTAGAGCAGGGGACTGAAAATCCCCGTGTCATTGGTTCGATTCCGATCGGAGGCACCACCTGTTTTGCAGTTTCAGGGTAAAGAAACTGCAGTATGCGGCCGTAGCTCATCTGGTAGAGCGCCACCTTGCCAAGGTGGAGGTAGCGAGTTCGAGCCTCGTCGGCCGCTCCAGGCAAACAGCAAGGAACCGGTTTACGCCGGCTTTTTGCTTATTATGGTGACGTGGCCAAGTGGTAAGGCAAGGGTCTGCAAAACCCTCATTCGGCAGTTCAAATCTGCCCGTCACCTCCAAAACTCCCGCAGGCAGGTCGCTCGCGGGAGTTTTTTCTGCATATAGCCCCTTGGATTTTTGTGCGATAGTTGATTCCCCATAAAAATAAGTGACGATATGAAAGTCTCATGCCCTGTAAGCGTGCATAACAAAATGCTTAGGGGCGTTTTGCTTTCCGGCAAAAATATATTACCTTGCGCCTTTCATTGTAAAAACAACAGGTATTGTTTTTAGCAGGCACCAAAGGTCAAACAGTACAGAGCAGTGATCGATATAGATCAAATCATATTTGAGCTTTTCTGCAGGGTTCAAATCATAGCCGCCATTGACCTGCGCGTAACCAGTCAGGCCCGGCATAACCTGCATACGGCTGCGGAAGTTCTCGACTTTGCCGTCAAGGTCGTCATAAACAGTGGGGCGTTCGGGGCGCGGGCCAACAAAGCTCATTTCGCCCATAAAGATGTTGAGCAGCTGCGGCAGTTCATCCAGGTGGGTCAGGCGCAGGATATGGCCAACGCGGGTAATGCGTGTGTCGTTTTCACTGGTCCACTTCGCATCATCCGGGGCAGTGCTTTGTTGCATAGAACGGAATTTGTAGATAGTAAAAGGCTTCCCGCCGTATCCAAGCCGTATTTGTGTGTAAATGATCTTGCCAGGGGAATCCAGCCAAACAACAAGCGCAATCACAGCCATGAGCAGCGCGCAGGTAACAAGCAGAACCAAAGAAAATACAAGATCAAACCCGCGTTTGAGGATGAGATAGCTCATCCTGCGCAGTAAAGGTACAAAAGATGAGCAGCTGACGGGGCGGGGTTCCATAGCCGAATGATACATGCAGCATCGACCTTTCTGAAATGTATGGGGCCTGGCAAATGCAACAAAAGCTATTTACAATGTTAACCCAAAATATACTCAAAATCAATATGTTTCGACAAGATTCATGAAGAAATATTATGAGTGTACGTTAAAATACAGTATAAAGATACATCTGATATGAATTTCTATGTTTGAACGAAGAAAAAAGCTCCCAACTTGTACCAGCTGGGAGCAAATGATAATGAAAAGGAGACGCTAATAGATTGCACATCCGCGTCTGCTGTTTTCTTTTACCAGATAAAGAGCTTTGTCAGCATCCTTGAAGATGAATCTGCAGGGCCAACGTATGAATGCGTATGCCCGGCGGGGCTGCACGAGTAGGAAATGAATGCTTGCCAAAACAGATGAAATAGGCTAGAATAACAACGAATAATTCATGGCAGCCTGTAGCGGTCTGCATGGTGGAGATGAACATGATTAAAACTGCTGCGGCAAGTAAAAAAGGTCAAAAGGCCTCCTTTGCCGCTTTCGCTGCGCGATTGAACAGGTCGCGGTTTCGGCCAACGAGAATCTTTCGGTCAATAATGATATCAGCGTTTCGCTGTCCATCACGTTCTATGAAAAGCAGATCGAAAAATAAGCTGCCGCCAAACGCTTGACAAAAGCGGCAACATATGCTAATTTAGTAAGCAGTTAAATGCAAGGACGGGAACGAGTAACCGTTTTGCTGTATGCGAAAGAGAGGCCCCGGTTGGTGTAAGGGGCTGGCAGGCAAAGCGGTGAATACATCCCTGAGCAGCAGGCTGAACGCTTTGATTAAAGGCTGTTAGGCTGGGCCGTGTGCGCACGTTACAGCGTTTGGGTGTCGCAGTTGTACACTTTGGCTACCGCACCCGCGAAGGCCCGCCGCCGTGAGACACGGGCAAACAGAGGTGGTACCGCGTATTTGATCGCCCTCTGCCAAATTCAACATTTGCAGGGGCGTTTTATTTTTGCCCTTGCCGCACAAACCAAGGAGGATGCAACCCCATGACCATTTATGACGAACTGAAAGCCCGCGGCCTGATTGCCAGGTAACGGACGAGGAAGAAATCAAGGAAGTAATCAACAACGGCAAGGCTACTTTCTACATCGGCTTTGACTGCACAGCCGACAGCCTGACCGCCGGCCACTTTATGGCCCTGACCCTGATGAAGCGCCTGCAGATGGCAGGCAACAAACCCATTGCCCTGATTGGCGGCGGCACCACCATGATCGGTGACCCTTCTGGCCGTACCGACATGCGCAAAATGCTGACCAAAGAGGACATTGACCATAACGCCGAGTGCTTTAAGCGCCAGATGGAGCGCTTTATTGAGTTTGGCGAAGGCAAGGCCATGATGCTGAACAACGCTGACTGGCTGCTGAACCTGAACTACATTGAGCTGCTGCGTGAAGTTGGCCCCTGCTTCAGCGTGAACAACATGCTGCGCGCCGAATGCTACAAGCAGCGCATGGAGAAGGGCCTGTCCTTCCTGGAATTCAACTACATGATCATGCAGAGCTACGACTTCTACCACCTGTTCCAAAATTACGGCTGCAACATGGAGTTTGGCGGCGACGACCAGTGGAGCAACATGCTGGGCGGCACCGAGCTGATCCGCCGCAAGCTGGGCAAGGATGCTTACGCCATGACGATCACGCTGCTGACCGACAGCCAGGGCAAAAAGATGGGTAAGACCGCCGGCAACGCCGTTTGGCTTGATCCCAACAAGACCAGCCCGTTCGAGTTCTACCAGTACTGGCGCAATGTCGGCGATGCGGATGTACTCAAGTGCATCCGCATGCTGACCTTCCTGCCGCTGGAGCAGATCGATGAGATGGACCACTGGGAAGGCGAGCAGCTGAACAAGGCCAAGGAAATCCTGGCTTACGAGCTGACCAGCATGGTGCACGGTGCGAGGAAGCTGAAAAGGCCCAGAGTGCAGCCCGCCAGCTGTTCAGCGGCGTAGCGACCACGAGAACATGCCTACCACCCAGCTGGATGCCGCATTGGTCAAGGACGGTAAGGTTGGCCTGCTGGCTGCCATGGTTGGCGCCAAGCTGTGCGGTTCCAACCGTGAAGCCCGCCAGCTGGTACAGCAGGGCGGCGTTCTGGTGGACGGCGAGAAAGTGACCGACCCGACCTTTGGTCTGACGGTTGAGCAACTCCAGAATGGTGTTGTGATCAAAAGGGGAAAAAGACCTACCACAAGGTAATGCTTTGATTGTCTGAATTTATAAAATGAGCGCGCAGGCTGCTGCATCCCCGGCACACCGGGCGGCAGCCTGCCGCTTTATTTGGGGCGCATACCTTGCCCCCACACGAGATTTAGGATATAATAAAAGGGTACGAAAAATGCGGCCGGGGGAGCAACCATGCCAAAAGATAAGCTGAAAACAATTTATGTGTGCAACCAGTGCGGCGAGACCAGTCCCCGCTGGCTGGGCCGCTGCCCGTCCTGCGGTGCATGGAACGCGATGACCGAAGATGTGGTGGCAGAACCGGCAAAGTCTTCTTCCGGCCGCGCTGCCGCGCCGGTACGTGTGACGGGTCAGACCAGCCTGAAACCGTTGAAACTGAAAAACGTAAGCACGACCGAAGAAAAAAGCCGCATTGTAACTGGCATTGCAGAGCTGGACCGCGTGTTGGGCGGTGGCATTGTGCTGGGCAGTGTGATTTTGATTGGCGGCGAACCGGGCATCGGCAAATCTACCATTCTGCTGCAGCTGTGCGGCGAAGTAAGCCGGACGCGCTCGGTTCTGTATGTGACGGGCGAAGAATCCGTACGGCAGATCAAGCTGCGTGCCGTTCGGCTGGATGTGCCGCAGGATAATATCTCCATTGTGGCGGAAAGCGATGTGGATGAAATCTGCGGGCTGATTGAACAGATGAAGCCGGATCTTGTAGTGATCGACTCCATCCAGACGATGCGCTGCACGGATGTAGCGTCGTCCTCCGGAACGGTCAGCCAGGTCAAGGAAAGCTCAGCACGCTTCTTGAATGTGGCAAAAACGAATGAGATACCGACCTTTATCGTCGGCCATGTCAACAAAGACGGTGCCATTGCGGGTCCCAAAGTCATGGAGCACATTGTGGATACTGTGCTGTACTTTGAGGGCGACAAGACCCTGCCGTACCGCGTGCTGCGCGCCGTGAAGAACCGTTACGGCTCCACCAATGAGATCGGCATGTTTGATATGACCGGCAAGGGATTGGAACAAATCGAAAACCCCTCGCAGGTCATGCTGGAAGGGCGGCCGATTGGCATTTCCGGTACCTGCGTTGCCTGCGTGATGGAAGGTACGCGGCCAGTACTGAGCGAGATTCAGGCACTTGTAACGAAAACGGCGTTTCCAAGCCACGGCGCACGGCAAGCGGGTTTGACTATAACCGTATGTATCTGCTGCTGGCCGTGCTGGAAAAGCGCGCGGGCTATGTGTTTGGCAACCAGGATGTGTATATCAACATCATTGGCGGTCTGAAACTGGACGAGACTGCCTGCGATTTGCCGGTCTGCCTGGCAATGGCGTCCAGTCTGCTGGATCTGCCTGTACCTGAAAAAACACTGGCCATTGGTGAAGTGGGTCTGGGCGGGGAAGTGCGCAGCGTGCCGCACCTGGAAACCCGCCTGCGGGAGGCCCAGCGCGTGGGCTTTGATACCGCCATTGTGCCCAAACATAACCTGAACATGCTGGATGCTGCGCAATTCCCGGGGCTGCGCCTGGTGGGCGTTGCATACCTGCGGGAAGCTATCAATGCAATCAAAATCAATAAATAATAAGGTATGGGCAGCGACCCAAACCAAGAGGAGTATATCATGAGCGAACAGGAAAAGAATACGACCCCGGCACAGAATGCAGCCCCGGCAGCACCCAAACCGCCGAAAATTGATAATGCAGCGCTGAAAAAGGCTGCTGCGGCCCTGCGTGAGGAAAACAATCCGCAGAACTTTAATGCGGTTATCAACCTGATGATGCGCGGTGTATTCCTTGCACCGGCTAAGATTGAAATTGGCGAAAACGCTCCTAAACCGGACGAAAATGGACGAATCCAGCTGCCAAAAGACACCAAGGTGACCTTTGCGCTGCTGAAATCTGGTGATGGAAAGTCTTTCTTTACCGCATTCACCGATGCAGAAGAACTGGATAAGTGGCAGAATAAGCCCGCTGGTCAGGTTATGCTGCTGCGCTTTGATGATTACGCCCGGATGCTGAACGGTAACGACCATGTGGCAGGTTTTGTGCTGAACCCGTTCACGGATAACCTGCGCTTTAACTCGGATATGGTTGCATCTTTGCTGAAACAGCGCAATGCGATGCTGGAAAAAATCAAGCAGACCGCCGCGCAGCAGGCAGCCCAGCGCAATGCACAGATCAAGCCCGGCGATAAGGTGACGATCGTGGAGCCTTCGGTATACCCGGATGAATTGGTCAACCCGCTGTGTGCCGAGTTGGAAAAGTACCCGATGGTGGGAGCCGCATACCTGCAGATCATGGTGATCAACGGAGCAACCAAGAGTTATCTTTTGGTTCTGGATGCACCCAAGGACGATGCACTGTTCAAAGCCGCAGGCGATGCAGCGCGCCCGTTCCTGGTCAGCAATGAGAAAAAGATGAACCTGAACATCACGATTTCTACTTCGCCGCTGGGCCAGCAAGGCATGCGCGGCAGCGAGCCGTTTTATATTAAGGGCCAGGGCCGTGTAGATAATCTGGGTGATGACGAAGATTGATAAAAAGGCTGAATTTGGTATCGAATGATATGCCATGGTGATGGCTGCGATAGACCTATTGGTGAACATCGCAATAAAATAAGTAAAT
>ENA-OQAR01000071-OQAR01000071.1-human-gut-metagenome-genome-assembly--contig:-NODE-71-length-23195-cov-2.849315_pt1 | contig 23195 bp, 30 predicted proteins | sample MGYA00242738_ERZ504533 | MGnify/ENA primary metagenome ERZ504533 (study PRJEB26092, sample SAMD00036276) | human gut metagenome | host: Homo sapiens | study: EMG produced TPA metagenomics assembly of... | reverse complement strand
CATTATCTTATGATCTCATCCGCTTTTTTCTCCAAAGCCTTAATGCAGGCCTGATATGTTTTTGGCCGCATCAGAATAGATTTTATTATACTGCTGATATTTCCGTTTGATCACAGATTTGATGGAATTAAAATGTCTGTATTTCTTCTGAAGTAAATCTTTTCACTGATTTCAGCTCTCACTTCTGAATCAGCTTCTGCTACCTGATACACAGCAAGTAAAAGTTACCATATTTTTTTATACATCTGATCATCAAAATGTAGTATTCCCGCTGTCCCAGCTGAATGGATAATTCAGATATTCTTCAATCACATCATACGTCAACTGATCAGGTGCTTCCTCCGGAAACGGTGCATCAATCTCTTCGTTCAGATATTTCTGCAGTGATTTCGCAGCCAGACGAAATACTGTTTTTTCTGATATTCCTCCGCAAAACCAGTATCTGTATTTGACAACTGATCTACCGCACCCGTCTGTGCTTCCACAGCTTCCTTTGCCTCCTGTATAGGCTCGCTGAGTTCTGACGCTTTCAGGGCGTATTCTGACTTTGCTTTTACATATTTCTGCTGTTTTTTTACATTGTTGAAAGGAAGCTTCTTGATCTTCCCCCACAATATCATCCGCCATATAGACAGGTCCCCGGAATTTCATATATTCCATAACCTGCTGACGGAAAACATCGTTTTTCTGCCAGGGATGAAGATGTCACCCCTTTTGCCTCAAAGCCAGTTTCTTCCAGCTGTATCAGTGAACTTAAGCCATCGCTGCTTTCATCTGTCAGATTTTTTGCGTTGATGGATTCTTTGAACATCTGCTCCAGCTTCTGCTGTTCGTCCGGTGAATCCGGAGTTTTTGCCATGGCTGTCAGTCCATATGTATCCTTCAGTTTCTTATCATACTGTGCCAGTGCCGCATTCATGGTCAGATCTCCGGCACCGGATACTACTGTCTTTGACGCAAAAAGGCGGGAAGCATCTACAATAATTCCGCTAAACATCAAGACCGGTACCAATATCAACGTCAGAAGTACGCAGATCGATCCTCTCTGTTTCCCGCAAAATAACTGCATACACTTCCCTCCCCAGTTAAAACAAAAAAAATTTTTCACCTTATCAAAGGTTTCTCCCAGTTTCTGAGCCTTTCCGTCCAGTCCCAGCTTTTTCAGGAAAAAGTTTCCCATGTCCCAGGCCAGATCCACATTTCTCACAAAGTCCGTGCTGTTGATTGCCGGCTGATATGCCGCCGTATAGATCGTCAGGCTGTCCCGTAGTCCCAGATACTTCAGTATCCCGGGCGTGGAAACAACATACCTGAGTTCTGCCTGTACCGACTTGGACAAAAAGGAACTGTTGACCTTTACATAGGCTTCTGTGCGCCCCATGGAAAACAATGCACTGTTTTTCTGAAGCGCCTGCTGGTAATCTGCTGCCCGCCTGGCAAGCTTACTGTCCACTCCCCATCGGTAGACTTCGAAGCACTGCCTTTATATGCAGCATAGTAAGATTTCGTCTGTGATTCCGACGGACCGTTTTCCCAGTCAAAATCCACCTTGCTGTTTTTCAGAGGATTTTCATCTGTAAAACTGTCATAGCCAGGGTAAGACGCTTCTCTCGCCAGCTCTGTAGCTGCTCTTTCTACCTGAAAGAAAAAGTAGCTCTCCTGCAACTTGAATAATCCGAAATAGAGCACCACCATGACAATGCCAATGGTGATGGGAAAATAGATGGCGGCTTCTACCATGATGGCGCCTGTTTCGGAGTTATTGTTTTCCCTGTTCATATTTTAGTTATTATCTACAAAATTTTGTCAGTTTACCAAATACGTTTTTCTACAACATTGCCTATATTAGTATTAAATGTAGCCGCCACGCCAACAACAATAAGAATAATCAGAACAATCGCAACAATCTCAGCAATTCCCTCCTCTTCATTCTTAAACTCTTCCACAAAATTGCGGATTTTGTTTCCTGCGCTGATCCAAAGTAAATTAAGTTTTCTAGTCATACTCTTGTCCTCCATTTTTCGTTTGCATTGTGCAATATTTTTTATAATAATCGGCTTATGCCGTTTATTATCATACCTGTTGCATTACCGGAACCATAACCATAATCAGAATTCCGATAAGAATCAGCATCATCGGCAAAAGCAATTGTGTATTTGCTTTCTCACCTTTCTGCTTCACTTGACTTTTTTTGACCTCCCACATTTCATCAGAAAGATCTTTCATGAAATAAGCAAGTTCCTCGTTACCTTTATTCAGATTCTGTATGATCAGAGAAGTAAACTTACGTATCTCCTTCACATTACATCGTTCTGCAAAATTTCTGTATGCGTCAATTTCTGCAACACCATTTTCCATTTCGAGATTAGTATTCTGCATTTCCTGGTAAAGTACCCTCTCTCCTGTTATGGAGACTCTTTTCCATGCATCCCTGAGCACCATTCCTGAATTAACCAACAAAGTTAATTTTGATAAGACCTGTGGAAGATCCAGTAAGATTTCCTGTCTTCTTGCCGTCAGCTTATCAAAAAGTGCAAGATCCAGGTATAAAATCAAAAGCCCTCCCACAATTAATCCCATAAATAACAGACCTTTGTTGTTTGACATTGCAGAAAGAAGCATTACAACTATAACAATCGTATATGTATACGTTGTTTTTGCCCCAAGAAGCATATAATAGTAATACTCCGCATATTTTTTCCCTTTGATCTCGGCAATTTCACGTATTTTAGCCTGTGCAGCTCTTGTCTTTGTACTGATATGCAGAATTCTCATAACCGAAAATCCCACACACAAAAGCTCACTCATCTGAAATTCTTTTGCAAAAGAACTGTCTGTATATTTCTGATATTTTTTCCCACCGGTTATGGCCAGATATATCCAGATCAGTGTAAATGGTGTTGCCAGTGCAAGTAAAATCAACTGAAAATAATCCACTGCTTTTCTCTCCCTATATCTTGATATCTACAATTTTTCTTCCCATATAGTAAGCAACTCCGAAAAGAATAAGTACTCCAATCTTTACTATTACATTTAATGGTGTATTCTGCACAATGGACATATTTCCCATTCCATTCAACATTAACATAAGCAATACCGGCAGGATAATCATAATATTCAAATCGTTCTTATTCGCCGTAAGTAAAGTCCGAATCTCCATTTCCATCTCGATCTTATCATTAATGATCTCTCTGGTCTCACCAACCACTCGTCTCATATCACCACCATAGCGGTTGGTCACCTCAAAGATCGTGGCAAAACTTTCGATATCGTCCAGATGGCTTCGTGCCGCAAATTACTCAGCATCTCTTCAACGCTCTGTCCGTTGTAAATACCATCTACGATCAGTTTTCAGTTCTTTTTACAATATCTGCTTTTTTCTCCATAGATTCCGATCAGATCTCCGCAGGCATCCAAAAAAAGCTCCCTGGGTATTTTTACCTGCGGAATAGGATGCGGAAAGAGATTCCATCATATCACGGAACTGGTACAGAAGATTTTTCATTCTTTTGTCTTTCAGATAATCCCGGTATTTCCGGATTCCCGGAACAACAAGGAGCAGCCCTACGATCAGGGAAAAAATCACATTCTGAAAATACCATACTGAAGAAAAATCCCACGATTCCGCCCAATAGCGCACCTGTTGCGGTTCCACCGGATTCAGACGATAAATATAATAATCCTCCGCTGTTCCGAAAACAGGTTTTACAGGTATATATTTGGGAGCTTTAACCTTCTTCTGTTTTATTTTCTGAGGTTTTACTTCTTTTGTTTTACAGTTTTTGTTTTTGGTTTTTTTCTTTTTCTATAATCTTCCTTTTGGCCTGATGATCTACAGGCCTGAATGCATTCCGGAAAGCCGCAGTTTATAATCATTATACAGAGGATTTCCTGTGCGTACCAGTCGTCCCTGCACTTTTTCCAGCGTACTTCCCTGGGTTTCCTTGAATACAAATAATGGATTCAGCTGGATTTCTCCGTTTTTACAGCCCAGAACTTCTGTGATCTCCATGGTTCGTCTGGATTTATCACGCAGTCTGGAAAGATGGATGATGATATCCAGTGCGGAGGAAATCTGCTGGCGGATAGCCGGAAGTGGCAGGCCTGCATTTCCCTGCAGCACCATGGTTTCCAGACGACTCAGCATATCTCTGGTCGAGTTGGCATGGCCCGTGGAAAGGCTTCCGTCATGGCCTGTGTTCATTGCCTGCAGCATATCCAGTGCTTCCGCGCCTCGAACCTCTCCAACAATGATCCTCTCCGGTCGCATTCGCAGTGCGGATTTGATAAGATCACGGATGGTTACCTCACCTTTTCCGGAAGTGTTGGCATTTCTTGTTTCCAGACTTACGATATTATCAATATTTGCGATCTGAAGCTCCGCAGAGTCCTCGATCGTTATGATACGTTCATCCCGTGGAATGAAATTCGACATGGCGTTGAGAAACGTTGTTTTTCCAGAGCCTGTACCCCCACTGATAAAGATATTATACTTGGCTCTTACCAGTTTTCCCAGAAAATCCGCTGCTTCCGGTGTAATGGAACCATATTCAAAAGCTGGTCTACCGTCATCGGAGTTCTGGAAACTTTCGGATGGTCACAATGGGGCCCGACAGGGAAAGCGGCGGCAGGACACGTTTACACGGGAGCCGTCTGCCAGTCGTGTATCTACGATCGGATTGGCTTCATTGACCTCTTTTCCAACAGACCCTACCATCTTTTGAATGATATTTCTCAGCTCATTTTCGCTGGCAAATTTTTTTGTTCAGAGCTTCCAGTCTTCCTGCACGCTCCACAAAAAATGTGGAATGGTCCGTTGATCATGATCTCTGTAATACTGTCATCTGCAAGGATCTCATCCAGGATTCCCATTCCACGGATGGAACTGAATACCAGACGTACGATCCTGGAGCGCTCCTGAGGGCTTATCCTGTAATTCACCAGCTTATGGTCTACAATATCCGCAATTCTTCTTCGCAGCTGTTCATCGTTTGCCTTACTCAAAGTCGCCGCATCTGCTATAAGAAAACGCCGGATCTCATTGACAAGACGTCCTGTCATCTCTTCTGAAAGCATAATATCACCTCATTTTCACCGGATCAGTATGTGTATCCATGTTCCTGTTCTACCTCAAGGATCAACTTGGCGTTTGCTTTTTCATATTCATTAAAGATCGTATCCTGCATGGCATCGAACTGGTCTGGATCGTATTGCGGTACATACCATGATTTCGCATTGAAATAATCCTGGAACATCTGGTCTTGGAATCTTCTTCCATGTCTCGCGTAAATCTCATTTCTTGCATACGCCAGCTGGTCTTTGGAAAGGCCTTCCAGCTGATCCCTGGTCAGATATGCGGAATTGCTCTCCGGAAAAATATAATCTCCTGAGCCTGCAGTTGTTGCCGTTGAAGAAGATCCGGATGTTGTACCTGCTGTAGAGTTCTGAGAACTCTGTGTACTGCTGTTTGTGCTTTCTTCCGGCATGGTATATTCCTGTACCGGCGCATTTCGAAGTGCCTCCAGATCTTTATCTGCCTGGTTCTGGGAAGCAGACTGCTGTGTCTGCGTGGGACTGCTGACTTTTGTGTATTCGCAGACTGTGTTGTTTTTTCTGTGTACTTTTTTTGATGGCTGCACCGTTGACTGTTTTTTTCTGTGCAGATGAGCTCTGGGGTTTCTGCTCATTTGTGATCTGCAGCTCCTGTGCATCTGTTGCAGCTGACGGTGTAGGTGTCGCAATTTTTTACACTTTTTCTGTGTACTGCTGTTTTTTGTTGTGGACTGATTGGATGCTGTTGTATTCTGTTTCTCTTCTGTATCAGCTTTTGCTGTTTTGGTGCTGTTCTGTGAGGTTTCAGCCTTTGGTGCCTGTGTGATATTCACTACAATATCCGAGGCGCTTCCTCCGGAATTTTTTTCCGAGGAGAAGAGCAAGTACGACAACTGTTATCACGAGGATTCCAACTGTACATCCAATACTGATCAGCCATTTTTTCTGATCGCCCTTGTTTCCTCTGTTATCTGGCACTTCCGGCAGTCCGTCATCCCAGATCAGATTGTCATCCTGCTGGTTCTGACCGGTGCGCCTGTTGTAAGTCCCATTATAAGTTCCGTTTCCTCTGTTATTATGTGAGCGGTTATAGGTTCCGTTTCCTCCGTTATTATACGGCTGATCATAAGTTCCGTATGTCCCATTTCCGCCATCATTATAGGTACCCGTTCCACTGTAAGTACCGTTTCTGCGATTACCTCTTCCATTATATGTATCTTCACTGCCATAGTCATTCTGACCGCCGCCCGTTTCCAGCGGTGCTCCGCAGTTGTCGCAGAATCTGGCTGTTTTATCTTTTATTTCTGCACCGCATCTTCCGCAATACATACATTCCCGCTCCTTCCTCTGGATTGATATTAGATCTTAATTGTCCAATTTGTTTGAATTTATCTGGTATTGCGATAAATCTTTTCTTTTCCAAAAATTTTTATTACATTTACACAATTCTTTCAATATGTGACACCTAGTGTGCCCCCTTTTTTTTTACAGATCAGATATCTTTATAATATGATGGTGAAATTACATCGTACTCTCTGCAGGAACATCCATTTTCATAACTGTCGCAGCAGTCACAGTTGGAACAGTACATATGAGCATCATTAATATAAAACAGGCCGCCATACTGCATGGAAGTTCTCTGGTTCTTGGATTTCTTCTTGCTGTTATCGTAGTACGCCCCGTTGGGGATCATCATGTTTTCCGGGGAAAAACCGCTGAAATCGAAGAAATGAGATTCTGTTCCATGATGAGGTACCTTGATGCACCAGTAATGTTCGTGAAGCTGGATCTTTCCGTCATAATTCTCTGCGATCATCTTCATATACTGTGGCTGTACATCTCCGGTGAACAGAAGGTTCAGTTCGCCGTCAATGGTGTTCTGGAATGCCAGGCTGATCTTGTGGCGGAACTGTCGCAGGGAATGGCCCTGTTTTTCCGCACTCTCCAGAAGTGCCTGAAATTCTTCTGTTGCCTGTAATTCACGAAATTTCTTTTCCAGTTTTTCCGGGTTGAGACGACGTACTCTCTCTTTTTCGGTTTCTTCCGGATCTTCTGCTGTATCTTCTATTGCTGCGCCTGCATCTTCATTTGCAAGCACCAGTTTTTTCCTGTGTATATTCTTCGTTTTCCCCGCTGTACTCCCTCGGGTCTTCAAAGAGCTCTCTGGCCCATCTGTATCTTCTGGCACAGACAGCGGCTCCGATTTCTCCTCTGCTTCCAGTGTCTCCTCTGTCATGGACAGAAACAGCTCTCTTACTTCCTCCGCAATGTTCACAAGCTCTGTCATTGCATTTTCGTGATTCTCGATCAGAGAATTAAATACCTCCTCTGTCTCCCGGCTGACTTCACTGACATCCGGCCAGAGTGCTGTATATTTTCCTTCAAATTCTGAACCTCTGGATAAAAGATCGATCTTTACCTTTCTGGCACAAAGGGCTTCTGCCAGGGCAAAAAGGCTGACACGTCTTCCCGGAAGGCTGGCTTTTTTTGTCACATCCGCAAGGAGCAGAAGTGCCAGTGTGTATTTCATTTCCGGACCGGAAAACACATCCGGAAGATAGATTTTTTCAAATTCGTAGGCATCTCTTCGATAACGCATCATATAAAGAAGTCCGGAAACATGATCTGGATGAAAATGTGTCAGAAGCAGATTTTTTTTGCGGATGGTGGTAAGATCTGAAATGATCACGTCAAAGACTTCTCTTCGCGGCCGTCCCTCGATCTTGCTGTTGGCTGCCCCGAAATCCACAAGCAGGCTGCTTTTTCTGTCACGAATGCAGAAACAGTCCCCGAATCCTACATTGTACATTCGTATTCTCATTTATTTTTCCTCTGGTTTCTTATTCAGCTGTCTTTTTTTCTTCTGTTCCTGTCATTATTTCTCAGAACCAGATCTGCATATCATACCAGGTTGCTCCACCATGGCAGGAATCTGCAACTCCCAGTTTCTTCATTCCATGACTCTCATAAAATGGGATCATATGTTCCTTGCAGGTAAGGATCAGAGCTTTTTTTTCCACGTTCTTTTCGCAAGATCCTTGAAGTATTCCACAAGTTCTCCTGCAATCCCCTGATGACGGTATTCCGGGATCACATTCAGCCCGAATACGGTCTGGATCTCTCCGTCTTTTTTGTGAAGGGTGATATCATGATAAAACTCATCCGGAAGTACCGGTTTATCTGTAGTTCCTCCGTTGATAAATCCTACAATCTGATCGTCCTTTACTGCTACTACAAAATTCTCCGGGAATGCTCCCATACGGTTCACAACGTCCTCATGACTTGCTGCCTCCGCAGGCGGGAAACAGATTGCCTCGATTTCTGCCAGACGGTCTGCCTCCTTTGGATCTGCAAGTCTGATCTGTAAATTTTCTGCCATTTTTTGTGGTCTCCTCTATATTATTTATTCCGTTTTCATCCGGTTTTGATTCTTTTTTAATTATATCGGGTGAGGGAAACTGCGTCAACGTGTAACATACAAAAAAGCCCTCAGTATTCGCACTACTGAGGGCTTCATTCTTTCGTCTTTGTATGCGGCATCACAGCACTGACTCGATCAGCCGCTTCGTATACTCCGTCTTCGGATTTTCAATGATCTCTTCCGGTGTTCCTTCTTCTTCCACATGTCCGTCATGCATCACGATCACCCGGTCGCAGAACATCTGGACAAGGGCCAGGTCATGGCAGATAAAAAAGAAAGGACAGCTGGTTTTTCTTTTTTTAAGCTTCATGAGAAGCTCCATGATCTGTTTCTGTACCGTCACATCCAGGGCACTGGTTGCCTCATCACAGATCAGAACTTTGGGTTCTACAGCCAGGGCTCTGGCAATGGCCGCTCTCTGGCACTCCCCTCCGCTGACCTGATGAGGATAACGGTCTGCATATTCCGGAGTCAGGCCGCAGGTAAGAAGAAGTTTTTCCACACGGTTCCTGGTTTCCTTCTTACTTATCCCCATATTCCGGAGACTTTCCCCGATTCCGTCCCCAATGGTGCACCTGGGATCAAAGGATCCTGCCGGTGTCTGAAATACCATCTGAAGTTCCCGGTAAGTTTCCCGGAGAGCTTTTCCCTTCGCATGTGTGATATCTTTTCCCAGGAAAAAATCTTTCCATCTGTAATATCCGTCAGATGCGTGATCATTTTTGCCACTGTACTTTTTCCGGAACCGGATTCGCCCACGATACCAAGAACTTCTCCCGCGTTCAGAAAAAAAGCTCACATCTTCCACAGCCGTGAAGGATTTTTTCCCGGATAAAAAATGTCTTTTTCAGATTCTGCACTTCCAGGATTTTTTCTGCCATCATCTGCCTCCATTTCCGGTGCCTGCACGTTTCAGGCGAAGTACCGAACGCATAAGTTCTTTTGTATAAGGATCTGTCGGAGCTGTCAGGACCTGAGCTGTTTTTCCATATTCTCTCACTTCTCCGTTTTTCAGTACCAGAACCTGATCTGCCATTTTTTTCTACTACGCCGATGTTGTGTGTGACAACGACCATGGCTGTTTCATACTCCCGGCGCATCAGCAGCATTTCCTCAACCACCTGTTTCTGTACTGTTACATCCAACGCGCTGGTAGGCTCATCTGCCAGAAGAAGTGATGGATTCTGCAGCATGGAAATGCAGATTCCCACCCGCTGGTTCATACCACCGGACAGTTCAAAAGGATAGCTCTTTTAAAACACGCCCTCCATCTTTGAGCCCGATCTTCGCCATCATTTCCAACGCACGTCTGTCGCATTCATGGCGGCTGATCTTTTTCGTGTTCACGGAGACTTTCATAAATCTGGTCACCTACGGTACGGATGGGGCAAAGAGCTGCTCCTGAATCCTGAAAGATCATGGCGATCTCCGGTCCCAGAAGTGTGCGGAGTTCTTTTTCCTGCATATCCACTACATTTTTTCCTTTGTACCAGATATCTCCTTCTGTCACCATGCCTTCGTTTCCCAGAAGTCCCATGACTGCCTTGATGATGGTGCTTTTTCCGCTTCCGGACTCTCCTACCACTCCCAGGATCTCTCCCCTGTTCAGTTCCAGATTTATATCCTGTACAACGTTTTTCTCCATTATAGCAGATCGTTACATGTTCAAATTTCAACAATGGTTCCATCTTAACTCCTCGTTTTTTCCCGACAGATACCGCAGACATTTATATTACATTCTGCTGTACATTTATCTTCGTTTGGGCTCACATTCTTCTGTCCCTGTCATTATTTCACTTCCAGATCCGCCGTGATCTCATAATAATCGCAGGGATGCGCAGCCAGCCCTGACACATTTGCCTTCGATACAAGCCCCATATTCAGATGGGAAACAAAGAAATACGCATCATCATCCAGGATCGTCTGCTGTGCTTCAATGGCAAGTTTACTTCTCTCATCAGTATCAAAAGTCTCATGCATCTTCGTTACGATATCATCCAGCGCAGCATTGCTGTATTTACCATAATTCTTGGCAGCGTCAGATACAACCGTACTTGTGAAAAAATACTCCGGATCACCGGTAGGTGCCGTTGTAAGAGAACTTACATATACGTCAAAATCACCGTTCTTCGCATAAGTTGCATGATCTGCTGTATTGTTTACATTTACCTCAATTCCAATGTCCTTTAAAGTGGACTGTGCATATTCGGCAAGCTTCGGCTGCTCCAGACGTGTAGGATAGGTCAGCCATGTAATAGAAAGTTTTTTTCCATCCTTATCTACATATCCGTCACCATCTGTATCCTTCCATCCGGATTCTTCCAGAAGTTTTTTTGCCTCTTCCGGATCATAAGACGGTGCCTTCACTGCATCATTTCCATAAGAAAAAACTGCCCGGGAAAGCACCCACTGCCGGAACGCCCCCGTTCCTGCATGATCACGCTGCAAAATCCCTCTTTATCGATTCCCATCTCAATGGCTTTTCTCACATTCTGATCCTGCATCAGCTCTGATTCCATGTTAAACTGTCCGAAGAAACAGCGGCTTGTTGCCACGGAGCTGATCTGATAATCCGGATTCCGTCAAACAGGGCATAATTATCGTACTGAAGCCCGTAAGTTCCCTGTATATCTCCTGTCTGCAATGCTGCTGTCAGAGCACTTCCGTCTGAGAAAGATTTTACGATCACGTTATCTACCTTTACATCTCCGCCCCAGTAATCATCATTTTTTACCAGTTTGATCTCCGTCGGAGATACTTCCGTTGCAACATAGGGGCCTGTTCCTGCCACATTTGCAGAACCACCTTCTCCCTGTACGCCATAATCCATGTCAATAATGGCACCATACGGATCCCCCAGATAATTGATCAGTGCCGGACATGGTTCGGAAGTATGGATCGTTACCGTCATTCCATCCGCTTCGATCTTATCGATCTTCATATCGTAAGGTGCACGGTCATGGTTTGCGATCAGATCATCCAGGCATTCTTTTACCGCTTCTCCATCCATGGTTCTTCCGCTGGAAAATTTCACACCATCACGAAGGGTGATCTTTACTGTATTATCGTCTGTAAATTCATAGTCTGTAGCAAGCCACGGCTCTACCTCCATGTTGTCATTGTACTTAAACAGTGTTTCTCCTACGCCATAACGAAGACAGCTCCATCCGGAATAATTGTCGTGAGGGTTTAATCCTGCATCTCCCATTTCTTCACTATATCCGGTAGTTCCGTAAACAAAGGTAGTTCCTTCACTCTTTTCTTTGCTTTTTGCTGCTGCCGAAACTCCTGTCATGCTCATGACCATTGCCGCTGCAAGCACTGCTGCCAGAATCTTTTTCTTCATAATCTCCGCTCTCACTTTCTCTGTTATGCTTATTTATAAGTGCCTGTTATCCTCTTCTCCTGTTTCGTTCCTTCGGATCCATATAATCACGGATCGTATCTCCCAGAAGATTAAAGATCATTACTGTAACAAAAATCGCCAGTCCCGGCGCAAGTACCATCCACGGTGAAATCTGCAGCATACTTCTTCCATCGTTGATCATACTTCCCCATTCTGCCATTGGAGGCTTTACCCCAAGCCCGAGAAAGGAAAGTCCTGCCAGCTCCATCATCATGGTTCCAATATCAAGAACTGACGTAACAAGTATGGGGCCTGCAATATTTGGAAGGATATGTTTGAGCAGAAGCTTTCCTGTACTGCTCCCGGAAAGCTTTGCCGCCATAAGATATGCAGAGTCCTTCTGAGTCAGAGTAAGCCCTCTGGCAAGTCTTGCAAACTTCGGCCAGCTGATCACTGCCAGGGCAATGATCGCATTCTGGATACCGCCTCCCAGAACACCTGCTACTGCCAGGGCAAATACCAGTCCCGGAAAAGCCAGGAACAGATCGGAGATACGCATCAGAACAGTATCGGCTTTGCCGCCCTTCCAGCCACAGAAAATACCAATAGCCGTTCCCACCACAGTGATCACTGCAACTAGGAGCAGCGTTGCATAAATACTGGTCGTACTTCCTATGATCACACGGGAAAGCATATCTCTTCCATAACGGTCTGTCCCGAGCAGATGCTCCGGTCCCGGCGGTTTCTGGGCAAGTGCCAGATCCTGGGCATAAGGATCATAAGGGCAGAGATATTTTGCAAATGCCGCTACAAACAGAAGCAATGCTGTAAGCACAAGAAAAAAGACAAGCTTTGCTTTTGTATGATTTTTCCGGATCTTCTGCTTCCGGACTGTGATATTATTTTTTCCACTCATGCTCTGTCACCTCCAAGTCGTACTCTCGGATCCAGATAGTGGTAAATAATATCTGTCACCAGATTTACCAGAACATAAATAACCGCCATCCAGGCACATAAGCTGGATGATCGGATAGTCACGCATGGTGATCGCATCTACCGCCAGTTTTCCGACACCATCCCACATAAAGATATTTTCCACAATGGCAGTTCCTCCCAGAAGATTGCCGATGGACAGAGCCAGCAGTGTGATGATCGTCAGCATGGAAGCCTTCATTACACTCTTCCAGATGATCACACGACTGCGGATCCCTCTTGCCCGGGCTCCGGTCACATAATCCTTATTCAGTTCTTCCAGAACCGTGGCACGCACCTGTCTGGTATATTTTGCGGCCATGGAGATTGCCAGTGTCAGTGTTGGCAAAATAATACTCTGTCCGAGATCTGTATTTGTGACTACCGGTAAAACGCCCAGCCTGATGGACAGAAAATACATCAGGACCATGGCAGCAAAAAAATTCGGCATGGAATTGCCGATAAAGCTTAAAAATCTTATCAGATAATCTACCCATTTGTTGTGCTTTACTGCTGACAGGATTCCCAGCGGGATCGCAAGAACAATCGTAAGAAGGATCGATGACAGAGTCAGCATCATCGTTGCCGGAAGCTTTGAAATAAAGGTTTCATAGACATCTCTGTGAGACACATAGCTCTCTCCCATATCTCCGGTTACCATTCCCGCAAACCAGGCAGCATATTGTACAAGGATGGTTGATCAAGGCCATATTCTGCCTTTGCATTATCAATGACCTCCTGAGATACTGCAGAGCCTGCATTTTCATACATATAAGTTACTGCATCTCCGCCGGCAAGCCGCATCATGGCAAAAGAAAGAAATGTGATCCCGATCAGGACCGGGATCAGCTGCAGCAACCGTTTTATTATATATTTTCCCATATTTTCCTCTCCGCACTTTGTTTCTCAGTATTTCGAATAACAAAAGTTTAACAACACGGCTGTTCTGCCACAACCCGGCGGGGGGATTTTACATATTCCATTTTGTCATGCATATGCATTCCATCATGTTCTTATATTCTCACACAGTGACATGCGGATAATTCTTTCCAGCCCTCTCCAAGAGACTGTGGCTCTTCATACTCGATCAGCCTCCGTTTTCTCTCTTCCAGCGGATCCGGGATATGGATCGCAGAAAGCAGGGACTGTGTATAAGGATGCTGCGGATTTTCAAAAAGCTCTTTTGTAGGTGCCATTTCTACCAGTTTTCCGTTTTCATTCACACCGGTTGTATCACTTAAAAAACGTACCATGGACAGATCATGGGCAATAAAAAGAAACGAGAATCTTTTTTCCTGCTGAAGCTTTTTAAAAAGCATGACGATCTGTGCCTGGATAGAAATATCCAACGATGCGATCGGTTCATCTGCAATGATAAGACGCGGTTCCATGAGAAGGCTTCTTCCTATGGCAACTCTCTGTCTCTGTCCGCCGGAAAGCTCTCCCGGCTTTTCGACAGAATGCTTTCATCCAATCCTGTCTCCTTCAGGATTTCCCGAAGCCTGTTCTCCAGCATTTCTCTGTCACGGATCCTGCGGCTGATCTTTACAGGCTCCAGCATGATCTGCCGTATGCTCATTCGGGGATTCAGTGCAGCGCCCGAATCCTGAAAGATCATCTGGATCTCAGTCTGCATTTTCTTCCGCATTCCGAAAGGATCCTTTTTATCCGGCACTCTTTCTCCCTGATAAAAGATCTCCCCGCCTGTGGGCCGGTAGATTCCTGCAAGCGTTCTGGCTGTCGTGGATTTCCCGCAGCCGGTCTCACCCACCAGTGCCATGATCTCACCTTCCCGGATACTGAAGGAAACATCATCCACTGCATGGATCGTATAATCGGAACGGATACGGAAATGCTGCTTCAGATTTCTGGCTTCGATCAGTACAGGCGCCTGTTTCTGTTCTGTTTTCTGTAAAAATGACGTTTCCTTTTTATCCGGTTTCTGTTTACGGCCGCTGTTTTCCTGTAATCTGTCCTTCAAAATGGAAGGCTTTTCTATTTTCGGAGCTCTTTCATCCAGAAGCCATGTGGCTGCATAATGCGTATCACTGACTTTAAACATCGGAGGAGTCTGTTCATAATCGATTGCCAGCGCCTGAGGATTCCGAACGGCAAACGCATCTCCCGGCGGAGGATTCAAAAGAGAGGGCGGCATTCCGGGGATCGGATTCAGCTCCCCTTTTTCACCTGCAAATACAGGCAGAGAAGACAGAAGTCCCCAGGTATAAGGATGCCGGGGATCATAATAAACCTCTTCTGCTGTCCCGATCTCAATGATCTTTCCTGCATACATAACTGCAACTCTGTCTGCGATCCTTGCAACAGCTCCCAGATCATGAGATATAAACACAATACTGATCCCTGTTTTTTCTCTCAGCTCAAGAAGCAGATCCAGAATCTTTGCTTCCACGGTTGCATCCAGTGCTGTAGTCGCCTCATCGGCAAATAATATTTCCGGATCACAGGCCAGTGCAATAGCCAGCACACAACGCTGACGCATTCCTCCGGAAAAAAAAATGAGGCTGCAGTCCATAGCGCTGTTCTGCATCCGGAATCCCTACCAGCTTCAGCATTTCTACAGCTCTTTTTTTCGCCTCATCCCCGGATACTTTCTGATTTTTGATAATAGCCTCTGTGATCTGTTTGCCAACCGGGATCGTCGGATTCAGCGTCAGCATAGGATCCTGGAACACCATGCTTACCTTACTTCCGCACAGCTTTTCCATTTTTTTTCTTTTATAGGCTGTGATATTCTCTCCGCAGAGACTGATCTCTCCGCTTTTTACATGTGCATTCGGTGGCAGAAGCTTCATCACGCTACGGCACATAACGGTTTTTCCACATCCGGACTCACCTACGATACAAGTATCTCTCCTTTTTTTACTGTGAGATCAACATTCCGGACGGCCTGTACCTCGCCGTCCGGTGTGTCAAAGCTTACCGAATAGTTTTTTAATTCCAAAACGGTTTCCTGCATGATCTTTTCCTTATTTTGTAATGGTCCAGTCTTCAATATTCCACATAACACCTACGGAATGATGTCCCAGAACACGTGTGGTATCCAGTCCGTCAAGTCCGGAAACGCCTACATAATCTCCCTGAAGATAAGCAACCAGAAGGATTCCAGGTGCTTGGCATATGCCTTTTCGAATTCACTATATGCTTCTTTTCTGGCTTCCTCAGTCTCACCGTGACGGCCTTCCTCAAGATATTTATCCACATCTGCATTGGAATAATGCATGTTGTTTCCACTTGCGTCGGTTACAAAGTTTACATATGCCATATCCGGGTCAAACTGTGTTGCATAGCCGGCAAGAAATCCATTGTATCCTGCATCCCAGTCAAATTTGGTAACAAGCTTTACTTCCATTTCCACACCAGCCTGCTTCAGCATATCAGACATGACATTGGCAATATCCACACGCTCTTCTTCGTAATCACGTACCTGGATGGTAAAGTGGAATTTCTGTCCGTTTCTCTCATAGATCCCATCATCACCTTTTTTCCATCCCAGCTCTTCCATCTTCTTTGCAAAGGTATCCAGATCATAGGAGTAGATATTGGCTTCCTTATCTGTTCCGAGAGGGTTTCTCTGGATCGGGCTGTATGCCGGCTCTCCCTGTCCTGCAAGAACACCTGCAATAATGGAATCCTTATCCAGCGCATAATTCAGAACGCCGATGGAATCTCCGTTTTCCTTCCAGAAATCTGTACTCATATCCATGGCAGCTCCACGGTAATCTGCTGTGGTGAACTCCCAGTAATTATATCCGTCCTTATCCTTGAACTGAGAAGCATAGTTGGAATTCAGCCATGCAAGATCCGCCTCGCCGGACTGGAGCATGGTTGCCTTTGTAGTCTCATCCGACACTGTACGGTATACAACGGTTTCAATATTCGGAACCTTTCCGTAATAATCTTCATTTCGTTTCAGTATGATCATTCCGCCGGTAGCATCCCAGTCTTCAAATTTATAACGGCCTGTTCCCACCGGATTCTGGTTAAAGGATGTAGTATTTATGTCCTCCCCTTCCAGAAGATGCTCTGGAAGGATTCCCATGGTAAAGTAATCCAGCATGGCAGCATCATACTGATCCAGTGTAAAGATCACAGTCTGATCATCCGGTGCCTCAATACTTGTAATGTCCTGATAGTTGCTGGTGATGCTGGCTCCCAGGGTTTCATCCTCTGTAAGCTCCTTATAGGTGTATACAACATCCTCTGCATTGAAATCTTCTCCATCATGCCACTTAACACCATCTCGAAGCTTAAAAGTATAGGTATTGGTATCCTTGTCAAAGGTATAGCTCTCTGCAAGATCCTCTACCGGCTTTCCATTGGCATCATATTTCATCAGTCCTGAAAAAATAAGATCCGGAAGTTCATCATGGTTATTCAGAAGGGGATTGATCGTACTTTCTGACTCACCTGCATATACCAGAGTTTTGTTTTCTTCTGCCGCAGCTACGGTTACCGCACTGCCTGCCGATGCTCCTGTACATGCTGCGGTCACTGCTGCCAGTGTTATCGCCGCATATTTTCTTCCATAGTTGATTCCTGTTCTCTTTTTCATTCTGTTTTCCTCATCTTTCCTTATTTTCAAACCGGTTATCCACACTTCGGAATGTTTTATCACGGTTTGCGTCCAAAATTTTTTTCTGACTGCATCAGAGATTGCTGTAATGGTTATTTACCTCACTTCTCACAAAGCTTCCCATACTGGTAATGCACATTAAAGTAATGACCAGAAAAACTCCTGGGATCACGATCACCCACCAGGTATTCATGATCAGTGCTTTATTTGCCAGCGAGAGCATACTTCCCCAGGAAACTACATCTGCCGGAAGCCCAAGCCCAAGAAAGCTTAAAGTAGATTCCATGGTAATACAGCTGCTTATCGAAGAGATCACCACAAACATGATCGCCGAAACAAAATTCGGGATCAAATGGTGATACATCACATATCCAAAACTTCCTCCACAAAGTCTTGCATACATCACATAATCACTGTTCCTTATCTGCCGCACTTCACTTCTTACAATACGTGCCAGTGCAAACCACCCGGTAATACCGATGATCACAGATATGCTGATCACATCATTGGCCTGAAGGACCGCAGACAGGATCAGGATCAGCAGAAGGGTCGGAATACTTCCGCACATTTCCGTAAACCGCATCATAACCGAATCCACCTTTGGACCTGCTGTTCCGCTGATGCATCCGTAGGTAACACCGATCACAGTAATGATCGCAGCTCCCAGAAGCCCGATCACCAGAGAAACCCGTCCACCATACCAGATCAGTGAATAAATATCTCTTCCAAGCGAATCCGTTCCAAAGATAAATTCCTTTCCCGGCGGTGTATTCAGATTCTGGAGATAAAAACCTGAGGGATCATGATTTGCAACAACATTTGCAAATACACAGCCCAAAACGATCAGAAAAAGCAGGACCATGGAAAATACCGGTTTCCCCTTCAGCTTTTCCCGAAATGTTTTTTTTCGTTTTTCAGATCCTTGCTGCTTCCACCCGGCACCAACTACCTGAAAAAGCTCAGCTTCTGAAAGCTTCCGGTCAGCTACCATACCCTCACCTCCGAATCCTTCATTCTTGGATCGATCTCTTCATTGACAGTCTGTGCAACAAAGCTGCTTAAAAATACGATAAATCCCGTAATCAGCACATCGATCATCAGCAGGTTATAATCGTGATATTTTGCAGATTCCACTGCAAGGTTTCCAATTCCCGCATAATTGAAAACAGCTTCCACAGTTACAGTCCCACCGGTTACATGGGGTACCGAAACTGCCATGATACTCACGATCGTCGGCAATACATTTCGAAGACAATGCTTCCACAGGATCTTTCTTTTGGAAAGTCCCTTGGATCTGGCAAGAAGTACATAATCCTTCCGCACCTCATCCAGGAATTTGTTGCGTATCATATATGCGTAATACCAGAGATGGCTGAAGATCATTACTACCAGCGGAAGGATCATATGCTTCATACGATTGCCGATACTATCTGCCATTCCCACATCATAGGCACCGCTGCTTGGGAACCATCCAAGATTTACACTGAAGATCAGGATCAGTACCACACCAAGCCAGAAAGCCGGCACATAATAGGCTGCTGTTCCGATCTTGCAGATCAGCCGGTCAATCCACTGATCCTCATGGAGCGTACAGAATATGGCGATCAGAACTGCCAGTAGAAAGATCACAATATAAGCAATTCCTCCCAGCATCAGAGTATTTCCGATCAGCGGTTTGATCACATTCATAACCGGCTGCCTGTATTTCAGCGACAATCCGAAATCACCATGGACTACATTGGTAAACCACCTTACATACTGTACCCCGATCCCCTGATCCAGTCCTAGTCTCGTTCTGGCCGCAGCCACCTCATCGCTGGTCATCATTTCCAGGGAATCTCCGTAAAAGGACTGCAGGGGATCTCCCGGTGCCAGTCTCGCCAGCCAGAACACCACCACAGACAGCAGAAACATAACCACTGCAAGCAGAAGGAGCCGCTTCAGGATCCGAATGACGAGTTTATTTTCTTTGTTCATAATTTTCCTTTCCCACTGCCCTTTACAGTTCAGGCAAACATTCGCATTCCGCTCTGCTGCATGCTCATGAACACAATCGCTTCGCGATTTGTGTTCATATTTCAAAAGCAGTTATGGCATCCAAAACCATAACTGCTTTTGAAAGGGTCGTGTTATTATTCGACAAAACATTTGTATGCACAAATAGGAGTGCGCGGAGGTTATGTGCATCACAGTGTTTTTATATTCAGCACGCGGAGTGTGCTGCTGATATTATTTTATCATTTAACAGCTTTCGGACAACCCCGGTATGGGGATATTGGACAGTCGGGTTTGGCATGGATGTGTATTCCATATAAAAAACGGGACTTTTCTGTATCAGGAACCTGTGTCCCGTGCAGAAAAATCCCGTCTGGTCTTTTGCTTTATTCTTTTATCACTTCCCGGAAATCTGAAGTCTTTCCTTCACGAATCCCAGAAAATCCTTTCCCTGTTCACTGAGCTCTTCACCTCTCCGGCAAATGCACCCGTAAACAAGTTTCTGGCCTTCTCCCGGAAATGTATATTTCACGGAGGAATATCCCGGATCACGGCCGGAAAGATCCGCACCACTGATATTACACAACTCTCCGGACCCAAGAAGACGTTCCACGATATAATCACTGTTTGTTACGACTACGGTCTCTGCCTCCACTGCGGAATGACCGTTTTCCTCTACAAGGTTCCGGTAATTATCTGGGGAAAATTCATCGGGAAATCTCTGGATCAGCCTGAGCTGGGACATATTAAAATCTCCCTCATCTGCTGTATCTGCTTTCCCTTTCCCGGTATAAATATTTACCTCGGTTTCCGTCAGCAGCTCAAATTCCAGGTAATTTCGGGAAAGAAAATACTGGAATGCTGCCAGCTGATTCTGCATCACATAGGCGAATCCCATATCATCCTGTCTGCCTTTCACACGTTTTATGATCTCATGGGTATCTGCTGCGTAAACCTGATAATGAAGATCATCGCACTTATGTGCTTCATAATACGTTACGAAGGTATCCGCAAACCAGGAGCTGGGATGAAAGCATACACACAGGCTGCTTTTTGCAAGTGGCTGTGCCTGCATTTCCAGTTCATCTATATTTTCCAGGATCCTCTGCACATGGATATATGCACGCTCTCCTTCCAGTGTCAGCTCGATCCCTTTTGCATGGCGGACAAACAGCTGGGTACGCATGTCGTCTTCCATGGAACGGATCACCTTGCTTACATTGGACTGGGTAGTAAAAAGCAGCTCTGCGGCCTGGCTGAAAGAACCTGTTTTTGCGCAGGCCGCAAAATACTGGATCTGTTTGATATTCAGCATAACCTTACCCCTGTTTCTTTGCAAAGATCAAAAACATCGGGGTCGGATTGTAAAACTCATCTTTTTCGATATAAATACGCTTACTGATTCCAAGGTCAAAGGAAAATTCTTCCACGCCCATGCGTCCCAGTGTTTCCAGATCCCAGGCCGGGCGCAGGAAAGAACTGATCGGAGGCTGACGCTTGATATCCTCGCACTCCTGCATCAGTTCATCCTGGATCTGATGATGGGCATGATTTTCCGGAAGATCTGCAGTATCCGCAAAATTTGCTGCTCCATAGTTAGCGTCCAGGTTGATCATCACTCCGCCAGGTTTCAGCACACGGAACCATTCCTGGTAAGCGTGTTCCGCATCCGGCAGTGTCCAGGTAAGGTTTCGGGATACGATCACATCAAATTCCTCATCCGGAAAATCCGGATTTTCCGCATCCATGACCGCAAACTGGCAGTCTGCTTTTTCTTCCTCTGCCAGCTTTTTTGCATGGGTGATCATATCCGGTGTCAGGTCGATACCGGTTACCTGATGGCCTTTCTTTTGCAAGAAGAATGGTAAAAAATCCGGTTCCGCAACCTACATCCAGGATCCTGAGATTCTTTTTCTCCGGCAGATACTTCTTAAGCTCGGTCATCCATCTGCCTGCAAGTGCGCTGTGAAGTTCCGCTCTTCTCTGTTCCAGGAGCTGTCGCTGCGCTTGGTCCAGTACTGGGCGATCCTTGTTTTCCGCTCGTCTTTTTTCTCTTACGATATTTCCGTAAGTGATCACAGGGCCACCTTCCACAACCTGAAGACTGGATACCTGATAGAGGATCACACCATCCATGTCCGCACGGCAGATTTCCTGAACATTTCCCTCATAATCACGGATCTCGCCAAGATACTCGTCCCTGTGAATGATATCTCCTGGCTTTTTCACCGGGTACCAGAGGCCGTTGACGCTGGCGCACTGATATCGGACATCATCCATTTTCAGCGGATAGTAGGTGCTGTGAGAACGGATTCCGTTGTAAGCTCCAATGCTGCAGAGAATGTTTCGCACATCGCGGCGCATGGAGTCTACTTCTTCACGCTCCCAGGTTCCCATGCAGCCACGTTCCAGAAGGACTGCCGGAATGTCACAGGTACTTGCCGCGTAATTGTAGGCACCGCCTGTGCTTACATTTGACTGTACCATATATGGGACATCTACCTGTTCTGCCATTTTCCGGGATGCTTCCACGATCTCCGGCTTTGCAACGCCTGCAAAATATACATACGGAGTCAGTTCCTCGTAATCGTCACCGCCGTGAAGGTCGATATAATAATCTGCTTTTTTGATCAGGGATTCTGTGATGGCTGCTGCCAGGCGCTCCATTCTTGTGCCATCTTTTTTGCCAGGGAAAACACGGTTCAGATTTTTTCCGTCTTCCCAGCTGATGCTGCCTGCTCGCTTCTCAAAGTCTTGCCTGTTCAGCACTTTTACCAGAACCAGCTGTCCGTTAACTTTTTCCGGATTCAGTTTTTTTGACAGCTCGATCAGGGTCTGGATCCCCACATATTCTCCTGCATGAAGTCCAGCTGTGACAAGGACGGTTTTTCCCGGATTTTTTTCCACGGATAATGGTTGCCGGAAGAGTAAATTCTCCGTCTCCAATCTCCAGGAATCCTTCGGTTTTTTCTCCTTCCACAACCGGAAGATTCAGGAAATGATCCGGTTTACGCCGGTTACCATAAACATTGGGGTGGACTGATAATTCAGTCTCTCCTCCTCACTCCAGACTGTTTTCCAGATTTCCGTATCAGTGTAGATTCCAAGAAGTCCTGCTTCCCGGAGAGTTTTTACATCCCACTCAGGCCGGCGGATCTTTGACAGCGGTACCTGAAGGGCGATCCGCTCCATACGCTCAATATCCGTACAGAGATAATGATCGTCCAGACTGTTGTTCTCCACATTTTTCCGGTCGTTTTCGTAGGCTTTCCGCTGCTCTTCCTCATAGAGATAGCCGTACCAGTTGGCGTCAAAATTCAGAAGTTTTCCGCCCACTTTCAGCACACGGACCCACTCTCTGTAGGCAACATCCGGATGCTCCAGATTCCAGGTAAGATTTCGGGAAATAACCACATCAAAGGTATTGTCTTCAAATTCCAGTTTCTGTGCATCCATCCGCTGGAAATGAATGTTCCGGCAAAGTTCTCCCGCATTTTCCTTTGCCTTTTCCAGCATTCCTTCGGTGTAATCCACAGCATCCACGTGATATCCGGCTTCTGCAGGATCACTGGAAAAAAATCCGGGGCCTGTTCCGATATCCAGGATACGGATCTCTTCCTTTGGCTTGTCTGGAAACTGCTGGTCAGCACCTTAAGCCATGCGTTTTTTCTGCGTTCCTGCAAGCTCTTTTATGATTCACTTCGGAGTACCCTTCTGTACGGGTGCTCCAGTAAGATTCGATTTCGTCGAGAAGTTTTTCCACGTTGATTCCTCCGCGCTTTTTTTTATTTTATGTGGGGGGCCTGATCTGATAA
>ENA-OQAR01000070-OQAR01000070.1-human-gut-metagenome-genome-assembly--contig:-NODE-70-length-23336-cov-2.768193_pt1 | contig 23336 bp, 27 predicted proteins | sample MGYA00242738_ERZ504533 | MGnify/ENA primary metagenome ERZ504533 (study PRJEB26092, sample SAMD00036276) | human gut metagenome | host: Homo sapiens | study: EMG produced TPA metagenomics assembly of... | reverse complement strand
CTTTTGGCTTGCGGACAATGCCATAAATCATAAAATATAAAGCCAAAAGAAACATACTGCGGGCGCCACTTTTGATGCGACGTACACTAAAAAATATCCGGCTCAAAATATCCTTCTGTCGAACTAGGTCCTGTCATCAGCAGAAAACCGACAATAATCACTGCCATACCTATGGCAAGCAATATAAAAATTAGTTTTATCAAAGGCGAATTTTTGTCTATCCATATCCTTTTATTATTAAATGTAATACAACGCACTAGCTTTCATGCGCAAGTATTTGTTGATTGATATATATGCACACATAAAGGTAATAACCACACCAAACACAAAAACAGAACCCATTACCATAAGCATGGTCATAGGGGTAATAATCTCAATCAATTCGGGTTCATATCTTACCAACGCATAGGCCATTCCTATCAATGCCGCATCTGCCATGGCAGCGGCCAGTATCCCTATCCATATATTCCGCACCAAAAAAAGGACGACGGATAAATCCCCAGCTTGCCCCTACCAGTTTCATGGTATGAATCAGAAAAACGTTTGGAATAAATGGCCAGACGGATGGTGTTATTAATCAGCGCAAAAGAAATAAGGGTAAGCAGCGCAGCCAGTCCCAATAGCAAAAAACTGATTTTCCGTATATTGCTGTTCACTGCATCCAGTAAATCCTGAGGATAGTTGATTTCCATTACTTTCTTGTTCTGCATAATTTTCTGCTCTATCCAAGAAATGCTGTCCGATTGGCATAATCGGCATTCAGTTTTATTTCAATAGAAGCTGTAAAAGGATTATATCCCAAGAATTCAGCCGGGTCTGTACCCATCGCTTCGCTCTGCTCTTTCACGCCTGCTCCTTCGATATATAGGAAGTTTCTTTCACAAAAGGTTCCTCATTCAATTTTTTCTGGAATTTCAAAGCGTCCGCTTCTTTCATATCATCGCTGATGAGTACGGAGAAACTGATGTTCTCGCGTACATAATTGGATAAGTTATTGGCAGACAGCACAAAGAATACCACCATCCCCAACAAGAGCAACACCAGCATTGTACTGATGCTGGAGGTAATGAACTGCATATCGAAAAAGGACCCTGATTTTTTTCCCATAATCACTTCTTTCTGAATACATAAATCATTGAACTACTGCGTTCTTTTTTCGCCAGTGAACTGAACCAGGCCAACAGGCCCGTCCACATTCCCTTCAAAAAGGACAAACGGCTGCCTTTATATCTTTCCGTCAACATGGATACATAAAAAGCATCAAAAGGCATCGGATGCTGTTCCGCTAATTTAAAACCATGCTTGACGCCGAATTGTTGCATGACGGAAGGTGTAAAATGCCAATAAATGACGGGGCACATCGTATGCCGCCCACCATTCCTTATACTTTTCCGCATCATACGAACTGGGATTAGGCACAGCCACTATCAATACTCCCCTCTCTTTCAACAGCTTGAATAATTTCTCCCACGTTTCATTCAGATGTTCCAGATGCTCCATCACATGCCATAAAGTTATGGCATCAAAAGAATGATCGGCATATCCCGCCAAAGCATCCTCCGTATCTACATCCAATTCAAAATGCTCTTTGGCAAACGAACGCGCCTGCGGACTTTTCTCTATCGCTTTCACCCGCCATCCGCGCTCCTTCATAGCATTACTGAAATATCCGGTACCGGTACCTATGTCTAACAAAGTACCTTTACTCAAACCGGATGTCCGTTTTATCAGCTTGGCTTTGCGTGACAGCATATACTTGCGTACCTCATGGTATACACGGTTCATCAGCCCCTTGCGGGTATCAGTGTGTGAAATATAATCGGGGGGTCTCATAATATCGCCCTATCTCGGCTTCCACGGGTGCACCTTGTGTAAAAATAAAGCCACAATCATCGCAGCGAACCAAATTGAATTGTTCACCCGAAGCATAGTGATCCGTACAAGTGATTGCATGTCCCAAAATGTTTTCCGCCGCACAACGGACAAGTATTTATTTTGAGTATATCCACTTTTTGCCCTAATTTGCTGCAAAATAACAAATAAATTGAATGAGAAGGACTATCCTTTAAGTACTTTTTAAGAGTATAAGTTAATAATTTCGTTTTTACTTTTCCTACATTTGTGCAGATAACTTAAAAAGAAACGAAAATGGAAAATAAAAAACTGACCCGTTCCAACAACAGAATGCTAGCCGGAGTATGTGCGGGACTGGCTGATTATTTTGGCTGGGATGTTACGGTAGTGCGCATTATCTATTCATTTGCCACGGTTTTCACAGCCTTTTCGGGCATTATTGTCTATATAATCTTATGGATTGTTATGCCCGAAAAGAAATATCGTGACGGTTACGAAGACCGGATGAATGACAGACTGCATAACCGATAACCGGAGGCATTATGCAATGCCCAGCAGTTCCACCTCAAATATTAATGTAGAGAAAGCAGGAATCGGCCCGCTTGTACGGTTGCATATCCCATAGTATAAGGAATATAAACCACCCATTTATCTCCTACATGCATACGTTGAAGCGCCAGCTGCCATCCCTCTATGACATCACACAGCCGGAAAGCTTCGGGGCAGTTACGGTCATAGGAATTATCAAACTCTTTTCCGTTTATCAGACTTCCCCGATAATGAACGGTGACAATACTTCGGATTGTAGGTGAAACTGTACCCGTACCTGTCTGCAATACTTTATAAAACATATTACAAGGTAAAGGACAAATACCTTCCTGTGTAGAAAGAACTTGCAAATATTGCAAGTTCTTTTCCTTATATTCTTCTTTTCTCCCCATCAGAACACCTCTTCTCCTTTCAATGTGGCCGAACTGGCTTCAGTAATGCGTACATGGACAAAATCACCGATACGATGATTCCCACGATCAAAGACCACCACCTTGTTTTGCTGTGTACGGCCAAAAAGCTGCTCTCTGGAACGCTTGGAAACACCTTCTACCATCACCTCGAAGGTCTTGCCTACATCACGGGCATTACTTTCGGCAGAAAGACGGTTCTGCAATTCAATGATTTCATTCAGCCGACGTATCTTAACCTCTTCGGGTACGTCATCCGGCAGATGTTTGGAAGCATATGTTCCGGGACGTTCGGAATATTTAAACATAAAGGCGGAATCATACGCACATTCACGCATCAAGGATAGAGATTCCTGATGGTCTTCTTCCGTTTCCGAATGATAGCCGGAGAAAATATCAGTACTCAGACCACAATCGGGAATGATACGGCGAATAGCCGCTACCCTTTCCAAATACCACTCACGGGTATATTTGCGGTTCATCAGCTTCAATATACGCGAACTGCCGCTCTGTACCGGTAAATGAATATGCTTGCATACATTAGGCGTTTTCCGCAATGACTTGCAAGGTTTCATCACTCATATCCTTGGGATGTGAAGTGGTAAAACGAACACGCATGTCCGGAACCGCCTCGGCACTGTGCGGAGCAGCATCGGGAAAGTAATTATTTCACCCTCTTTCTCAAAACGATAAGAATTCACATTCTGTCCCAGCAACGTTACTTCTTTATAACCTTTGTCTGCCAAGTCACGCACCTCATTCAGAATACTTTCCACATCACGGCTGCGCTCACGCCCACGGGTATACGGCACAATACAATAATGACAGAAATTATTGCAACCACGCATAATGGATACAAACCCGGAGATATGATTGCCGCAAATACGGGACGGAATTACCTCACGATAGGTTTCTGTAGTAGAAAGCTCCACATTAATGGCTTTCTCCCCCGCTTCAACCGAAGCGACCAAATCGGGCAAAGTGAGATAGGCATCCGGTCCTACGACAAGATCTACATGATGGTTCTCGATCAAATCATCTTTTACACGTTCTGCCATGCAGCCCAACACACCGACAATCAGATTCCGGCGTTTGTTTTTCTTCATAGAATGGAAAAACTCCAGACGGTTCAGAATCTTTTGTTCTGCATTGTCGCGAATGGAACAGGTATTCATAAATACAGCATCCGCTTCATCCAATGTTTCGCATACATGGTAGCCTGCCATTTGCATAATAGAAGCAATCACTTCACTATCAGCAACATTCATCTGGCATCCGTAGGTTTCAATAAACAATTTTTTGTTCTCGGAATCAGTTGCAGATTTAAAGTCTGCTCCTGTTGTTTCTTTCATATTTTCTCTGTTTTATGGTTTCGTAGGCAAAGATACGGAGTTACCGACAAATTAAACGAATAAAAGAAGCCGAAAAATTGGAATATTATAAGAGATTTATGCATTTAACTGTTAAATAATTATAACCAGTGAACAAAAAAAGACCGTTTAAACGTTACCAACGTATTATTATAAATTCGCATATTTGCTTCCGAAAAACATTAGATTTTTTCATAGTTAAGGTTTAGGTTAAAAAAATAGGGGAAGACAACTGTGAAGTTCTCTTCCTTTTTTTATGCCCTTTTATAGAGTTAGTTATGAAATATTTTTCTAACTTTGAGCATTCATTATATAATAAGGAAAGTATGGATATCATTCAGGTTATCATATTTATAATAATCATTGTTGCAGCCATCGTGCAACAAATCTCAAAAACAGGCAAAGAGAAGAAAACACCTTCTCCAAAGAAAGTGCTTGCAGATATATTTCCTGAAATAGAGCAGGAGAACATAGAGGAGGACCTTCCTGTTTCTTCCGTTCAAACAGTCCGCACACCTCAGACTCCCCGCATGCAGCATCAGCCGATGGTCAAGAAACCAACAGATTCACCCCGGAAAGAGAACAAAAGGGAAGACCGGACTCCTATAAGACTGAGTACTAAAGAAGAGGCAGACGTGCTTTTATTTATTCAGAGATTTTTAATCGCAAATATTAATAACAACTATACTAATAAGAATAACACATTGAATATCATGGGATTTAATATTATTTCCGCAGCCGAAGCAGCCAGCTATATCAAGCATGGCTACAACATTGGACTCAGCGGCTTTACTCCGGCAGGAACACCGAAAGCCGTAACACCCGAAGTCGCAAAAATAGCAGAAGAAGAACATGCCAAAGGTAACCCTTTTCAAATTAGTATCTTTACCGGTGCTTCTACAGGAGATGCTACAGACGGCATCTTATCCAGGGTCAAGGCAATCCGTTACCGTGCTCCTTACACAACCAACCCCGATTTCCGAAAAGCCGTAAATAACGGCGAAATAGCATACAACGATATCCATCTGTCACAAATGGCACAGGAGGTACGTTACGGGTTCATGGGTAAAGTAGATGTCGCTATTCTGGAAGCGTGTGAAATCACTCCCGACGGCAAAGTTTATCTGACAGCCGCCGGGTGGAATTGCACCGACTATTGCACGTCTGGCAGATAAAGTGATCATCGAATTGAACGCTGCCCACAGTAAAACGGTATGGGCCTGCACGATGTTTATGAACCGCTTGACCCGCCTTACCGTCGTGAAATTCCTATTTACAAACCCAGCGACCGTATCGGTCTGCCTTATGTACAGGTAGACCCGAAAAAAATCATCGGCGTAGTGGAAGTAAACACCCCTGACCAGGCCCGTTCATTTACCGCACCGGATCCTATCACCGACCAGATTGGACAAAATGTTGCCGACTTCCTGGCAGCTGACATGAAACGGGGTATTATTCCTGCAAGCTTCCTGCCATTACAGAGTGGAGTAGGTAACATTGCTAATGCCGTATTGGGTGCTTTGGGACGAGACAAAACAATTCCCGCCTTCGAAATGTATACGGAAGTATTACAAGACGCAGTGGTGGACCTGATTCGCCAAGGACGTGTAAAATTTGGAAGTACCTGTTCATTGACTGTCACCAACGAATGTCTGCAAGGTATTTATGATGATATCGACTTCTTCCGTGACAAACTGGTCATGCGTCCGTCTGAAATCTCAAACAACCCGGAAATTATCCGTCGTCTTGGTGTTATATCTATCAATACAGCCATCGAAGCAGATATTTACGGTAATGTAAATTCTACTCACATCAGCGGCACCAAAATGATGAATGGTATTGGTGGCTCAGGTGACTTTACCCGCAATGCCTATATTTCCATCTTTACTTGCCCGTCTGTGGCAAAAGAAGGAAAAATCAGTGCCATCGTTCCTATGGTTTCTCACGAAGATCACAGTGAACACGATGTCAATATCCTTATTACTGAACAAGGTGTTGCCGACTTACGCGGCAAGAGCCCGGTAGAACGCGCCAAGGCTATCATCGAAAATTGTGCACATCCGGATTATAAGAACATTCTTTGGGATTATGTAAAAATGTCTTCCAAAGGACAAACTCCTCATTGTATTCCGGCTGCATTGGCTATGCATGATACGCTGGCCAAGAAAGGGGATATGCGCCTGATAGATTGGGCAGAATATAAATAGTCATTATTTGCTGTATCTCATACGTTTCCGGTCGGTACGATGTATCCGGCCGGAAACTTTTTTATATCTATCCCACCTTTTTGTATAAAAAACAATATCTTCCACCTTTTTTAATCAAAAAATACACGGACTTTTTTCATAATTATTCTATTTTTGCCGTGTAACTAATCATTTTTACCATTTTACTATGAGAAACAAAAATTCTATATTTTATTTGCTTCCCTTGTGATGCTAAGCGGCTGTAACAATCAACCGGCTTATAAAGACAGCAGTTTATCTCCCGAAGAACGGGCAGAGGATTTATTGCAACAACTTACTCTAGAAGAAAAAAGTTGCCTTAATGATGGACAACTCCAAACCTGTCGAAAGATAGGCATTAAACCTTATAATTGGTGGAACGAAGCCTTGCACGGAGTGGCACGGAGCGGACTGGCCACCGTCTTTCCTCAGCCTATAGGTATGGCGGCCTCTTTTGAGCCCGATGCCATACATACCATCTATACCGCAGTTTCGGATGAAGCCCGGGCCAAAAAATGCCGCATACTCGGCGGCGGGAAGCTACGAACGGTATCAAGGCCTGACCATGTGGACACCCACCGTCAATATTTATCGCGATCCAGATGGGGGAGAGGTATTGAAACGTATGGGGGAAGATCCTTATCTGACAAGTGTCATGGGGGTAAATGTGGTGAAAGGATTGCAATGCATGGATGCTAATCAAAAATACGATAAAATACACGCTTGTGCCAAACACTTTGCCGTCCATTCAGGGCCGGAATGGAATCGTCATGAGTTCAATGCGGAAAATATCAAACCGCGTGACTTGCATGAAACTTATCTTGTACCTTTCGAAGCATTAGTAAAAGAAGCAAAAGTAAAGGAGGTAATGTGTGCCTACAACCGTTTGGAAGGCAATCCGTGTTGCGGAAGTGACCGCCTGCTGATGCAAATTCTCCGTCAAGACTGGGGATATGACGGCATTGTACTTTCAGATTGTGGCGCTATTGACGATTTCTATCGGGAAAAAGGACACAAAACACATCCGGATGCTGAATCGGCCTCTGCCGCCGCAGTATTAAGCGGTACGGATCTGGAATGTGGTTCTAGTTATAAAGCATTAGTAGAAAGCGCTAAAAAAGGATTAATCAGTGAAAAGGATATTGATGTATCCGTAAAACGATTATTAAAAGCACGCTTTGAATTGGGTGAAATGGACGATCCCAGTAAAGTGGAATGGACTAAAATTCCTTATTCAGTGGTTTGCTCGGCAGAACATGATTCCCTGTCACTAGATATAGCACGCAAATCAATGACGCTGTTACTGAACAAAAATAATATCCTGCCACTGAAACGCGGTGGACAAACCATCGCCGTCATGGGACCTAACGCAAATGATTCTGTGATGCAATGGGGTAATTATAACGGTACTCCCAAACATACGATCACCTTATTGGAAGGTATCCGCTCAGCCATGGGAGAGAATGACAAACTGATCTATGAACAAGGTTGCAGCTGGGTGGAGCGCTCATTAATCAGAAGCGTTTTCAGCCAGTGTACTTCTAAAGAAGGTCCAGGATTCTCCGCCCGCTATTGGAACAACAAGGAATATGAAGGAAATGCGGTAGCCACCGCACAACTTACCACACCGTTCCGTCTTTGCACTTCCGGAGCCACCGTATTTGCTCCCGGTGTGAACCTGACCGATTTCTCGGCCGTCTATCAAAGTGTGTTCACCCCCCAGGAAACAGGAGAGGTATTTTCAACTTCTATAGTTGTGGAGCTACACAATTATTGATAAATGGTGAAGAAGTAAATAAATTCACCAACAAACATGGGGGCAGGGGACAAGCTTACGCCATGCATGCAGAAGCCGGCAAGCCATACGATATAGAAATCCGCTTCCAATACTTTAGTGGAGACGCACAGTTGAATTTTGATCTTGGGTTTAAAGAAGAAGTCAACATTAAAAACACGGTAGCAAAAGTGAAAGATGCTGATATAGTTATATTTGCAGGCGGTATATCTCCAAGTTTGGAAGGAGAGGAGATGGGTGTCAATTTACCGGGATTCCGCAAAGGAGACCGTACTGACATCGAGCTTCCGGCTGTTCAGCGTGAATTGATAAAAGCACTCTGTGATGCCGGGAAAAAAGTTATTTTCGTTAATTTTTCCGGATCACCCATTGCCATGGAACCCGAAACCAAATATTGTCAGGCTATTTTACAAGCATGGTATCCGGGACAATCCGGAGGTAAAGCTGCCGCCGAAGTTTTGTTTGGAGATTACAATCCTGCAGGACGACTGCCCGTTACTTTTTACCGGAATATAACGCAATTACCTGATTTTGAAGATTATAATATGACAGGACGTACTTACCGTTATTTTAAAGGTGATCCTCTTTTCCCATTCGGTTATGGTTTGAGTTATACCACTTTTAACTATGGTAACATCAAACTGGAGCAAACGATTAAAGTAGGGGAAACTGCCAAAAATTATTGTTCCTGTAACCAATACCGGTAATCGTGACGGGGAAGAAGTAGTACAGGTATATCTGAAAAAACAAGAAGATGCGGAAGGACCGGTTAAAACACTGCGTGCTTTCAAACGTATACAAATTCCTGCAGGAAAAACAGTCAATGTAGAATTAGAGTTAACACCCAAACAATTGGAATGGTGGGACGCGCAGACAAATACCATGCGCACCATAGCCGGAAACTTCGATATAATGGTAGGGGGTAATTCTAAAGATGCCGAATTACAAGTAAAGACGCTGACACTGCAATAATAACTCCGAATAAAATAAATCAAGTCTGCGGCATTTTTTGTTTTAAATATAGAAATTTGAACAAAAAATGCCGCACTTGAACAAAATAAAAACATCAGAACAACTCAATCTGCTTATCTGCCTTTTATTTGTTGCACAAAATAGTTGTCATGACTCACCACCAACAAAGTGCCTTGATAATCCTTCAAAGTTTCGGTCAATATCTCCATACTCAGAATATCAATATTATTAGTAGGTTCATCCACAATAAAAAACATCGGGGGCCTGTGCACTCACCATAAGACAACAGAGAGAAAGTTTCATCTTCTCACCTCCACTCAGATAGCTACACTTCTTGTTCCATGTGGAAACAGGAAACAAAAAACGGTTGAGAATCGTTCTCAATTCATTATCATACAATTCACTATTGAATAAGGCAAGTTGTTCCAATACCGACAAATCATTACGAATTATAGAATATTCCTGATCAAGATAAACGTACGTCAGCCCTTCTGCCTGTATCAAAGAACCTTGAGTAGGAGCAAGACTTCCGGTTATCAACCTCAATAAAGTTGTTTTACCACTACCATTACTTCCTTTCAAATGAATACGGTCACCACTTTTGATGGTAAACTCAAGAGGAGAAGACCACAAAGGATTTTCTCCATACGAATAATTCACACTTGAAGCTACGATAAGTATCTTACCGATATGCAAAGAAGATGAATTGAAATTTACTTTCATCGCCTTCATATCAGGTAAAGCTTTATGCAGTTCTACTGTTTCTCCTGCCAAAAAACGGATCTTATCAGCATGAACATCTCCTAAACGGACAGTACTTTTCTCAGCCTGATCCCTGAATGTATGCATTGCCATCTTTCCGACTCCTTTCTTCACATTTTGTTTTTTACCTCGCACATCATGCTTTTGTTGACGCTCCATTACCTCACGTGCCTGCTTCCGGGCTTTTTGTAATTGCTTTTCATTCTCCTCCAACCGGGTTTGCAGAGCTTCTACAGCCAATTTCTTCTGTTCTTTATAGAAATCGTAATTTCCAGCATAATAAGTGACACCTTTTGCAGTAAGCTCATAGGTAGAAGAAAGTAAATTGAGTAATGTCCGGTCATGGCTGACAACCAGTATCCCTGCTGCAGCAGTAGTTATAAAACGGTACAGCCGGATACGGCTTTCGTCATCCAAATGATTGGTAGGCTCATCCATCAAAATAAAAGCAGGAGAGTATATAGTAATTCCTGCTAGAAAAACTTTTGTTTTCTCACCGCCACTCAACAAATGCATGGGATAGGAGAGAGGTACTTCTGCCAACCCCCATTCATTCAAAGCAGCAACCGCTTTCTCTTCTATTTCCCAATCATCCGCCAAAGCCGTAAAATGCTCTATTGAAGCATCGCCCTGTAAAATGGCATGAAGTGCATATAACTTTTCTTTCTATTCCCAATGCCCCGGCTACTGTCAAATGATTAAACTGACCAAAATGCTGTGGAATAGAATAGGGAATATCCGGACATATAATTTGTCCTTCAGAAGGTAATAGCTCTTTAGTTATCAATCGCATCAAGGTAGATTTTCCCGAACCGTTGTTTCCGATGAGGGCTACTTTTTGCCCTTTACTGATAGTAAAACTGACATTACTGAAAAGCACATCTTTATCCGGATGCATGTAAGTAATGGACTGTACATGTATACACATACTCTTTCTAAGAATTTTAAATATGAATACTGAAAAAGTTCGTAGTTGGAATAAGAAGACAACTATTGCGCCACAAACGAAATTATTTCGCCTGCTGTCCCAACATAAAAACAAATAGTTGTATGGAAATGAATGTTTTTAAATTCTCATCGGAATATTTTTTAAATTTGCGAGGCAAAGATAGCAGGTTTATGGAACATAAAAAAATATTCCCCAATCTAAATGAATAGATTGAGGAATATCAGAATAAAAAATCTATTTATTCAAATGAAGGCAAAGTCACAGAGAAATGAGGATTCGGAGTATGCTGTGTTCTGATAATCTCTTTCATTTGTTTCACAATATCCGGATGTCCGGCAGCGATATCATGGTCTTCATGAATATCTGTAGCAAGATTGTAAAGGAAAGGAGTCCCTTTTTTCACTACCATCTTCCAGTCTCCCATACGTACACCAATCTGATCGGTTTCATCAAATTCCCAATACAAGAAATCATGTTTCTTCTGTCCTTCCTGCCCTAACAAAGTCGGAGCAAAAGAAATACCATCAAAATAATCCACATCTTTTTTCTTGTTAGTGTACTTCTTTACATAATTCTTCACACCTGCCAAGTCACAAAATGTAGGCATCAGGTCATAGAAAGCTAACTGGTGATCATTAACCGTTCCTTCGGGTACTTTACCCGGCCAACGCACAATGAACGGAATACGAATCCCCCCTTCATAACATTGACGTTTTCAATCCACGAAGTTTGCCATCACGACCAAAGAAGGTAGGGTCAGCTCCCCCTTCTTCATGGGGGCCGTTATCACTGGTAAAAATCACAATGGTATTTTCGTCCAGTCCTTTCTCCTTTAATTTGTTCAAAACTTCTCCTACATAATAATCCAAGCGAGTAATCATGCCGGCAAACTGCGCATGGGTGTGTACCGACGGATTATATCTTGATCCTTCCTGTCCACCCCAAGTTTTTATCTTCAAAAAAACTTCTTTTGATAACCTGTCAGAATAGAATCTTCGGGCTGCGCCAGCTCTGCATGAGGAAGCGTATAAGTAAAAATACCAAAGAAAGGTTGCTTGCCATCCTGTTTATCCAACCATTTCATTGCTTCTTCATGGATCATATCCGCAGAATATTGCGGACGTTGAAATAGTCCTTACCAAACATAGGATAGTTGATATTCTCATCCATCACTACACGAACCACTGCCGTATCACCAGCCGATTTACTATACCGGTTCAGGAAATTCGGATAATATAAATGAGCCTGAAACTGACAAATATAACCATAATATTCATCAATACCCCGTTTGTCCGGCGTAGACACAGATCCCTCATAGCCCCTGCCCATTTACCAAACATACCGGTAGTATAACCGTTATCTTTCATTATTTCAGGTATAATCACATGACCGGGATCGTATGGATGTTGCCCCACCACGGCATATTCCTTATTATTTCCATACATCACAACAGGGGCATCGCGCCAGTACTCTTTGTTCCCACGTACTTCACAATGTCCGGAATGTTGTCCGGTCATAAATGACGCACGTGATGGAGCACTCACCGGACTACCGGCATACGCTTGTGTAAAACGCATACCTTCTTTAGCCATATTATCAATATTCGGTGTACTGATGTAGGACTGACCATAACACCCTAAATCACCATAACCCATATCATCACACATAATATAAATGATATTCGGTTTAGGAGTTTTCTGAGCATAAGCGCCTAATAGAGGAAATGCTAATCCACTGGTTAAAAGAAAGAGGTTTCGATTTTTCATATATTCTGTTTTTTACTGAATTTAATAATTACTACTCCTGCTATAAACATCGGCAATTTAGAGAAAATATCCTAGGCTGCAAAGCTATAGAAGAAAAAAATATCATTCACCTACTCTCGATAATAAGGATTCAATTTCACAGGAATAGGAGCATGAGTTTCTTGAATCCACTTCATCAGTTTCTGATAAAGTTCTCCTCGCTTTACAGGATTTGAACCTGATAGATCTTGTGATTCTCCCAGATCATTCTTCAAATTAAACAGTTCCATAGACTTATCTTCATAATGATATATCAATTTCCAATCACCTGAACGAATACTGGAATAAGGTTTTGCACGGAAATCTCTTCCCCCGTTTAAATAAGACTCCAAATAAGCCGGAAAATGCCAGAAAAGATCACGTTCCGTCTCATTATTATTTATAAGCGTAAAAATATCTTTTCCATCTAAGTTAGCAGGAATCTTACCCTGTGCCAAAGTAACAAAAGTTGGATAAAAATCAACTCCTGTTATTGGAACAGATGAACGGATGCCTCCTTCTATTTTACCAGTCCACCTTATAATCAACGGCACACGGCTCCCACCTTCATAAGGCATTCCCTTTCCTCCATTTAACGGATAATTGTCTGTCACTGGTTCCGAACCTCCATTATCTGAATAAAAATGACTATTGTACGATCTGCTATTCCTAATGTCTTAATAACTTGGCATATCCTACCAACACTATCATCTAGTTTTCAATCATTGCAGCATATATAGGATTCTTATGATATTTACCGGGAGTTTTATTACGATATTTATTTATCAATGAATCAGGTGCTTGCAAAACCGTATGTACGGCATGATGGGACAAATGTAAGAAAAAAGGACCTTCACTATGAGATTTTATAAAAGAAACAGCTTCTTCAGTCAACCGATCAGTAAGATATTCACCCAATATACCTTCTTCTAATCCCACATGACATTTACTTTTATCAGGCAGACAATAGGGATAAAAATAAGAATAGGGAGCTCCTGCTCTATTACCGCCCACATTCCATATAAATCCCTGTGACAAGGGTCCTGTACCGTCCTCATCATCCCCCAAATGCCACTTCCCGATATGACCACACTGATAACCCTGTTCTTGCAAAGCCTCGGCCATAGTCACAAAGTCGGCACAGACATCTTCTACATTGGGAATAGCTATATATTTACGTTTGGTACGATCACCACGGTCGGGAGGACTAACTGTATATACTCCATGGCGTGGTGTGTACATTCCTGTCATCATACAAGCACGGCTAGGTGCTGAATTGGCGGCTGCAGCGTAAGCATTGTCAAACAATATTCCTTCTGTAGCAAGACGGTCTATATTAGGAGTTTCATAATAATCACTGCCCATTACACCCAAATCCGTCCAACCTAAATCATCAGCCAAAATAAACACGATATTAGGTTTTTTCTTTTGTAACTATATCGATAGAAAAGCTCTGTTGTATTCCTACGGTACACAACACTACAGTAGTCAATCCTATTTTCTGAAATCTCATTTTTATTTCGATTTTTCTAAGTTTAAAAACCAAACAAGACCGTCTCCATACGTTATTCCGCATTTGAGACAGCCTCATTCGTATCACACTATAAATTACCAACCAGGATTCTGTTCCAGTTCTGGGTTCAATAATATTTCGGTAGTCGGTACTTGATACAAATAATATTTATCTAACCAACCTTTACCTTCTTTTAGAGGATCATTGAAAAGATACAAAATTACCTTCCGTCAATGAACCGTCAGTTCCATCAGAATAACCAGTTTCAGGATTATATAAAGTCATATTATTTTTCATTGCCTCTTCTTTACTCATCCAAAGACCAGTTGCAGGTTTATTGAGGAACCACGGAGCCATACGCCAACGACGGATATCATAAATACCAAATCCCTCACCCATCAATTCTATAATACGTTCGCGACGAATTTCCCATAAGACAGGATCAACCAAAATACCACTTTCATTACCTTTAGGATAGTATTTTCCACGGTTAGGATCAAAACTATCATTAATGTCAGCAACCACCATTTTGACTACACCGGCACGATCACGCAACTTATTGATTGTTTTGTCTGCAACCCCTTGGTCAAATACTCCCAATTCAAATTTGGCTTCAGCTTCATTCAACAGGACTTCTTCAATTTTAAAAATAGGTTTGTCAGCTGTATTCAAATTACCATTATTAAAGCTGGTTTCCCAGTTATCCCAATTCTTCCATACATAGTAGCCTGAACGGCAAGTCACAAATGCTCCAGTACCTAATCTTGGTATTTCAGGTACAAGTGATGCACTCCAGTTCTGCCCAGGCAAACGTTTCATACCACACCCGGGTTACTGCAACTTTCATTTGCTCCCATAATATCAATATATTCACGGTCTGCCGGATTGTCTGTATACGACCAGGTAGGATAGTCGCCTTTTCCAGATTTTACTTTATAAGGAGGTATAACCGTGTGATACAAACGCGGGTCACGGTCACGAAATACCGCATACATGTCCTTATTTCCATGGTAGCCCGATCCGTCAGCCAAAATCGGCTTGCCATTCTTCATCAAATAAAGATCTACCGTATTCTGGTTCATCTCCACATAGTGTGAAGAAGTATGTTCAATATAACTCATGCCCATAGGATTTATATCCTTCACATAAGATTTATAGAGAATGATACCTGGAACTTGTCCCAAATCCTCTGTTGTCCACATTTCACCATATCCGGCACCGGGTTGACCGTCTGTTCCTGTGTAAAGAGTAGGATAAGCGGCCATTAATAACTCGGATGCGCGTACACACTCTTGCAGATATTTTTCAGCATCACCCAATTCATGATATTTCCTCCATGTACCTTCACGTAATCCGAAACGCGAAATAACGGCACGTACACAATCTTGGTTAATCGTATTGTCCCCATCCTGTGATGTGAAATTTCCAATATTCTGTTCCGCCCATTGCAGACGTTCCAATACCTTGTCGGCTACGGTTTTTCTATCCACACGAGGTCCATAAGCTTCGGGAGAATCTTCCTGCAATACCTGGTCCACCCAAGGCACATCGCCAAAACGATCTATCAATTCCATATACCAAAAAGAATGAAAAAATATCCTACTGCACGCCAATGGTCTTTCTGAGCCTCTGTCATACTAGAATTATCAATGTGTGAAAGCATGATATTAACACGGCGGATAAATGATTTAAAATCCCAGCCATTACCGGATGCTACACTGGCAACTGTCTGATAAGCAAATTCATTGTAGCCACTTTCATATTTTTGCTGAAAGTATCCTGCTGCCATATCGCCCTTATACTGTCCGTCTTGTCCGAATCCTTGTAAGGAAGTGCGAATAGTATTATTTGTAAACATCTCATAACAAAGGCCACATAAAAGCCTTGAAGTTATCGTAGGAATTGAATGCATTATTCTCCGTCAAGTCTGTAACAGGAGTCTTTTCCAAGAAACTATCATTACAACTAGAGAGGCTGATTCCTGCGAGAATTGCTAAACTTATAAATAATCTTTTCATATACTCGTACTAATTTAAGGTTTATAATGTAAGATTAAGCCCAAAGGATACTGTGCGGAATGCGGGATAATCCCATTTCAGCGTTTCCGGGTCGATACCCTTTGGCAATGATGAGAGCGTTGCCAGATTTTCTACACTGACAAAAGCACGTAACTGCGACAAAGATATTTTGGTAATCCATGCTTTGGGGAATGTATATGACAAAGTAACATTCTTGATACGCAGATAAGAAGCATCGGACAAGTACTTGTCTGACTGGCGGTAATTAGAGCTTGGTTACCATAGTTGCCATAAATACGTGGGAACTCAGCATTAGGATTAACTGCTGTGTAATCACCATTGGCAGCATCTACCGGTTGCCAGTAATCACCCAAACCTTTATATAAAGGAATAAACTTAAAGTCAGAATATAATGGGAAAGTCAATGTATTGGCAATCCATTTATCGCGTTTACCGGTTCCTTGCAAAAAGGCACTCAAATCAAAACCTTTATAGTTTAATCCTAGATTAATACCATAAAGATAACGAGGAGTTTCATTACCAATCACTTTACGGTCGCCCGGATTATTCAACGTATTGTTGCCGCTGGAAATCATATTTGTCCCTCTTTCATCATCCATTAAGTTCTTGAACTTCACATCACCCGGACGAGGATTATAGCCATCTATGCTTGGAACGCCATCCTTTAATTTCCATGAAGAAGTATCGACAAAATCGTCTACGGTATAATAACCATCTGTTTCATATCCCCAGATTTCGCCTAATTCCTTACCTTTATAAAACTCCCAAAATGTATATGTTCCACCCGTCAGCGCATTCGTCTTTTGGCTGCTTAATATGTAGGATGAGTTACTGTCATACTTCACAATCTTTGACTTGCTGTCGGACAGGTTGAAACCGACTCGGTAGCTCACCTTTCCAATCTGGTCGCGCCAATTGAAACTCAGTTCCCAGCCACGTGTACGCATATCTGCCGTATTCTGATAAGGAGCATCCGCACCTACTACAGCAGGCAATTGCACACCCGGAGCAAGCATGCCGTTCGTATTACGCTGATACCAGTCAAAAGTACCTGTAAAGCGATTACTGAACATAGAGAAATCAATACCGATGTCTAATGTCCCTACCTTTTCCCAAGTAAAGTTACGACTTACCAATGAAGGAATAGAAGTAATAGCGGTTACATAATTACCATTGGATATCCAACCATTGTATTTATTATTCACCGCCATAGTTGGAATAAACGAATAAGCAGGCACGTTCTGGTTACCAATCATACCATAAGAAGCACGTAGCTTCAAAGAACCTAACCAATTCTGAGTACTTTCCATGAATTTTTCCTGTGCAATGTTCCAACCGGCCGAAACAGAGGGGAAGAAACCGTAACGTGATTCTTTAGGAAACTTAGAAGAACCGTCATAACGTCCGTTTACTTCCAGCAAATATTTATCCTGATAGTTGTAATTCACACGGAAGAATCCGCCGCGAACAGAAAACTCATTATACTTGTCCGTAGCTTTCAATGTAGATGTACCCGAACCCAATGAAGGCACCTCAATAACAGCTTGTCCATAGGATAAAGCCTCCATTGTTTCCTGATAACTGGATTCTTGATTGAAACCTGCCATTATCTTAAACTGATGATTACCCAATGAGAAATCATAAGTACCATACAAGTTGATTGAGTTATAGTCGGTATATCTTTTCTTTTTTTGTAGATAGTCATTGGTCGGAGTCGTGTCTTTACCACCTTGCACAGTAGTATATACCACACTTCCCGTATACCAGCTATAATCATATATATTCTTGTCGAAAGTATATTCAAATGCTATTTCAAATCCCTTTAATGGCTTCAATATAGACTTCAGGAAAATACGAGGATTGTCATACAATGTTTTTTCTGGATTGGACCAACGTATCTGATTGGACGGAGTAAAGAAAGGTAATCCATCGCCTGCAGCAGAAATACCTTCCGGCATATTGCCTTCCGGATAGAAAGAAGCAAGACGAGTACTGTAAACAGCGCCCAAAGCAGACTTTGGCTCCATTCTTTTACTATGTGCATAGCTAAAAGTGGCTTCCTGAGTAAACCATTTTGTAACATTGGCAGATATAAATCCACTGACATTCATTCGTCTGTATTTATCCTTGTCAGTAATCAGCACACCGTCATTATCAATAAATCCGGCAGAAAGACGATAACGGAGCTTATCAGTACCACCTGTCATTGATATATTATGTGTATGCTGGAAACTAGTCTCAAGCATGTTCTTCACCAAGTCCTTTTCATTCATATAATAAACAGCCCCATCCGTATCTTTAAAGATACCATCGCCGACAGTAGGAATAGAAGACGGATTATTACGATATTGCTCCAAATATCCCATCCATTTGCTTACACTAGGCGAACCCATTGTCCAGAATTGATCTCCGGCTGCATCAGAATAGGCCTGCAAATATTCCATCAACGGTGCCTGTTCTGGCAAATTCATGGCAGTTGCAAAGGCAAAGTTATTATTATAATTCAGTTGGAAAGAAGTTTCTCCTTTCGGACGTTTGGTAGTAACCAAAATTACACCACCGGCAGCACGGGCACCATAAATGGCAGCTGAAGCAGCATCTTTCAACACTGTAACCGTTTCAATATCCTCAGGATTAACCATATCCAAGTCTCCTTCCACATTGTCAATTAAAATCAAAGGCTTGATAGCACTACCATAAGAACCATCATCATTTTTAATACCTACAGAATAAGCGCCACGAATCTGGAATGACTTACTTTTACCTGGAGCATTGCCATCACTAGACACAAACAAGCCGGGAACCGTACCTTGCAATGCATCAGCAGCTTGTGACAAAGGACGATTGCCTATCACTTCATCCATCTTGACCGAGGCAACGGCTCCTGTCAGGTTTGCTTTTTTCTGCGAACCGTATCCCACTACCACCACTTCATCTAAAGTTTCAGTGTCCTCACGTAATACCACCTGAATAGTTTTTGTATCACGTACAGTTACCTCTTGAGATTTATAACCAATATAACTGATTTGTAACTTCACAGGAAATTCAGAAACTTCTAAAGAAAATTTTCCATCAAAATCTGTGATACACCCGTTAGTAGATCCCATTACCACAACAGAAGCACCAATAACTGGTTCTTTTGCCACATCCATAACCAATCCGGTAATTGCATTTTGTCTTGATTGCTGGGGTTTATAAACAGAAATATGCTCCCCTTCCACTTTATAACGGATATTTTTCCCTACAAACAACATCTCAAGCACCTCTTCCACACTTTTATTTTTAACATCAATAGATACTTTCTCATTCATATTAATATCATTATTACGAACAAGGAAAGAGTAGCCGGTCTGTTTTTCAATCTCATAAAAAAACCCGACTCAAAGCCACTGAACGCTGTTGTATAGAAAGTTTTGCCTCCTGAATAGGCAATGCGGCCATAGTGACATTTCCCCATAGTAGAAATGAAACTATCCATACAAGAGAGAGGCAATGCCCCCTACGAACTTTTACAAAAGTTTTTTTTTTCATACTTAGAATTTTTAGTTAACAATTATTTAAGCATGTACTTTTCACAGTACTTTTTATCTATCAGTTACCGGTCTGTAATAACTATTGTTTTTCCTTTCTTTCTCCACATAAACTTATTATCCACATCTAAATAAGAAAGAATTTCATCCAAAGTCAGATTCGTATCTATACTTCCTGAAAAATATTCAGTATACACTTTCCGAGACTGCACAAGTATCTGTACATCATATTTTTTCCCGATTGTTTTCAAAATATCAAATAACTTTTCATTAACAAATACCAGTCTTCCTGTAGTCCATGCTGCTTGAGATACCGCATCTATCTTTCTCATAGACAATACCTTATCATTTTTATTATAAACAGCTTGCTCATCAGGAGAAAGAAGAATATTCTTTTTAGCATCTGAAGTAGTGTAAACATTCACACTACCTTCCACAAGGCTCACTTTTTATTTCCGCATCATCAGGATAAGAAGCCACATTAAATGTTGTACCTAATACTTTTATATTCAATTCCCCCGTATGAACAATAAAAGGCTTGAGCATATTTCTAGAAACTTTGAAATAAGCCTCACCTGAAAGAAAAACTTTCCGGTCAGTCCGCTGCTGCAAAGAAACATCATACTTAAAACCGTCCCCCCATTCAGAAAAACAATGGTACTATCAGGCAATAATAATTTCGAACTGGCCCCCTGGGGAACCTCAATCTGACAATAAGAAGGAGTAAGAACTTCTTGACCAGACGAATGATATAAATAAAAGAATGTTATACTACAACCAATCAGTAAAGTCCATATAGCAACGCTTCTCCAAACGCTTATTTTACGGAAAAAAGAATGTTTACGAGAAGAATAGAAATTCAATGTATCACACAATTGCTCAAAGTTTTGCTCTTTCCTGCGTGCAAACCAAGAAGAGGATGCCAATGCATAAGAACGGGCTATTTCACGATATTTTTCGCGACAAGCATTCTCCCTTTTCAGTAATATAGTTAGTTTCTGCATATCTTCAGACGAGATTTCGCCTTTCAGATAATCCAGCATTATTCGTTCAAATTCATCTATTTGGCTGTTCATTTTATATCTTTGGAATTATCTACTATAGATAATACACAAGCAACAGACAAAACATTTAAGCCAAAAACAGATTTTTTTTCATTCTTTTTTTAGAAAAGAAAAATAATAGAATCCCTACTCTAGATCCCACCTTTTCTCTTATTTTATCCATGGCATTTTTTACATGTACTCTGACTGTATTGACTGAAATATTATTTTTATCTGCAATCTCTTGAGGAGTCAGATTGGAATAAAGATATTGCTCAAAAATGAACCTGCATTTATCAGGCAAGGAAGACACTATATTTTGGACTGATTTTCCAAATCAGCTAATTCCATTTCTTGCAAAGGCGAACACTCGGAAGCACAAAATTCTTCTTGATACTCAAGTAATGCTTCACGGTATTCATCTATAATTCTTTCACGGCTGTGAAGCGAACGGAGGTAATTCAAACACCCGTTCTGAATAGCACGTATCAAATAAGCATGAATAGGAAAAGATAACTCACCACGCCTATACCATATTTTAGCAAAAGTTTCATTAACTATATCTTGCGCTTCCACAGGGTTAAAGATATAAGAATTAGCACAAGCACAGAGATAGACAAAATAGCTATTATATAAAACCTCAAAAGCTTTTTCTTCTCCTTTGTTTATTCTTTCAATCAAATCTTTATCTACTATACTTGCATCCATCTTTATTAAGACTATTAATATTGCAAATATAGCATTTCTTAAAAACATCATGCCAATAAAACTATTTCTTATTAAAAAACTCTAGTAATAATCAACTGAAAAAAGAAATAAGTTCCAGCTCATAATCTGAAGAATAATACCTAACTTTGTTTCCGACGAAAATCAAACCCTAAATAAAATGAACAAAAAGCTATTATTCTCCCTGTTACTGGCAGGAACAGCTTTCACCGGACATGCCGATGAGGCTAGATTACTCCGTTTTCCCGCTACCAATGGCTCCGACATTGTCTTTTCTTACGCCGGAGATCTGTACAAAGCACCTTTGAATGGAGGAGAAGCACAAAAGCTGACTTCCCATATCGGTTATGAAATGTTCGCACGTTTTTCTCCGGATGGAAAATCAAATTGCTTTCACCGGTCAATATGACGGTAACACTGAAGTATATCTGATTCCAACTGACGGAGGCGAACCCCAACGACTTACCTACACAGCAACAAACAACCGGGATGACTTAGGAGATCGAATGGGTCCCAATAACATAGTAATGACTTGGACGCCGGATGGAAAAAACATAGTCTACCGCAATCGTATCAGTGACGGTTTTGATGGCAAACTATGGAGCATATCGAAAACGGAGGAATGTCCGAAGTGATTCCATTACCCGAAGGAGGTTTTTGCAGCTATTCCCCCGATGGAAAAAAGCTGGCTTACAACCGGGTTATGCGAGAATTCCGTAATTGGAAATATTATCGCGGTGGCATGGCAGATGACATTTGGATTTATGATCCGGCTGCCAAGAAAGTAGAGAATATCACCAATAATATTGCACAAGATATTATCCCTATGTGGATAGGAGAGGAAATCTACTTTATTTCCGATCGGGATCGCACCATGAATATCTTTGTTTATAATATCCGGACCAAACAAACTGAAAAAGTAACCCACTATACGGATTATGATGTAAAATTCCCCAGCAGTAACGGACAAATTATTGTCTACGAACATGGAGGATACCTCTATAAACTGGATCCTAAAACGCGCAAATCAGAAAAAATCTCCATCACGCTGACTTCAGACAATATCTATGCCCGAAAAGAAATGAAACGGGTAGCAGATAACCTGACTGCCGCCAGTCTTTCACCGGATGGGCACCGCCTGGCAGTAACTGCCCGCGGAGAGGTATTCGATGTTCCTGCCGAAAAAGGGGTAACCCGTGATATCACCCGCACCCCGGGAGCAATGAACGGGAAGGGGAATGGAGTCCGAACGGTAAACAAATAGCCTATATCAGTGACCGTACCGGTGAAACTGAAATCTGGCTGCAATCTATCGAAGGGGGTGATCCCATCCAACTGACCCAAAACAATGATACTTATATCCGCCAACTGATGTGGAGCCCGGACAGCAAGAAAATACTTTATACCGACCGTAAAAACCGTATCGTAGAAGTTGATATTGCCTCAAAAGCGAAACGGACTGTCATGCAGAATCCGGAAGGAGAGTTCTATGAAGTAAACTATTCACCAGACAGCCAGTGGATTACCTATACTAAATCCGGAGCTAATAACATGAGTGTCATTTATGTATACCATCTGACTTCAGGTAAGGAATATCCGGTAACCGAAAAATGGTACAATTCTTCTTCACCTGTTTTCAGCACAGATGGAAAATACCTCATATTCAGTTCCGAAAGAGATTTTAATCCCATTTACAGCCAGACAGAGTGGAACCATGCCTATAATCGTATGGGAGGAGTCTATATGGCCATGCTCGCCAATGACACACCGTCACCTTTATTACCTTCGGATGAAATGGTCAGCATAGAACAACAG
>ENA-OQAR01000069-OQAR01000069.1-human-gut-metagenome-genome-assembly--contig:-NODE-69-length-23449-cov-1.782995_pt1 | contig 23449 bp, 31 predicted proteins | sample MGYA00242738_ERZ504533 | MGnify/ENA primary metagenome ERZ504533 (study PRJEB26092, sample SAMD00036276) | human gut metagenome | host: Homo sapiens | study: EMG produced TPA metagenomics assembly of... | reverse complement strand
TTTATGAAAAGTGTTAGATTGTTAGTTAATGAACATTTTATTTATCCATAGTTACGGTCATTTCAGGTACTAGTATATATTCTTTCTTCTTAGAATTCCATTTATAATATTCGGTAGTAATGCTCTTATTTCCGTGAATATAACGGATGCAGAGGTTATTTTCCCAACAGTTTTTGTTGCTGTTCCATTTTTGACTTTCATCTTCGGTACGTTGTTGGTTTGTATCGTACTTATAATTGTGCTTCATATAATTGGTCAGCATATTACCGTCCATCTTGAAAACAGTTTCCGAAATGATTACTCCGTTTACTTCTTCAGTGTTGTGAACCAGGTTGTCACCCGGCTTTGCTGCGGAAATTGTAAGGCTGGCAATAAACAACATTACTACAGAGAGCATTCCTTTCAAAAAAAATAATTTTTCTTCATGATATCAGTATATTAGATTGTTACTTTCATATTGTTTTCAAAAGCGGTGCAAATGTACGAAAAGAAATTGAACTACCTAACAAAACTGCAATAAAAAGATGATATTTTTGCAATATGTCACTAAATAAACAAATATTAAGAATTAGATACTTTTAATATGTAACAGAATGTATTTAAAGAGAGAGAAAGGAGTTTTATGTATTTATCTTGAATAACAGAGGAATAGTGGGTGAATGGCGGTTGTTTATCTTTGGACTGGCAGACCGGAGATTCTTTAGGGAAAGAGGATAAATAGATTTTTGAGTATACAATCAGAATAGGCAGATAAAGAAAGGAGACCAACTGCAGGTCTCCTTTAATATATTTATATATAGTGTGTTAGTGATTATATATTCTTTTTAATGTGCTTCCAACCAATTGTTTCCCCAGCCACAGTCTGCTTTTTAGAGGCACTTGCATCAGATAGGCTTTTTCCATTTCTTCCATTACGATTTGCTGTACTTTTTCCTTCTCTTCGGGCACAACACTGAAGTTTAATTCATCGTGCACCTGAAGTATCATTTTAGAGCGTATACTTTTCAGATTGAAAGCGTTGGAATATTTTTAACCATGGCTACTTTGATAATGTCGGCTGCACTTCCCTGAATGGGAGCATTTATGGCATTCCGTTCAGCATATCCGCGTACTACGGCATTGCGTGAATTGATGTCCGGCAGGAAGCGTTTACGGCCGAAAATAGTTTCGATGTAACCGTTGGCACGTGCGCGTTCGATGCTCTTGTCCATATATCTTGATCTGCGGATAGGTATCGAAATAGCCGTCTATCAGTTCTTTGGCTTCCTGACGGGGGACATTCATGCGTTCTGCCAATCCGAATACCGATATGCCATAGATAATACCGAAGTTGGCGGTTTTGGCCTTGCTGCGTTGCTCGCGTGTCACATCCTCGATGGCTATTTTATATACTTTGGCGGCTGTAGCGGCATGGATGTCGTCTCCTTCGCGGAAAGCTTCTATCATGTTTTTGTCACCGCTTAAGTGGGCCATGATGCGGAGCTCTATCTGAGAATAGTCGGCAGAGAAGAACTCGCATCCGTCTTCCGGGATAAATGCCTTGCGGATTTCTTTGCGTCTTCGTTGCGGATAGGGATGTTTTGCAGGTTCGGATTGCTCGAACTGAGGCGTCCTGTGGCGGTCACGGTCTGGTTGAAGGACGTGTGTATCTTGCCCGTTGCCGGATTAATAAGAAGGGGTAGGGCATCGATATAAGTTCCGAGTAGTTTCTTCAGCCCTCGATGTTCAAGAATCTTGCCCACTATTTCATGCTTTCCGCGCAAGCTTTCCAATACTTCTTCGCTGGTCACGTATTGGCCGGTCTTTTGTCTTTTTGGCTTTTTCTACGATGCGTAGCTTGTCAAACAAGACTTCTCCCACTTTGTTTGGGCGATGCAATGTTGAACTCTGTCCCTGCCAATTTGATGTACTTCTTCTTCTATTTGATTCATGCGGGCTGTGAAATGTTCCGAGGTTTGTTTCAGTGCTTCCGTGTCTACACGCACGCCATTTCTTTCCATATAGACGAGGACGGGAACTAGGGGCATCTCTATTTCGTAAAAGAGTTTTTCGGCTCCTTGCTCTTTCAGTTCCTTTTCCAGTGCATGTTTTAGCTTTAAGGTGACATCGGCATCCTCGCACGCGTACTTATATATAGCTTCGGGAGGGAGGTCGCGCATATTTTTCTGTCCTTTGCCTTTAGGTCCGATAAGTTCTTCTATATGAATCGTCTGGTAATGCAGGTAGATTTCGGCAAGATAGTCCATGTTATGGCGCAGTTCGGGTTGCAGCACATAGTGTGCTACCATAGTGTCGAACAGCGACCGCGAAACCTCTACTCCGTAGTTGCCTAGCACCAGCATATCGTACTTGATATTTTGTTCCCACTTTCAGTACTCCTGCTTTTTCAAATACCGGTCGGACTCAATTAATATTTTTGTGCTTCGTTTTGTTCAGCGGGAACGGGGACATAGAAGCTTGGTTTTCGGTGTAGCTGAAACTCATTCCTACCAGTTTTGCGGTGATGGGATCGGTTCCTGTTGTTTCCGTGTCTAGACTGAAAGTTTCTTTTGTAAGCAACTTTTGTATTAATTCGGCTCTTTTTTCTTCTGTATCAATAAGTTGATAGTCGTATTTTGAATTTTCTAAACATGCGAGATTTGAATAATTTCCGTTTCCTGTATTCTCGTCTTCAAATTCTGCAAAGAGATTGCCTTGTGATGAAGCCTGTGAAGATGGTGAAGTGCTCGGTTGGTCAAATAGTGAAGGCTGGTCACCGAAAAGTGAGCCTTGTGCTTTGTCGTGTGACATTGAAGTCGCACCTGCCGAAGCCGTTTTCTTTTCACGATTAAAAAAAACGCGGTCGATGAGCGTGCGGAATTCCATCTCTTCAAAAATCTTCCGAAGTTCCTCTTCGTCGGGTTCTTCGCGTTTCAGTTCATCCATGTTCAATGTAATGGGGACATCAATTTTAATAGTCGCCAAGAATTTGGAGAACTCAATCATTTTTCGATTAGTTTCCACTTTTGTTTTCAATGCCCCTTTCAACTCATCTGTGTGGGAGAGTAGGTTTTCGATGCTGCCATATTGGGCAATGAGCTTCTGTGCCGTTTTTTCGCCTACACCCGGACAACCGGGAATGTTGTCGGACGAGTCGCCCATCAGTCCCAACATATCAATGACCTGAGCAGGTGACTGAATGTCAAACTTTGCCTTTATCTGCTCGATACCCATCACCTCAATTCCTTGTCACCATATTTTGGTCGGTACATAAATACATTGTCACTCACCAGTTGACCATAATCCTTGTCGGGAGTCATCATATAGGTAGTGATACCGCGCCGTCCGGCTTCGGTGGCAAGTGTACCGATTACATCATCGGCTTCATAGCCCGGCACTTCCAGAATGGGAATGCGGTAAGCGCGGATAATGTCTTTTATGATAGGTACGGACAAACGGATTGCTTCGGGCGTTCTTCGCGCTGAGCCTTGTATTGTTCGTATGCCTCGTGGCGGAAAGTAGGTCCGGCAGGGTCGAATGCCACACCAATGTGCGTTGGGGTTTCTTTCTTCAATACGTCTTCCAGTGTATTGACAAAGCCGAGTACGGCTGAAGTGTTGAAACCCTTGGAGTTAATGCGCGGGCTTTTGATGAAAGCGTAGTATGCGCGATATATTAATGCGTATGCATCCAGCAGAAAAAGTTTGTCCATTCTTAAAATCTTTAGTTTTTCATGGTAAAGTACAAAAAAATACCGTATTCCGCGTTTTATTACTACTTTTGTGCTCAAATTAACCTGTATGGACAAGTTACAGCAAATCAGATTGCCTATTGTTAAGGAGTTTGAAGAGTTCAAATCCTTGTTTGACGCTTCGCTTCAAAGTTCCAATCCTTTACTTAGTGAGGTATTGACCTATATTAAGCAGAGAAATGGCAAGATGATGCGTCCTATTCTGACGTTGCTGATGGCCAAATTATTCGGTGAAATCAATTATTCTGCACTTCATGCTGCTCTTTCATTGGAGTTGCTTCACACAGCAAGTCTGGTGCATGACGATGTGGTGGACGAAAAGTGATAAACGCCGCGGACAGTCATCGGTAAATGCTATTTATAATAATAAGGTGTCTGTGTTGGTGGGAGACTATATGTTGGCTACCAGTCTGAAACATTCTGCCATGACAGGTTCTATCCGTATTGTCGATTTGGTGGCACGGCTTGGGCAGAATCTTGCCGAAGGTGAGATTATCCAATTGACTAATATCAATGCTTCTGAATTTTCTAAAGAAGTCTATTATGATGTGATTCGTAAGAAAACAGCCGCACTCTTTACAGCCAGTGCCGAAGCCGGGGCAGTAGCTGTCAACTCTTCCGATGAAATGGTGCAAAATGCGCGGTTATTCGGTGAGATGATTGGGATTGCTTTCCAGATTAAGGATGATATTTTCGATTATTACTCTTCCGGTGAGATAGGTAAGCCGACAGGCAATGATATGAGCGAAGGTAAGTTGACATTGCCGGCATTGCATGTGCTGAATACTTTGGGTGATGAGAAGATGTGCCAATTGGCGCTTCGCATTAAATCCTTGGATGCTACAGATGCAGAAATATCCCTCTTCATCGATTATGTGAAAAAGAATGGCGGTATAGAGTATGCCAGACAGGTGATGGTGGATTATCGTAATAAAGCATTGGATTTGCTTCCTTCTACTGCTGATACAACCATTAAAGATGCTTTTGACTGCTTATATTGATTACGTGATAGAACGTGAGAAATACTTTCTTGTTTATCTTTTATTGGTATAAAAAACAATTCCATCGTCGTGGAATTTGCTTCTCACAGCGATGGAATCGGTTGTAATAGTTGTATGGTGTAGTGATTAGAAGAATTTAGTTTCCTGACCAACAATTTCGGAGAGGAGCAGATTAGCCAGACGGCTTGTTCCTAAGCGGAATAATTCATTGGTTAACCATTCTTCGCCCAATTATTTCTTTTACGATAGTGTAGTAAACCAATCGTCGTGCACGGTATTGATGCCTCCGGCAGGTTTAAAGCCGACTTTTCTGCCGGTAACCATATAGTATTCTTTGATGGCTTCACACATCACATAGGCAGCTTCGGGGGTCGCGGCAGGATTTTCTTTACCGGTAGAAGTTTTGATGAAGTCTGCGCCCGAATACATCGATAAAATAGATGCTTTCTTAATGTTGGAAGCATTTCCGAGTGCTCCTGTTTCCAGAATTACTTTCAAGTGCTTGTCTCCGCAGACTGCTTTTAATTCTTCGATTTCATCGCACATTCCTTCATAGTCACCGGTCAGGAACTTGCCGACCGAGATGACAATGTCTATTTCGTCTGCACCGCTATGAATAGCCATGGCAGTTTCTGCCACTTTCACTTCAATGAATGTTTGTGAAGAGGGAAATCCCCCCGATACACAGGCAATATTTACGTTATCGGCTTCCAGTGTGTCGTTTACTATCTCTGCCATATTGGGGTAAACACAAATGGCGGCTACATTGCTCAAATCGGGATATTTGTCAACGAAATCGTTTACCTTTTTCGGTAAATTTCATTACGCTTTCTTCCGAGTCGGTACATTTTTAAATGTGGTGAGATCAATGCAGTGGAAGAGGAATTTCTTAACTTCCGGTGTATTGTTTTCAGCCAAATGCTCTTCGATGAAATGGGTAACTTTTGCTTTTACATCTTCATCATTCAGATGGGTGTTGTATTTGGCAAGTGCTTCCATATACTTGTCGTGAGCATCCTCATGTTCGTGACCATGCTCGTGACTGTGGCTACAATCGTGGTTATGTTCCATAATTCTTTATAATTTGGGGTTGTTTTTATGTCTGTCTTTGTCTCGGTTTGTTTTCTTTTCGAGATTCCGATGAAAGGCTTCCGTCAGGTCTACACCTGTCTGGTTGGCGAGGCAGAGGAGTACCCAAAGCACATCGGCCATCTCGTCTGCAAGGTTGCATTTTTCGCCCTCCTTGAAGGATTGGTCACCATATTTACGTGCCATGATACGTGCCAGTTCACCCACTTCTTCAGTCAGTACGGCCATATTGGTCAGTTCGCTGAAGTAGCGCACGCCGTATGTTTTAATCCAGCGGTCTACTTCTTTCTGTGCTTCTTCCAGTGTCATATTATTCTTTGTTTTTTGAGTCCATACATATAGTAACAGGGCCGTTGTTCAGAAGTTCGACTTTCATGTCGGCTCCGAATTCTCCTGTACCCACTTCGCGTCCAAGAGCGATACTGAGTTCATTGCAGAAGTATTCATATAAGGGAATAGCTGTTTCCGGTCGTGCAGCACGGATGTAAGAGGGGCGATTGCCCTTCTTGTAGGAGGCGAATAATGTAAATTGGCTGATAACCAATATATTACCTTCTGCTTCCAGAATGGACTTATTCATTACTCCATTTTCATCATCAAATACTCTCAAGCCGATTACCTTTTTACATAGCCAATCTGCATCTTCTTGATTATCAGCTTCTTCAATACCTACTAATATCATTAATCCTTTTTCTATGGCCGACTTGCAGACCCCGTCGATGGTGACGGATGCATGGCTTACTCGTTGTATAACTATTCTCATATTTTATTTTTTATCGTTTTTTGCAGATAGTATATATGCAAAGGTAGAAAAATCCCTTCTATTCTGTAAGGCTTTCTTTGATATTTTTAGCGGCAGCTTCGCCCACTACGGCGGCTATTTCTTCCAGTGTTGCTTTTTTTTATGCGTGCCACACTCTTAAAACGTTTTTTCAGAAGGGCGGCTTTGCGCTTCTCGCCGATTCCCGGAATACTGTCCAGGGCAGAGGCTACCTGACTCTTGCTTCGTTTTGTCACGATGGAAAGTGATGGCGAATCGGTGCACTTCGTCTTGTATATTCTCTAGAAGATGAAATAACGGTGTGCTTTGTTTAATGCCGATGGTAAGCGGAGGAAATCCGTAAAGCAGTTCCGAAGTGCGGTGTCTGCGGTCTTTGGCAAGTCCGGCAATGGGAATACGCAGATGAAGTTCGTCCTCGATAACTTCACGAACGACCTCCATTTGTCCTTTTCCACCGTCGGTGATGATGAGGTCGGGCAGGGGAGAACCTTCTTCGATAAGGCGTGTGTAGCGGCGTCGGACAACTTCCTTCATGGAGGCATAATCATCGGGTCCTTCTACGGTTTAATATTAAATTTGCGATAGTCTTGTTTGCTGGGCTTACCCATTTTGAATACCACGCAGGCGGCTACGGCATTCGAGCCTTGGATGTTGGAATTATCAAAACATTCGATGTGGGCGGGCATTTTCTCCATGTGGAGCTGGTCTTGTATTTCTTTCAGGATGCGTACTTTCTTTTGCTCGGGATTCAGCTTGTCCGCTTGTTTCAGGCGGTCTACTTTATATTGTTTTACATTCATGACGGATAGATCGAGCAAGTGTTTCTTCTCACCTCTTTGGGGAATGGTGAAAGTTACATTGTTCATCTCCATATCCACCTCGAAAGGAACGATAATTTCTCGTGAAGTACTATTGTATCGTTCTCTCATTTCTACGATTCCCAGTTGCAAAAGCTCTTCTTTGGTTTCGTTCAAACGCTTTTTATATTCGAATGTGAAGGCTTGGTTTATGCAGCCGTTGGTAATGTGGAGGTAATTGATGTAAGCCGAGTTTTCATCCATTTCAATGGAAAATACATCGACATTATGAATAATGGAATTGACAACCTCGCTTTTGGAACGATAGGTTTCTATGAGGTCATACTTTTCCTTTATCTTTTGCGCTTCCTCAAATTTCATTTCGGAAGCCAGGGCTTGCATCTCTTCCATGAGCAGGTCACTTACAATCTGTGTATCGCCTTTTAAAATCTCTTTGATTTCACGGATATCTTTCATATAGTCTTCGTGAGATTGGCGTCCTATGCACGGCCCTTTACAATTCTTTATATGATATTCCAGGCAGACATCAAACTTCCCGGCATTGATATTCTCCGGGGTAAGATTTAATTTGCAGGTACGGATAGGATAGAGCTTTTTAATCAAATCGAGTACGGCATACATCGATGGAACATGACTGTACGGGCCGTAATAGCCGGAGCCGTTACGTATAATTTTACGTGTCTTGAAGATGCGGGGAAAGTATTCGTTACTTACGCAGATAGAAGGGTAGGTTTTGTCATCCTTCAGCATAAGTTGTACGCGGACGGTATTTTCTTGATTAGGTTATTTTCGAGTAAGAGGGCATCCTCTTCCGTTTTTACTACGATATAACGGATGTCTGCAATCTTGCTGACCAATACTCGTGTCTTTCCATTGGGATGTTCTCTGTTGAAATAAGAAGAGACTCTGCGCTTTAAATTCTTGGCTTTTCCAACGTAGATAATTGTTCCCTCGGCGTTCAGATATTGATAAATGCCGGGGCTTTCGGGAAGGTTGAGAACAATTCCTCTCAGATATTCATTGGTGCTAATCTCTTCTTTTTTCTCCATATTGTTACAATATTATGTTTTGGGATAAAGACGGATTTCATACGTCTGCTCCAAAGGTTTATATACTATCTTTGGTTGTAGGGGTAATGTTTGGTTATTTGCAGATATTCGCGGATACATTATTCGGAATATGGGGTTGTGTCAAAACCTGGATAATACTGTCGTTTGGTTCGTAGGGGTGAGGTTCGCTCGCCCGAAAACAGTTTGCTTTGTGTCTTCGGGCAGGCAACCCCTGCCTCTACAGCTGACGATCGGATAGACCGGTTTGGTTTTGACACACCCCCAAAGGTACATTTTTTCGACTGCAGGCGAAGTTTTATAATTGCAGCAGTGTATCCACTGTGATATCGGCAGGAAATGCCTTTCTCCCGTTCAGTCCTTTTAATTCTATAATGAAATTGATATATGCTTTCTTGGCACCACATTTTTGTACCAAGCGGTGGGTGGCTGCCATTGTTCCGCCTGTAGCCAATAAATCGTCGTGCAGCAAAACAACATCCTCTTCACTGATGGCATCCTTGTGTATTTGGATGGTATCGGTGCCGTATTCTTTGGCGTATGTTTCCTCCAGAACTTCAGCAGGGAGCTTGCCGGGCTTGCGTGCCATTACAAAACCTGCACCTAAACGTGCTGCCAAAGCACCGCCCATGATGAATCCTCGTGATTCGATACCCACCACTTTGGTGATGCCTTTATCCTTGTACATCTCATATAATGTGTCCAACATTTCCTGCATGCACTCGGCACTCTTGAACAGTGTAGTGACATCATAGAATAAAAATACCCGGGATAGGAAAATCAGGTATTTCTCTTAAATTAGCTAATAGCGTTTCTTTGCTCATAACCAGCGTTTTATTGTTTAATAATTAAATAACTTGTTTCACGTGAAACATTGCCTTTTTATCTTCCGAGAAGCACCAGCAGAACATTGATATCGCTGGGCGAAACTCCCGGGATGCGGCTGGCTTGCGCCAATGTTTCAGGGTCTATCTTTATTAATTTCTGACGGGCCTCGGTAGAAAGCGAGTTCAGCGAATTATAATCAAACTTGCCTTTTATGCGGATAGCTTCCAGGCGGTGAATCTTGTCGGCAATCATTCGCTCACGGTCGATATATCCCTGATACTTGATAAGAACTTCGGCTGCTTCGATTATCTCTTCTTTGCGGTCGGTTATATTATTCAGCATTTCTTTGAACGAGGGGATATGCTCGGCAATACTTTCTATTGTTATTTGCGGGCGGTTTATCAAGTCTATTAATTTGCATCCGTGAGTGAGGCGGGCGGTTCCTAAATGTTCCAAAGCGTCATTGATGAGTGCTGCTTTGATGGAGAACTTCCTGGTAAAATCAATGATGGAGTTTACCGCTTCGCGTTTACTGCACAGGTGCTCGTAGCGGTCTTGTTTGACAAGTCCCAGTTTATATGCCCGTTCGGTCAGACGCATATCGGCATCATCCTGACGGAGCAGGATGCGATATTCGGCACGTGAGGTAAACATACGATAGGGTTCGTCGACACCTTTTGTCACGAGGTCGTCAATCAATACACCGATATAAGCTTCGTCTCGTGCTAAGGTGAATGGTTCTCCACCGTGGCAGTTGATGTGTGCATTGATGCCGGCAATGATACCTTGTCCTCCGGCTTCTTCGTAACCGGTCGTTCCGTTCACTTGTCCGGCAAAGAACAAGTTCTTGATTACTTTCGATTCCAACGTGTGTTGCAGTTGGGTAGGGTCGAAGTAATCATATTCGATGGCATAACCGGGGCGATAAACAACCAGGTCTTTGAAAGCCGGTACCTTCTTCAAGGCCGCTAGTTGGATATCCATTGGCAGAGAAGAAGAGAAGCCATTGAGGTAAAGTTCTTGCGTTGTTTCGCCTTCGGGTTCCAAGAAAAGCTGATGCTGTTCTTTATCCGGGAAGGTTACGATTTTTGTTTCTATACTGGGGCAATAGCGAGGCCCGATACTCTGAATTTGTCCGTTGAAAAGGGGAGAGTCGGGGAGTCCTTCACGCAAAATCTTGTGTACTTCTTCATTTGTAAAGCAAGTCCAGCATTGCAGTTGTTTCAGCTTGCGCGGTTCGCTCATGAAAGAGAAACGGTGAAAGTCATTTTCTCCGTCTTGTGTTTCCATCAGTTCATAGTGTACGCTGCGACCGTCAATACGAACAGGAGTACCGGTCTTCATTCGTCCTGCAATGATTCCGTGACGAGTGATAGACTCGGTCAAATGGTAAGAAGCAGGTTCGGCGATTCGTCCTCCCGCCAGCTTTTTGCGGCCGATATGCATCAGCCCGTTCAGGAAAGTTCCTGCGGTCAGCACGATACATTTTGCATGGAATGTAACTCCCCAGCAAGTGACCAGTCCGGTTACTTCACCATTTTCGACTATCAACTCCTCTACTGTATCTTGCCAGATATGCAGATTGGGTGTGTTCTCTAATATTTCACGCCATACCCAGATAAATTTACCGCGGTCGCACTGCGCACGCGGACTCCACATGGCAGGTCCTTTTGAGCGGTTGAGCATGCGGAACTGGATAGCAGTGCGGTCGGTTACAATTCCCATGTATCCTCCCAGCGCATCTATCTCTCTTACGATTTGTCCTTTTGCGATGCCTCCCACAGCCGGGTTGCAACTCATTTGCCCAATCTTATTCATATCCATCGTGATAAGGCAAGTCTTTGAACCCAGATTCGCTGCGGCAGCGGCTGCTTCGCAACCGGCATGTCCGGCACCAATTACAATTACGTCGTACTTAAAATCCATTGATTTATTTCTTTTTACCGTGGCAAAAATTACTAAAAAAGTTGTCAGAAAGTAGGTTGAGGGATTGTTAGAAAATGATAGAGAGAGGAAAAAGGATGATAAAAAAGAGAATCGAGGGATTATTTTGTCAGGAATCGAGTGTTTTCTTATTGAAGTTCTCTGTTTGGGGCGATGTATTTCGGGTCACATTGTTTTCTTGGGGATTCGACATTTTCATACTCACCGACCAAGGGAAGGATAAGCCGTTTTTTTTAGGGTCAGTCAAAAGGCTTTTAAACGGAAAATTATTACAGTCCATTGCAGCAGACCGTACAGTCTGCTACGGTGGACTGTACGGTCTGCCGTAACAGACTATACAGTCCACTGTGGAAGTCTGTAGTAATCCGACTTACAGACAGGCATAACCGAAAGGATGGAAATGCATAGTCCGGCTAATGAAACGACTTAGGTGGTTCAAAACGTATGCAGAGTTTGAAAATCGGAGAAGACAGCATCCGGTGACAGGGAGTGCTTGATATATTAATGGAAGAAGCGGTTCAGATACTCAGCATTTCCAATGCCTTGTTTTCTGCTGCTTCCATTATTTCGCGTTCTCCGGGACCCTTGTCATTGATGCCGCAGAGATGCAGGATACCATGTATAATGACGCGGTGAAGCTCCCGCTCATACGGTTGGTTGAATTGCTCTGCATTCGTGCGGACAGTATCCAGACTGATGAATAAATCGCCCGAAAAGACGGTTGCCGGCACAATAGTCGAAAGTAATGATATCCGTATAATAATCATGTTGTAAATATTGGCGGTTTACTTCCAGAATCTTTTCATCCGAGCAGAAGATATAAGCTATTTCACCGACTCTTTTTCCATAGTCGGCAGCAACCTTTTTTTATCCATTCTGTAGTTTCCCTTTTCTTGATGGCAGGCATTTCAATGCCTTCTGTCTGATAACTAATCATACTTTTCTCATTTTTTAAAAGACGGGCAAAGATAGATAAAGTATTCTGATAATCCTCTTTTATCCAAAGAAAAGGTAGCAAATAAAGATAGCCGCAATCACTCCTGCCAGGTCTGCCAACAGTCCGCAAGGCACCGCATGGCGGGTTTTTACGATACCTACACTGCCAAAGTAGACAGCGAGGATATAAAAGGTAGTATCAGTAGAGCCTTGAAAGATACACGCCAGACGCCCGACGAAGGAGTCCGGACCGTAAGTCGTCATGGCATCTACCATAAGTCCTCTGGCCCCGCTTCCGCTTAACGGTTTCATTAAGGCAGTAGGCAGTCCGCCCACAAAATCGCTGTTGATGCCGCATAGTTTGACTGCACCTTCGATGCCGTCAATCAGATAATCCATCGCACCGGAAGCACGGAAAACACCAATTGCAACCAAGATTGCAACCAGATAGGGGATGATGCGTACAGCGGTACTGAATCCTTCTTTTGCTCCTTCTACGAAAGCATCATATACGTTTGATTTTCTTTTTTCATTCCTGCTATGATGAAACCGATAATTATCAAGAATAAGAAGACGTTGGCAGTGGTGGTGGAATAAATATCAATCTGTGTTCGGGAAAGAGTATTGAAGAAATAGATGATACCTGCTACCAAAAGGCTTATTCCTCCCAGAAATAACAAGATAGTGCGGTTAAGCAAGTTTTATTTTTCTGGTAAATGCTGACAGTGATAATTCCGGCAAGCGTTGAGAAGAAAGTGGCAAGAAGATGGGTACAAAAATATCAGTCGGTTGAGCTGCTCCCAGTTGGCACGATATACCATGATGCTGATCGGAATGAGTGTCAGCCCGGAGGTATTTAAGACCAGAAACATAATCATCGGATTAGTGGCTGTGTCTTTCTTTGGGTTTAGTTCCTGTAAGCCTTCCATCGCTTTCAAACCTAACGGTGTGGCAGCATTGTCCAATCCCAGCATATTTGCCGCCAGATTCATAAAAATGCTCCCGGTCACCGGATGCCCTTTGGGAATCTCCGGAAAAAGTTTGCAAAACAGAGGGCTCAACAATTTAGAGAACAAAGCAATGACTCCCCCTTTCTCGCCTATCTTCATAATTCCGAGCCAGAGTGAAAGCACGCCGGTCAATCCCAATGAAATCTCGAATGCAGTTTTGGAAGAACTGAAGGTTGAATTGATAATCTCGGGAAAGACCTGGGTATCTCCTAGAAAAACAAGTCTTACCAAATGCAACTGCAAAGGCGATTAGGAAGAAGGCAATCCAAATATAATTGAGCACCATAACTGTTGAGTGTTTTTTGTTTGCGAGCAAAAGTACAAATAAATCCTCTAATTCGGATAAGGATGCATGATGGAAATTTTTAAGCGATTCTCGTTGATTGGCGGGATGAACATTTGATAGAATTATCACTTGTTTCCGTCTTTTTTGATTGGATAATTCCATTTGAGTATGACTTAATGTGTGTTTTCCTTTTAGTTTTTATGGAAAAAAGGAAGGAAAAGAAATAGAAAAAGAAACTTTTTTATTCTAGAAAGAAGATGCCCGGTTCGTCGTTTTTCGAGTTTCGGAGAATAACTCTTGCGGTTGTAGAGACGGTAAAATAGTGCTTTTTGCCATATACTCTTTTATTGTTGGCATAGATAAAGAGCACACTGCCTCCCTTAATTGTATTAATGATCGGTTTGGTAAGTGCCTGCGGCAATGCCGGACATCCGAAACTTCTTCCTAATCTCCCGCCCCTGCATACGGAAGGATTGGCATAAGCAGCACCATGTACTACAATGGCACGCTCGCGTGCACGGTCGTTAATTCCTTTTTCCAGTCCATCCAATAATAATGAATAACCGTTCTTTCCCCGGTAAGTGCTTCCGGTGAGATAGAAACCGAGTGAGCTCTTATATGAGCCGACCGCATTGGAGAAAGAAGTGGCATAGTTTTCCCCACTGTTTTTGCCGTGTGCGACTACCGATGAGTAAAGTAGCTTTCTTTCTTTCATATCGAACACGAACAAACGTTTTTTTTTTCGGTCGACGGTTTGGTGAAGTCGATAAGAGTTAATACAGGTTTCTTTTTTCTGTTCTATTTTTGTTGTAACCTTGCACAGCTTGTCGGAATGCCGGAAAGTTTACAATTCCTCCCAAATTCATTTCTTCAAATAAAACTTCGCCATCCGTTAGTTCGTTTTCAGGAATGGCCATATCTGTCATCTCCTCGGAGACAGACGTCCGAGTAGATACGTTACTGAATGGGAAAAGAAATAGGAATAGAAATAAAAAAAGCTTTGTACATAGGTGAAAACTAAATAATGGGTGCAAAGTTACGCACATTTCTATTCCAAAACAAATATAATTGTCTCATTAACAGGTGCCCAGTCAAAAATAAACTTGGCATGTGATGTTGCGTTGCGCACGCACATGTGCGAACGGGGTGTCGTTCCTAACGTATAGCTATATTCGATAATACCTTTCGCCGGTGCATTGGTGGGCACACCATGAATATAGCCACCATTGTTGAAGCGGTTGGCATAAGGAGCAAATCCTCCGGTTGCGGTGGAACCATCTTTGAGGAAAATCATTTTTGGCTTCTTTTCTTGCAAGACAAACATACCCAATGGTGTGGGCTGTGCATAGGGCGGCCGCCGTTGCCCTGTCGTTGCCGGATTCATGCTGCGTACCAACCATTCCCCCTCTTTCTTTCGTTCCAGAGTCGTGATATTCTGGTTATGGCGGTCTACAAAGATAGCTTTATCAAAAACGACAGTATCGGGAATGAGTTTCACATATTTGGTAGGTGCATACCATTCTCCTCCTATATATATAGGTGTGACTTTCGTAAACTTTCCTTTTGTACCCAGATGGCGCGTCAGCAACCCATCCAGTCCATAACGTACCGGAGTGAGCGTATCATTGAGCTCATATAACGGTACTCCCTGATATCGTTCCACCCCTAAAGTATCAGCCACACGTTTATAAGCATCCCGCTTAAAATTCTTGACCAGCGGAGCTTCTCCATTCCGGTTCTATAATTCTGAAGGATACACCATTGTGATGGTTTCTGCCGGATATTTTCCAACAAAGCTAACCTCTCTTTTATCTTTTCCCATTGAAAGCAGCGTGTTGTATCCTTATAAGGGTAGATATCTTTTAAAGTATGCTTGTCATAAAGCAGCTCTTTTTCTATTTTTATATCTTCGGCAGCCAGTTCTTTCACCATAATTTCGGCAGGAGTTTCGGCAATGGAATCCCGGTCTTCGAAGATGGCGGATTGTTGCGCGTCGTTTTCCGCTTTCGAGTTGCAGGAACAGAGTACGCAGAACCCTGTCAGCCAATATATGAATCCTATCCTTTTCATAACAGATATGGGGTTTGTAGAGTTCGTTTACAAATATAATTTCTTTATAAGGAATAACCATGCGTTTTTGTTTAAATCTTGTATCTTTGTAGCATAACTTTGTCATTTATATCATGAAGAAATTACCTTTTCTTTGGGGAATTATTATCATATTACTGTCTGTTGCCGGATGTCGTCCGTCCAATCACCGTGCTTTACTGCAACGCGCCGATTCATTGATGACGGATTATCCTGATAGTGTCCTGTCTCTGCTTGCGCAACAGCAAGAACATTTGGCCGACTTCTCGGAAGAAGAACTGATGAGTTATGTATGGATAAAAGCGATGGTCCATAGCGCGAGAAATATATCGATGACAGAAGATTCTTTATTGCCTAAAGCGGTGGATTACTTCCGCAAACATGGCGACCGAGAGAAAGTGATGAAAGGTTATATCCTGAAGGCGAACTATCTGAAATGGATAGACCGGCTGGATGATGCCATTGCAGAGCTGGATAGCGGAGTGGCACAGGCAAAGCAAGCCAATGACTCCGTCAATGTCCGCGACCTGCTTTATTATAAGGCGAATATTGTTTACGAGCTTCGCAGAGATTACCGTGAGGTGGCCAGCCATGTGAAAGAGGCCTTGACTTATTCCCCTGACACTACTTCCCCTGATTTGGCAGGAATGTTCTATTTTTTCGCCATTAATCTTGGACTGGTTGGCGATGACTCTTGCACTTATTATTATGAGAAGAGCATTGCGATGGCTGAAGCCAATAAAGATACAGCATATTTATGCCATTATATGCGGAACTATGCTTCTAACCTGATGCGTTCCGAGAAGGTGGAGAAATCAAATGCACTAATCCGCCGTGTTTGGGAGTTGATGCCGGTATATCGTGAAAAGATGGCTGTCACCCATGCAATCCTGGTTGAGAACTTTCTTTATTTGCGGCAACTTGATTCGGCTGCATATTATCTGGATATGGCGTGGCAAGCTGAAGCGAAAGCAGAGCAGCAGTCCGGTGTGAACATCAGTACACGCCTTTTGCTCTATGAATTACAGAATGTGGTGGACTACGCTATGGAAGGTAGTATCTCGACGATTAGAACCGGACGGTTTGGCGATTCCCTTATCTTGGCAGATTGGAACAAGCAGAGCACCATACAGCAACAGATGGATACAAAAATTAAGCTCGAACGTCAGAATTATACATTGATAATCGACCGTCAGCGTACACAACTGTTACTGGTCACTTTCTTATTTATCTTTGCGGTGGGTGGTTTGTGTGTTTTCTTTTATATTCGCAATCGACACCTGCGTTTGGCGGAAGCCGAAGACCGCATCGAAACACTTACCCGGCTATTGGAAGACGCGAATAAAGCGAGTGAGTCAGAGTATGACAGCGCCTTCTTTAAAAAGATACTGTTGAAGCAACTGGGTATTATCCGTTTGGTGGCGACTGCTCCCACTTCGCAGAATCAGGACTTACTGCGCCGCATATCGGGGATTACCAACAAAGAAGTCCCTGTCGAGGCTCTTTTTGGTGTGGGCCGATCTTTATCCGGTTATCGATACTATTTATAACGGATTTTATTCCCGGATGGAGACGCTTTACGGATACTTGCTTTCCGAGAAAGAAAAGCAGGTAGCTGTTTGTTGTGCGCCGACTTCTCGACAAAAAGAAAATCGGGGGTGGTGACACAACAGAGCGTGGCCAGCGTGTATGTTCGCAAAACAGCAATCAGAAAGAAGTTGGGAATGGATGAGAAAGGAGATATTGTGGAATATATAAATAATACGCAGGCAACATAATACGGATTTAGTCTCCATTAAGATTCGCTTCGCCCTATTTAAGACTTTTATAAATCAAACTATTTGATAATCAGTGAAATAATACTCTCTGATTAAGACTTTTTTATTTCCTGATTTAGTGTGTTTAAGCCCCTTCTTGCTGTTACCTTTGTGCTAAACAAAACGAATTACAGAATGAAAACTTTTATTACGAAAAAAGACTTGTTTCCCTATTTGTCCTTTTATGTTGTACATGGGGGAACAATCACGGCACAAAACTTATCGATTTATCAGGATGTGTGAAAGATGAGACGGGAACTCCTGTCGAAGTGGCCAACGTCATATTGCTTCACTCCACTGACAGTATGTATCAGGATGGAATGATTACCGATACGAATGGTTGCTTCCAGTTGCAAGAACCAAAGGGAACTATTTACTGCGTGTTACCCTGTTGGGCTATCAGGATTTGTCGTTGCCTCTTACCCTATCCAAAGATACTGATTTAGGCAGTTTGGTATTGAAAAACTTGTCCATAGCGATGAGTGAGGTGACTGTGACAGCCGCCAAGCCCGTTATCAGGCGTGAGATAGACCGTGTGGTCTTTGATGCGGGAAACTCTATTGCCAGCGTAGGCGGTAATGCATTGGATCTCCTTCACGATGTACCCGCTTGCGCGTGTCTCAAAGCGGAGTCGACATCATAGGAAAAGGAGGAATCAAGATTTATATCAACGACCGTGAGACCAAACTCTCCGGTGAGGAACTCATTAATTTTCTTCGCTCCTACAGTGCTTCTCAAATTAGCAAGGTAGAAGTGATTACCACTCCTCCTGCCCGCTATGATGCCGAAGGCAATGCTGGTATCCTTAACATCCGCCTCAAGGAACGTGTCAAAGACCATATCGGAGGCAACGCTTTCGGCTCTTATCTGTATGGTGAGAAATATAACTATGGGTATGGCGGCCTGAGCCTACAGTTCAATCGTCAACGCGTAACCGCTTACCTGAACGGTAGCGGAGCTTACGGTAAAACCGGCTATGTGGAGCGTAACGGGCGTTTCTATACCGACCAGACATGGCGCAGCGTTCCGAAAGCGATTATTCTCTTTCTTCCTTTTATGTAGACGGAGGGATAGATATCGATATGGGCAGACAATGGAATATAGGTACCCAACTTACCTATATCAACAGTGCTCCCAATAATGTAACGGACAACCGTACCGAAGTGCACGACATTCAGGAACTTCGTACCGATTCATTCATGCTCGGCCGTGATGATAAGGACTATTCACAGAATCGTGTGAATGTAAACTTCCATGTCGATAAGTCATGGGGAGATAAAGGACACAAGATGATATGGGATGTCGATTATCTGAAAGACAAGTCCAATACATTCTTCGATTTTGATTCTGAAAGCCACCTGCCGACAGGAGAAATAATCCCCGGCTCGGAGTTTAATTATGATAAGAATCAGCGCCGTACGGTAGATGTAATCTCTTCTGCACTCGATTTCATCCTTCCCGGTGACAGTTACAGCTTCACGACAGGTGCGAAAGCATCTTTTACCGACACGCGTAACCGTCTGAACTATGACAACTCCAATGTGTCTTTCACTCAAAATGACTTTTTCCGGTATAAAGAACAAATCTATGCCCTTTATGCCGACTATAGCCATAACTTTGGCTCCCATTTCTCAATGAAAGCCGGTCTACGTCTGGAGCACACCCGGACAACAGGCATTTCCGAGTCCCAGCAGACAACGGACAAGCATGACTATACCCGCTTGTTCCCTACTTTCTATCTGATGTATAAGCCGAATGAAGATAATGTGTTGAATATGAATATATCCAGCCGCATTTCGCGTCCGGCACAGAATATGGTGAATCCTTTCCTTACTTACGAAAACAAATATAGCGAGCATCGTGGAAAGGAAGACCTGAAACCCAGTTATCGTTATAATGCAGAGCTCTCTTATACCCTGAAGAACAACTTGAATTTCTCTATATTCTATTCGTATGCCACTGATGTATTCTCGCAGCGGCTGATGCTGAATGAGGAAACGCATGTCCTTTCCTCATTGTGGGACAACTATATGAAAAACCGTTCTTTCGGTATTACCAACTCTTATACGTTCCGTTTGGGGTGGTTGCAGACGTTTTGCCCAGCACACGTTTAAAGTATAACAGGACCACTTCCAGCGCGCCCGAAACCCATCCTAAAAATTCCGGTTGGGATTATAACATCAATATCCGTAACACATTCTATCTGAATACAGCCAAAACGTTGGTTGCCAGTCTTTCCGGTTACTATTCCGGACCGAGTCATGACCAGGTGAGTCATCGGGAAGGTTCCTATGGAGCCAGTGGAGGTATCCGTTATAGTATGTTGGGCAACAAACTGAATCTGAGCCTGAATGTAAGTGATTTTTTGGTGAAGAATATGCAGGGGACCAGCTACTCCAACGGACTCTATACGAAGTTCAACAATACCTTTACCTATACGAGTTTCCGTATCGGGGTAAGCTATAACTTCGGTGCCGATATCAAGCGTAAAAAACATAATTTGAGTAACACGGATATTCAAAACCGCCTGTAGTCGGGAGCGGATTTTTCCCCTTGTATGCCTTTGTTTTTGTCACAAAGGTGGAGAACAACTTTTCTTTTTTTTCTATGGCAGGTCAGTTTGCCAATCATGCTGTAAATAAGAACGGTTAAGTGGAAATGAGATTTATTTCCCTTAACCGTTCTTCCGATGAAATGGGGGATTTTAGGCAGGTCGAAGAAATATAATTCTAGAAAATGAGATTCTTTTTTTAGCGGGATTGATACAGATATGCATGTTCGGCAAGTATGGCAGAATATCCTATTTTATAAAATACCTTATGTCCTCATCGTTTTATCTTCCTAATTGCAAAGGAATAAAAAAACAGACAACTTATCTTTGTCGGATGCTGTTAAGTCAAAAAAATAATTTAAAGATTAGATTACGATGATTACAATTAACCTAAAGAACAGGTGTTCAAGTAAAAAGTCTCTGGCACTCTTTATGCAAACGAACATTACTCATTTGAAAGAGTTGGAACAAACTCGCACAGGTGAAACCTATGCGACTGCATTTAATAGTTTTATGAGATTTACGAATGGCGAGGATGTGTCGCTAAGTGAAATGGACTCAGACATGATGGTGGCTTATGAACCTATTTAAAGGTGAATGGGGTGAGTATGAATACTATTTCTTTCTATATGCGCATACTTCGGGCTGTATACAACCGTGCCGTGGAGCAAGGAATTACTTTGCAACGCTATCCTTTTAAGCACGTCTATACAGGAGTGTGTAAAACTATCAAGCGCGCTCTTCCCCCTCAGTGTGATAAAAGCAGATAAGATTGTTGGAATTGCCTCCAAAATTCTACCTTGGATTATGTGCGTGATATGTTTTTGTTTAGTTTCTATACCCGCGGAATGTCTTTTTGTAGATATGGCCTATTTGCATAAAGAAGATTTGTCGGAGGGTATTTTATCGTATAAAAGGAAGAAAACGGGGCAGTTACTCCATATCAGGTGGGAGAGATGTATGGAAAATATTGTGAAGAAATATTCTTGGAATCACACTGTTTATCTGCTTCCCATTCTTAAGGACAACGGTGTGGATGAAAGAAGGCAGTATAAAAAATGCCATCACTCTCATGAATCGCAGGTTGAAGGATATAGGCAGGATGGTGGGACTAACCCATCCGTTGACAATGCACTGCGCGCGCATTCATGGGCCAGTGTGGCAAAACATAAACGTATTCCTTTGTCTGTCATCAGCGAAAGCATGGGACATGATTCCGAAGGAACGACCATGATTTATTTGTCATCGTTGGATACGGCTGTAATCGATGAAGCCAACAAGCAAGTATTGAAAGAACTTTTCTAAAAAAGTTTGTATCTTAAAAGGATACCGTATTAGGTACAAAAAACTTCAAATCCGTCAGCTGATACGGAAATCCTTTGCCGAGCCGGGGTATGGCTGACAGGTTTGAGGGAAACGTACGGATATTTTGCAGGTTATTCAACTCACAGAAAATGTTTATCTGGCAGAACTTGCCGATATTTGTCAGGAAAGAAAGCCGCGGCATCGTTGGTATCTCATATGAATCACCCCTTAGTGTCAACCTCTAATCAATGCCTTTGATGTAATTCAATATGTGCTGTATGAAATCAAGTACTTTGAATGGATGTTGAGAAGCTGCTGTTTCGGATGTTAATGCTATGTAATCAATCCCTTCTAAACACGAATTAGTAATATCAATAATTTCTGCACGAAGAGGTATTTGGCTCCATTTTAAAGAGTCCAAAGTTCCTGTTCCAATAGATATTTTGCAACCTGCTTTTTGTGCTTTCTGTATGATTTCTTTTGTATGATTCCTATTTTTCAATACCCAATGAGAGCCCCAGATCTCCGCGTCCACAAATATTGTGTCCGACTGTGCTAATATACTTTCAATATTAGATACTGCCGTGCCGGTTTCTATTTTTGGGAATGACAGAAGCCGCGTGAGGAAAGACCTTCTTAGCCCAAACAAGATTGTCTCCGCTTTCAATAAAAGATAAAATAAGACTGATTGGGAAACGATGCAGGACTGAGTTTACTTCTGCGATTTTCTTTTTCATCAATAAGAAATTTAAAAAACTCTTTTCCTTTGATGCCGATTGCAACATGATTGCCCAGTCTGCCACCGGAAAGGGAGCGTAATGTTACTGTATTCTGATGAACCCCTTCGACTACAGCTTCAATTTCGCCATCACCAAAATATGGAGGCAAAGTGATGATGCCTTTCACACTAATTTCTCATAAACAGGCGGTTTCAGCAGTTGTTATGTGTGAAAGGAGGTATGCAATAAACTTTCTACCGGGTTAATTTTTGCCTTTTTCTTCTTTTTATCAATCGATAAAAGTGTTTTAGAAAAAGACTTTTGTTCTTTTTGAAAAACACTTAAGTCTTTCTCAGAAACTCCTTGGTCTTTTTTGAAAACCTCAAAATCTCTCCATTATGATACGTTGACATCCGTTAAGATTTTCGAGTTGGATGTAAAACAAATGATTGATGGTACTTAACCTGTTGGGAACGTGGTGAATAAGATTTCAGGAGAGAGAAGAAAAAAAAGTGCATCTCTTAGTAAGAGATACACTTTTCGCTGCAAATTTACACAAAGTTTGATAATTAAAACTTTTTGAGAAGAAAAATCACAAGGCAAGTGCAAAAATATCTTTAGTCTTAAGTTTCAGGACGCTTTTTTATGGGCTTAAACAACTAATAATAAAGTGCTTATGTGCGTTCGTGTATCTCTTACTAAGAGATGCACCGAACGCAACTCTTTTTTAAGGGTTTGAAAGATGTGTATTTATTTGAAATAGAGACGATAAAAAGAGAGTACAATGGACTACCTGTTTCTACACCGCGACAAGCGCACTTTTACTTCCGAAAGGCAGAAGAATCTGCTCTTCCGGGCTGCCCGGCTTTATTGGGAGCAGAAGTATGCGGACAGCGAAGTGGTTCCGAAAAGGAAAGTCGATTGTGAGCTATATAAATATGTATTGTATTATTTGGAAGTGCGCCAAGCGTTTCTTGACCCGAAGCTTTCACTGAAGAAGCTGAGCGATATGATTGAAACGAACCAGACTTATCTGTCGAACGTGGTCAACCGCTACTTCGGTTGCCATCTGAAAGAGTTGGTGAACACGTATCGGGTGGAATATGCCAAGGAACTGCTCCGTTCGGGCAAGTGTCTGCCGGAGGAGCTGCCCCAACGCTGCGGGTTTCTGTCGCGAAGTGCGTTTTATGCTGCTTTTAAAAAGGTGACGGGCGTTTCTCCCCAACGTTATAATGAAATATGGACAGGAAGGGAAAAGCATCTCGGAATCAACAGAATATGTATAACCTAATTTTAGTTTTTTAAATTTATAAATTTAAAGTTTTCTATTATGAACAAAAAAGTTTTTAAGTGCAATCCTGTTCGGAGCCTTAATGGTTTCGTCGACAGGAACATTTGTGTCTTGTAAAGATTACGACGATGATATCGACGAAATCAACAAGGAATTGACTGACCTGAAATCAAAACTTTCAGATCTTG
>ENA-OQAR01000068-OQAR01000068.1-human-gut-metagenome-genome-assembly--contig:-NODE-68-length-23548-cov-2.049315_pt1 | contig 23548 bp, 30 predicted proteins | sample MGYA00242738_ERZ504533 | MGnify/ENA primary metagenome ERZ504533 (study PRJEB26092, sample SAMD00036276) | human gut metagenome | host: Homo sapiens | study: EMG produced TPA metagenomics assembly of... | reverse complement strand
GGATTTAAAGGGTTTTATCACGAATGAATATATCGAAGGAATAAAAGATAAAGTAGATAAAAAAACTGTTTTATTAGTTGGACCTATTTATGAAAAGAAGAGAAAAGCAATTGAGTGTTTTTCTCTCTTTTATCGTATTATGTAGCAAGTTTGAATGTCGATTGAGGAACTAATTAGAAAAAGACAATGAAGAAGAAAATTTTAGTTGTAGCCGGGTTATTGGCTATGTCGGGTGCTTTGACGGCCCAGTCTGTTTATCCCGGCCAACATGCCGGAAAGTTGAAGAGAGAAACCGTGGCTCCGATGAAAGTCAAGAGTTTTGATTTGAAAGATGTTCGTTTGCTTCCAAGCCGTTTTTCGTGAAAATATGATGCGTGATTCTATGTGGATGGCTTCTATAGAGGTGAACAGGCTGTTGCATAGTTTTCGTACCAATGCTGGCGTGTTTGCAGGTCGTGAAGGTGGTTATATGACAGTAAAGAAGTTAGGTGGATGGGAGTCCTTGGACTGTGAATTGCGTGGACACACCACAGGGCACTTGCTTTCTGCCTACGGCTTGATGTATGCGGCAACCGGCAGTGAACAGTTCAAACAAAAAGGGGATAGTCTGGTGAATGGCCTGGCGGAGGTACAAACCGCATTGGGTAACGGCTATCTGAGTGCTTATCCTGAAGAATTGATCAATCGGAATATCCGTGGTACCAGTGTATGGGCACCGTGGTACACGCTTCATAAGCTTTTCTCTGGATTGATAGACCAGTATCTTTACAGTGACAATCAGAAAGCTTTGGAGGTTGTTATCCGTATGGCCGACTGGGCATATCATAAACTCAAACCTTTGGATGAGACTACACGTCAAAAAATGATACGGAATGAATTTGGTGGAGTGAATGAGTCTTTTTATAATTTGTATGCGATAACCGGGGATGAACGTCATCGGTGGCTGGCTCAATTCTTTTACCATAATGAAGTGATTGATCCGTTAAAGGAACTACGTGATGATTTGGGTACTAAACATACCAATACATTCATTCCGAAAGTGATAGCCGAAGCTCGCAATTATGAATTGACAGAGGATGAGAACAGCAGAAAGTTATCCGATTTCTTTTGGCATACTATGATAGACCATCATACATTTGCCCCTGGATGCAGTAGTGACAAGGAACATTATTTTTGACCCGGCCCGGTTCTCCAAGCATGTGTCAGGTTATACTGGGGAAACGTGTTGTACCTATAATATGTTGAAACTGTCCCGTCATTTGTTCTGCTGGACAGCCGATGCTGCCATTGCGGATTATTATGAACGGGCCCTTTACAACCATATTTTGGGACAGCAAGATCCTCAGACCGGTATGGTAACATATTTCCTGCCCTTGCTTTCAGGCTCGCATAAGGTGTATAGTACGAAAGAAAATTCTTTCTGGTGTTGTGTGGGAAGCGGTTTTGAGAACCATGCTAAATATGGAGAAGCTATTTATTATCACAATGACAAAGGCATTTATGTGAATCTTTTTATCCCCTCGGTGGTTAATTGGCGCGAGAAAGGATTGACTCTCCGGCAGGAAACGGATTTTCCGGCAGAGGAGACCACTGTTCTGACCATAAGAGCCCAAAATCCTGTAGAGACTACGGTTTATCTTCGTTATCCTTCATGGAGCAAGGGAGTGAAAGTGTTTGTGAATGGCAAAAAGATAGCGGTGAAACAGAAGCCAGGTTCATATATTGCCATTACTCGTCTATGGAAAGACGGTGACCGTATTACGGCTGATTATCCTATGTGTCTCCGTGTGGAAACGACCCCGGATAATCCTCAAAAAAGGAGCGTTGGTTTATGGTCCGGTAGTGTTGGCCGGTAAGCGGGGAACAGAAGGAATGCAGGCACCTGCGCCCGATTCCAATCCTGCTTTGTACAATGATTATTATACGTATGATTATCATATCCCTGCAGGACTTCGCACTACGTTAAAACTCGATGTCAAGCATCCTGAACGCAGTGTACAGCGTGTCGGTACGGAATTAAAGTTTACGACTTCGCAAGGAGATGTGATAGAACCGTTGTACAATATTCATCGGCAGCGTTATGTGGTATATTGGGATTTGGAGAAAGAATAAATTTCATTATTAGATGAGTAATGAATCCTTTGATTCGTATTTATATATGGTTTGACTAATCAATGATATAGGAATATGAATAGAGGATTCGTTTTATTTGATATTGGCTGTTGGCTTGGTTGTGACTTCTTGTTTACGGCAAGGTAAACAGAATGTAACTTATGATTTTACCCCTTTGGATTCCATAATCAGTACCTGGATGGATAAGGGATACTATCCGGGGGAGCAATATGTGTGATAAAGAATGATTCAGTGTTGTTTGAAAAGACGTATGGCTCTTTCACCGGAGATACAAAAGTGTATGTCGCTTCTGCCGGCAAGTGGGTGGCTGCTGCCGTAATTGGTGCGGTAGTGGACCGGACGGATTTGAGTTGGGATGATCCTGTAGAGAAGTGGTTACCGCAGTTCAGGGGCGATGCGAAAGGCGATATCCTTTTGCGTCAATTACTCTCTCATACTTCCGGTGTACGTCCTTACCTGCCTGCTCCCCGGGTGGACAATTACAATCATTTGGATTCGGCTGTCACAGAGATATTGCCTTTGGATACTGTTTTTGCACCGGGAATTCGATTTGAATATGGAGGATTGGCCATGCAAATAGCCGGACGTATGGCCGAAGTAGCTATGGGGGAAGAGTTTGAATTTTTATTTCAGAAATTAATTGCCGTTCCTTTGGAAATGACTGGCTCTCATTTTACTCCGGTTAATACTGACGGGGGACATGCTCCTATGTTGGGAGGTGGATTGTGTACCACGCTGAATGATTATATCCGTTTCTTGAAAATGATTTATCATAACGGACGTTTCGGGAACAAAGAGATATTGAAACCGGAAACAGTTCAAACTATGCAGGTAGATCAGGTACGGAATGCTGTTGTTGCTCCTGGTGAGTATGTTGAGAAAGCGTTAGGACAGCACCACACTGGTATCTATGGATTAGGTGAATGGCGTGAACTGGTTGATGAGACTACAGGAGAAGCTTATCAGATTAGTTCTCCCGGATGCTGGTGCTTACCCGTGGATAAATAAACGTGATAGCGTGTATGGTTTTCTTTTATAGCTCACGTACAGGGAGGAGCTAATAAAAAAAGACGGCTTCTCTTCTTTTTTATGGCAGTCCTGTCCTGTCTGAAACGGTAACCAAGATAGTAAATCAATAAATGAGTATGAAAAATATTTTAGTAACCTTTATTTTATGGATAGGGTGTATGTCGGCTGTTCAGGCGCAGCAACACCCTTGTGTATATGTTTCTCCGGCGGATAGAGCGTCTGTTCTGCAAAAAGTGAAAAATGAGCCTTGGGCTGGGGAAGCCTTTGCAGCTATCCGCTCCAAAGTGGAAAAATATGTGGATCGTCATCAGACTGATCCCGAATGGATAACTTTCCGGCTGGCCATGTATTGGAAAGATGGAGAGCGCTATACTCAATGTTATTTGAAAAAACAGAATTGGGACTATGGAGAGGGGAATGCTCCTGTTCCCACTGTAAGAATGCCGGGAATGCGTACTTGGAATAAGTATGTCAATGTTCCGTTGGAGGACCGCACTTCTTATAATGAAACAGGTGATATGTGGGGAATTAATAAATTAAACTTCGGAGCCTTCGGTCAAAGTGCCTTATAAGGAAAGCGGGCACATGATACGGGGGGAATAATGTCGAGATCTTGACATTAGCAGAAAATGCCGCTTTTGTTTATTGGGTGACAGGAGAAGAGAAGTTTGCCCGTTTTGCCACAGATATATTTAATGTGTGGTTGGTAGGGACGTATTATATGAATCCTATTTTGGACCCTGAAAAGTCGTGTGGCAGTGTCGGTGGTTGGGAACCGGGAGGTATTTGCGGCTATTATGATTACGAACAGATACATGATGATTTGGTAATGCATGCGGCAATGGCGTATGATTTTGCTTTCGATTATTTGATACGGCATCCTCATGCTCATCTGAAAGCAATTGGGAAAGATACAAAAACGGTAGCTGCCGAAGTCTTTTAAGCGTTTTTATCAATATAGGGCTGGTACGCGGTGGCAAATCGGGTAACTGGAATGTGAACGGGTGGAATATAATGCTGCGTCCTATGTTGGTGCTCGATCATAATGAGGCTTATGCTGACGGTAAAGGAAAAGAGTATTATTTGAATCTGCTGGTGAACGAATCTACTCCCTATCATGATGCCATTCCCGATATATTGAAAACTTACGATCGGGTGACAGGGCTGTGGCCGGAATCTCCCGGTTATTCATTCGGTACAGTGCAGTCATTGCTTGATTGGGCGGCTCCCTTGAAACGTGCCGGGATAGATATCATAGCCGGTAACCCCATTTTGCAGAAAGCTGCAATGGCTGTATTTCCTTGGATGGACGATGCAGCCAATATGGTGGTGTTCGGTGATTCACGTGGGGGAAGTGCTAATTTTCAGACGTTTGAAAATCTGCTGACTTATTATACCGGAACAGATAATAAGGAGGGGGTGGAAAAAGTGGCAAGTGCTTGAACAAAGGGATTTCTCAAAAGAAATACTCCAGAAATAATGCCGGTTGGACAGGGCTTTGTACCTATACAGCTACCATCCGTCTGTACGTGCAGAGAGTAATGAGCGTGCGTCTTATTCTCCCCATCATCTTTTATTACAATAAGAACTGGGAGGGAGATTATAAAATGATGTTCACTCTGTATGGTGGTAAAAAAGGATACCATCTCACTCCGAACGGGTTGGCTTTACAATTCTATGCGTATGGTTATGCGTTGGCTCCGGATGCAGCGGCTTATGAGTCCTATTGGAGCAAAGATCATGGATACCATCAGTCTCCTACAGGTTCTAATACGGTTTTACCCGGATATACGGAAGGAGATATCACTATTCATGCTATGGAACCTATGGTGAAGGAGGGAGAATTCGTAAATGATAGAGAATTAACTCCTTACCTCAACTTTGCCGATGTGTCTGCCGGTGAGAAAAGAAGAATGGTCGCTATGGTCCGTACTTCGGGGAATAGTGGTTATTATGTGGATATTTTCCGGTCGGACAGGGCGGATAATGATTATTTGTTCCATCATGTAGGTACTTCGATGGAAATCACTGATTCGGAAGGGAACAAGCTTCCCGGTGAGGCTTTGGAGAAGTTTGACAAAACGTGGCATGAAGGATATCATTGGTTTTCCAATCTGCATAAATCCGATTATAACCAGAATTTCATCGCTTCATGGAGTATGCCCGAAGATATAACGGCGCGTTTATGGATGACAGGAGGTGAGGGACGTGAAATTTATCAGGTGGATGCTCCCCCGACTACAATGAATAAAGGGTTGACTCCCGGCGATATTTGTATGCCTCCTATGCCGACTCCTGCTTTGATTGTCCGTCAGGAAGGTAATAATGCTCATACTCATCCTTTTGTTTCTGTTTATGAAGCGTATAAAAAGAGTGGTCCGAATGTGCTCGGTGTAGAAGCCTTGCAGGGAGATGATGGCTGTACCGGGTGAGGTGAATACGGCGGACGGATATGCGGATTATCTGTTCAGTGCGACGGACATGCAGGCTCATCATCCTTCCAAACGTGTTTCATTCTGTGGCGGGTTAGGATTGATAAAGAGAAAAAGAAGGTCAGATTCAAACTGATGTATCTTGGCTGTGGCCGTTCACTAAAGAAAGGTAACTTTGTTTTAGAATCGGATCATGACGTATATGCTGCAATCTATATGCAGCATGGTGTTTGGTACTATTCAGCAACCGGTCCTGTACGGGTGAAAATAGGAAAAGAAACCAAAGAACTGAATGAAGGTTACAATCAAAAATTATAATTTTTTTGTGCATCCTTATTCACCGCAGGGACTAATGCTGAAGGTCTCTGCGGTTAATTGTTTTATCCTATAGATTTTATTTTTCTTTTCGTTGAGTGAGTTTTCCGATTCATCCGTACTACTAATTAAAAAGTAATCATTATGAAAAAAATAATACTCATAGCATATGCGTTGACCTGTACGGCTTCGCTTTATGCAGGTCATTCTAAAGAATTGAAATTGACGTCCCCGGAGGGAGTTCATGAAGTTATGTTCAGGCAGGAGAAAATTTCTTCTTCAGTAAATGAAATAGTATATCAGGTAAAGTATAGAGGCAGAGAGGTTATCGGAAACTCCCGTGCCGGTCTTCAGCTGGATAACCGTACTTGGGAACTGGCGCTTGCCCGTAAAATAAATCAGGTAAAATGTTGGATGGATAATTTGGAGGTGGATAGTGTGATCTATCAGCTGCTGTTAACAAGTCTTGGCATCCTCTGTATGGAGAACGTAGTACGGTTCGCGAGGCGTATAATGAGGCAACCATGTATCTTTCCAAAAAAGATGGTTCCAATTATCGTTTGAATATTGAAGTGCGCGCGTACGATGAAGGCATCGCTTTCCGTTATTTTTTTCCTGAACATCCACAGGCCATTTTTCATAAAGTGGTGGGGGATCTGACTGAATATACATTTTCCCCCGGTGCGATGGCGTGGGCGGAGCAATGGGCGCAAGCGCCTTTTGAGCACCTTGCCATTAACGATATTAAACAGCCGGTGGAACGGGCTTTGACTGTGGAACTTTCCAACGGGCTGTGGGTGGCTTTGACTGATGCCGATGTAGATGACTGGTGTCTTACTAAATTGGTAGCTTCTCCGACTAAACAGAATACACTGACTTCGGTCATGTACAGTCCTGTGGATATTGTCACTTATTACGCTACCCCATGGAAAGTTATCATGGCAGCCGATAAACCGGGAGAATTGCTGGAACACAATGATATCATCCAGAATCTGAATCCTCCTTGTGAGATAACCGATACGGACTGGATCAGGCCCGGAAAGATTATGCGTGAAACGACTATTACCACTGAAGGGGCCATAGCCACAATTGATTTCTGTGCCACCCATCATATTCCTTATATGTTGTTTGACTGGCAATGGTATATGCCTTGTACTTCTCATGATGGAGATGCCACAAAGGTGGTTTCCAAACTGGATATGCCGCGTGTCATTGCATACGGCAAAGAAAAAGGGGTAGGCGTATGGGTGTATGTCAATCAGCATGCCCTGATGAAACAGATGCGTGAGCTTTTTCCATTGCTGCATAAGTGGGGAGTCGTAGGTGTGAAATCCGGCTTCGTACAGTATGCCAGTCATCGTTGGGCTACTTGGCTGCATGATATGGTTCGTCTGGCTGCCGAAAACAAATTGTTGATTAATATTCATGATGAGTTCCGTCCATCCGGTTTCAGCCGTACTTATCCTAACCTGCTCACTCAGGAAGGGATACGGGGGAATGAGGAATTTCCCGACGCTACGCATAATACGATTCTGCCTTTTACCCGTATGATTAATGGAGCGGCGGATTATACCATCTGTTATTTCGACAACGTCTGAAGAACACCCTATGCTCATCAGTTGGCGGCTTCATTGATTTTTTACAGTCCTTTACAAACTATCTTCTGGTATGACCGCCCCTCATTCTATCAAGGGGAGCCCGAAATAGAATGGTTCGAGAATCTGCAAACCGTATTTGATGATACAAAAGTATTGGAAGGTGCTCCGGGTAAGCATATAACTATGGCGCGTCGCAAGGGTAATGAGTGGTTTGTAGGAGCTTTGACTAATAATGAAGGTTCTGCTCAATCGGTAAATCTTTCATTTTTAGATAAGGGAAAGACCTATCTGGCCCGTATTTATACGGATGGGGGAGATAAGATAAAGACCCGTACTCAGGTGAAATGTACCCGTCTGTTGGTGGATTCCTCTCAAATCATGCAGTTTGCATTGAAGCCAGGAGGCGGTGCGGCCATGCAACTCGTGCCAGTGACGGATCAGGAAATAAAGAATATAAAAAGTATAAAGGACAAGTATTATAAAAATAACCACTTTCGTTGAGTGTATTGGTTTTCTTGTCCGTATTATAGACAGATTAGGTTAACAAATGAAGGTTAGGTGATTTTTTAAGTTTAAAGGGGTATGTTTTTTAAGGTAAGAATGATTGTTTCAGGGCATTTTTATAATAGGTAAGAATGAAAAAATAGTGATTATAGTGGCTTTAGTATGCGGTGCATGGCAACAGGCAGATGCTCAGTATGTATCGAAGGTATGGTGTCGATCAGAAGGACGGTACGTATATTAATCCGATTATTCATGCGGATTACTCTGACCCGGATGTTTGTGCCGTAGGTGATGATTTTTATATGACCGCTTCCAGTTTTTGGCTGCACCCCGGGATTGCCCATTCTTCATTCAAAAGGATTTGGTGAACTGGCGTTTTGGCAAACTATGCCTTGAAGGAGATAGAGCCGACCATTTTTCTTTTAACGCTCCTCAACATGGAAAAGGGGTATGGGCTCCTTCTATCCGTTACCACAACGGTGAGTTTTTTATCTATTGGGGAGATCCCGACTGGGGTATTTTCATGGTAAAGACCAAAGATCCGCTGGGTGAATGGGAAAAACCGGTCTTGGTAAAGGCTGGGAAAGGAATGATAGATCCTACTCCGTTGTGGGATGAGGATGGAAAAGTGTATTTGGTACATGCGTGGGCGGGCAGTCGCGCATTCAATAGTGTGATTACGGTTTGTGAGATGAATGCGGAAGGTACAAAAGTTTATTAGTGAACCTGTATTGGTTTTTGATGGCAATGATGGTGTAAATCATACTATAGAGGGACCTAAGTTTTATAAACGCAACGGATATTATTACATCCTGGCGCCAGCCGGAGGGGTGGTGGACAGGTTGGCAATTGGCACTTCGCTCTCGCAATGTGTATGGCCCATACGAGTCAAAAAATTGTTATGGCCCAAGGAGATACGGACATAAATGGCCCTCATCAGGGGGGATGGGTGGAAACCTGTACAGGCGAGTCTTGGTTTATCAATTTTTTCAAGATAAAGCCATGTATGGCAGAGTCTTGCACTTGAATCCTGTGAAGTGGGAAAATGATTGGCCCGTAATTGGGGAGACAAGGACGGTGATGGATGCGGCGAACCTGTAAAACGCTATAAAAAACGACTGTAGGCAGGATTTATCCTATAGAGACACCGATTGAGAGTGATGAATTCAACACAAGGCAATTGGGCTTGCAATGGGAATGGCATGCCAATTACCAGGATACGTTTGGCTTTACCTCTGATTTGGGTTACATTCGTATATATGGACATATTTTGTCCAAGGATTTTGTAAATTTTTGGGAGGTGCCGAATCTCTTGTTACAAAAATTCCCTGCCGAAGAATTTACGGCGACTGCCAAACTGAAAGTTTCTGCGAAAGCGGACGGACAGCAGTCCGGACTGATAGTGATGGGGTGGGATTATGGCTATCTGGGTGTAGTAAAAGAAGGTGATAAGTTTATATTGAATCAAGTGGTCTGCAAGGATGCGGAGCAACGGTCTCCTGAAACAGTGACCCATCTTGCGGAATTACCTGTAAGCCGCCGGTTCGGAGCCGGGCTCTATCCCAATTATGAGCGTGATATTTATTTGCAGGTGAAAGTAACTGGGGGAGGTATCTGTTATTTCAGCTACAGTCTGGACGGCAGGAAATATACATTGGCCGGTGTGCCTTTTACTGCTCGTCAAGGTAAGTGGATAGGAGCGAAAGTAGGATTATTCAGCACAGCTCCTTATGGCAAGGAAAGAGGTTGGGTAGATGCCGACTGGTTTCGTATCGATAAGTAAAAAAAGAAAGGATAATTATGAATACAAAAAATCTATTAGTAGGTATAGGGTTATGTCTGCTTTCAGCCTGTACTGAAGTAGACAACAAACTGGAGGTGAACAGGGCTTTGGAATATTGTGATCGCCAGGTACATCGTACTTTGGAGGTTATGCATGGAAAAGGGCGGGAGGTAGATTACACTATGATGCCTCGTAACATAATGGATGGCCAGTATGACTGGAACTATCGTAAAGTGAGTAAGGAAGATGGTGCGGAGGTTTTTGGCCGGGCATCTTGTGGTATGATTATGAATATACACAAGATCCGAAAATAAAGGAAGAGGCCGAAAAGTTTACTGCTTCTTTGAAATTTCTCTCGGAGATTCCTGCATACGATCATGATTTGGGTTTTTTGGTTTTTTGTAGCTATGGTAATGGTTATCGTCTGACCGGTAATCCGGAATATAAGCAAGTTATAATCAATACGGCTGATTCGTTATCAGCATTGTTCAATCCCCGTGTAGGTACTATGCTTTCATGGCCTCGCAATGTGAAAATGTTTGGCGGTCATAATACCATCATGGACAATATGATCAATCTGGAAATGCTTTTCTGGGCAGCCAAGAATGGAGGTAATCCTTATTTGTTTGACATTGCCGTGGCTCATGCGGATAAGACGATGAAATATCATTTTCGTCCGGATTATACCTCTTATCATGTAGCAGTGTATGATACCCTGACAGGTGAATTTATCAAGGGAGTGACCCATCAAGGTTATTCGGATGACAGTATGTGGGCTCGTGGTCAGGCATGGGCTATCTATGGTTATACAGTCGTTTATCGGGAAACAAAAGATGTCCGTTACCTCGATTTTGTACAAAAGGTAACGGATGTATATCTGAAAAATCTGCCCGAAGACTATGTTCCTTATTGGGATTTTAATGATCCGTCCATTCCTGATGCTCCCCGGGATGCTTCTGCTGCTTGTGTGGTAGCTTCTGCTTTATTAGAATTGTCCGGTTATCTGCCGGCTGAAAAAGCATTGGAATATAAACAGGCGGCTGTAAAAAATGCTGGCCAGCCTGAGTTCTGACAAATACCAGTGTGGTAAAAGTAAACCTGCTTTCCTGCTTCATTCCACAGGACACTTGCCTGCCGGATCAGAGATTGATGCATCCATCATTTATGCTGATTATTATTATATGGAGGCACTTCTCCGTTTGAAAAGGCTGACGGAAAATAAACCGGTCATTGACGAATAATAGATTGTTCAGGGAAGTATAAGTATATAGAGATCTGTAGTCTCCTTATAGGTGGATTATTTATGATAAGTATATCCCGTTTGCATCAGCAGGTGAAAACGGGATATACTGTTTTACAGCAGGTAACTAAAGCTTTTAGTTTACTTTAACTATGAAAATTAGTTTTATAACTAAAAGTTTTAGTTCTTTGTGATAATCAAAAGAAAGATTATGAAAATGTTGACAGCAAAGGAAGAAGAAAATTATGGGTTATTTTTTGGGAAAAAAGGCCCGTTGTTTGTAAAACAGTTACTTGATTTTTATGATGAACCGCGTCCGCATTTCAATACTCTGTCTACCATTGTGAGAGGATTGGAGGAAAAGGGGTTTCTCAGTCATGAGGTATTTGGAAATACCTATCAGTATTATGCGGTGGTAAGCTGTGATGATTTTAAGAAGAAGACGTTGAAAGGGGTTATCAGTAAATATTTCAATAACTCTTATTTAGGAGCGGTTTCTTCACTGGTGAAGGAGGAGGAGATTTCTTTGGATGAATTGAAGCAGCTTATCCGGGATGTGGAAAAGGCGCATGAATAATCCGGATAAAGAGAATAATTAAAGATACATACTATGGGAGCATTTTTTGTATATATTGTAAAGTCGGCAGTCTGTCTGGCGGTATTTTATTTATTTTACCGCCTGTTGCTGAGCCGTGAAACATTCCATCGTTTTAACCGTATTGCTTTGTTGGGAATACTGATATTGTCCTGTGCCATTCCCTTTGTGGAAGTGACCTGAAAGAACCGATGGAAGTCAGCCAACAATTGCTGACTTGGGAAGAACTGCTACTTATGGCTAATCTTAATCGGACTGCTACTATAGAAACTGCTCCCGAATCTGTCATTACATGGCGTGAAGCGCTGCTGATGGTTTATTTGTTGGGTATTGTATTCTTCTTTTTACGTAATGTATGGTCGCTGACCCGTATGCTGAGGCTGATAAAGGGTAGCACCCTTGTCCGTCAGGAAAATGGTATTACGCTGATAACCCACCAAAAGAAATCGCTCCGTTCAGTTGGATGAAGTTTGTAGTGATCTCTGAGAAAGACCTGAAGGAAAACCGTGAGGAAATACTGACGCATGAATACGCTCATATACGGAAGAGACATTCCATAGATTTACTTATAGCGGATATCTGCATCTTTTTCCAATGGTTCAATCCTGCCTCCTGGTTATTGAAACAGGAACTACAGAACATACACGAGTTCGAAGCGGACGAAAGCGTGATTGCACAAGGTATTGATGCAAAGAAATATCAGTTGTTATTAATAAAAAAAGCTGTCGGCACAAGGCTCTACTCTATGGCCAACAGCTTCAATCACAGTTCACTTAAAAAACGTATTACTATGATGTTAAAAAAGAAATCCAATCCGTGGGCACGACTCAAGTACTGTATGTGCTTCCATTGGCAGCCATTGCCGTGGCAGCCTTTGCCCGCCCCGAAATCTCTAGTGAGTTAGATGAGATTTCAGCCGTCAAAAGTTTAATGATTTAACGGCAATTTATGAAAACCGAAGAGGTTAAAAAGTCCCGAAAAACATCCTGCAAAGGAAATAAAAAGTGCAAGGGCAGGTATTAGAAAAAAGTACAAACGCTCCGGTTGTAGGTGCTAGTGTGATTATCAAAGGTACACTTCGGGTACGATCACAGATTTAGATGGAAATTTTTGTTATTTCAATGCCTGTTGGGGCTACTTTGAGTGTTTCATATATAAATATGAAAACAAAGGAAATTGACTATTACAGAGAAACTTATTGGAAAAATTTAAAATCTTTAAAAAGTGTATTTGGAGGGAGAAATCACAACTAAGACACAGGAAGTGGTTGTAGTAGGTTATGGAGGTGGTGAAGAAGCTTCTGATGAAGTTCCGGTTTTTCAGGTTGTTGAAGAGATGCCTGAGTTTCCGGGTGGTATGGGAGAATGTTTGAAATTCTTGGGGAAGAATATCAAATATCCAGTGGAGGCTCAGAAAGCTGGAGTACAGGGAAAGGTTATTGTACAATTTGTAGTTGAGAAAGATGGTAATATAGCCAATCCCAAAGTTGTCAGGAGCATTGATCCGGATTTGGACGGTGAGGCCATTCGAGTCATTTCCATTATGCCGAAATGGAAACCGGGTATGCAGAAAGGTCAGCCTGTGCGTGTGAAATATACGGTTCCCGTCACTTTCAGACTAGACGGTAAAGATATCAAATCAAATGAAGCACGTCATTTGGAGTTGAAGACAGACACTGTTTTTCAAGAAAATCCATTGCGTATAGGTAAGGAAACTTTTTCGTTGAAAGATTGGAAGGAGAAACCATTGCTTATAGTTGATGGGATAGAAAAGCCTTATAGTCAAATGGAAAAAATGAATGTTTCGGACATTGAATCTATTTCGGTGTTGAAGGATGCGGCAGGTACTGCCATTTATGGAGCCAAAGCCAAGAATGGCGTGATATTGATTACCACAAAGAAACAATAAGAATAAAGATATGAAAAAATTTGTAACACTGCTGCTATGTATGCTCCCCGTTTCGTTGTTTGCCAGGTGAATGATGGGATTCGTCAGGCAATGGATAATTATGATTATGAAACAGTAGTTACGCTGATTGAACCCGATTGTCAGGATTCTTTGTTGCTGATTACCAAAGCTCAGGCGCTGAAAGCGATGAACCGTTATCCGGAAGCCATAGGGGTATTGAACTCTCTTATCTTGAAAGACAGCACAAACACAAAAGTTTTGATCGACCTTGCCGAGTGTTACAAATTGACGGGTAACTCCCGTCGGGCGGCCAACTGTTATCAGAAGGCAATGAATTTGCAACCGGAAAATAAATTTTTCCGGTTGCAGTTCATACGCTCTTTATTAGCCTCCGAAGATTATGAAGAAGCACGTACGGCTTGTCATGGCTGGTTGGAGCGCGATTCCTTGTCGGCCACCGGATACAAATATCTGGGACAGGCATACGAGGGATTGCAGGATGCTGCCAGTGCCTTCCTCAGTTATAACATAGCCTATCGGCGTGATTCGTTGGATGCCCAGACAGTGGCACGCATTGCCGGTATTTTTAATAACAATCAGCAGTTTAAAGATGCTGTTGATGTGACGGAAGTTTATCGTTTGTCCGATACCACCAATATAGATGTGAACCGCCAGAATGCGAAGGCTTATTGTATGCTGAAAGAGTACGGAACGGCGGTAAAACGCTATGAGTCATTAAAAGAACTGGGTGATCGTAGTTTTCTCACTCTTTACTATTTAGGTGTATCCCATTATGGGGATAACTGGTTTTACGGTGCATACGATAATCTGAAAGAAGCTTATCAAAAAAATCCGATGGATGTGAATGTGCTCTATTATCTGGCAAAAGCTTCGGCACGCACTTCTTGGAAAAAGGAGGGTGTGGAATATATGGAAGAAGCCTTCCGCATAGCAGTTCCTTCTGATAGTATGATGGTACGTCTTTATGACGGGTTGGTAGAATGTTACGATTATGCGGGGGATACAAAGAAAGAGGTGGAAGCCTTGGAGAAGTTATATATTTATACAAAGAAAAACTCCATCCTTTATAAAATAGCCTGTCTCTATGATTGGAAAGAAGATGAGAAGAATGCCATTCGCTATTATAGGAAATACATGGCTACAGTTCCCGAAGATCAGCGTTATGCCTTGGACGAAGACGGGAACCCGGTGGAAGACCGCATAACACTTTACCAGCAGGCATGGAAACGTATCAAAAAAATAAAGGAGGAAGGTTTCTTTAGAGGTGATATTCCGACAAAGTCATTTCCTGTAGAGAAAAAAGATACGTTGGCACTTCGTCATGCAAAATTAACGGAAGTCATTTATATAAAAGTAAGAATATATGAAGAAAATTTTTAGCTTTGGCACTCTTTCGCAGTGGCTCTAGTGTCATGCCGGCAAACTATGCAGACCGATGGCTTTAAACTATCCGGTCATTTGGAAGGGCTTCAGGTTGGAGATACTCTTTTTCTTAAAACTTTTTTTTATTACCCGATTGGAAAGAAGACGGGACAGATACCATATTGGTGGAAAAGGAGGGGATTTTCTCGGCTTTTATTCCTATGGAACATACTACTTTTTTATTTATTGACGCATCAGCCTAAAGTGGGTGAACCGTTACGGAGTTGTATTCGCGGAGCTGAGATTATAGCTCGCGTAGGTGATGATATAAAAACTGGAAGGGTCTTTGGATTACTTGGGTGCGGTTGTCATTCGGGTGGTTTTTATGACAATTCGTTGGTGGCTAGGTATGATAGCCTGACTGCATCTTCCAATACTGAAATGATTGATATCTTCAGTCAGATACTGAAATATCAGGATACAAAGCAAAATGATAGTGTGGCAAAATACGGGCAAATGTATAATGAATATCATCGTCCGCTAATGCTGAAGACTGTTCGTGATAGTCTGGCATTGAAAGTGAACGATATGGAATATGCCGCTTTTATGTATGCATCCGCTTTTGTTTTTGATGCTACTTATAAGGATGTGAAAGAGCGTTTGGCACAATTTACTCCAGAGGTTCAAAATTCATATTTTGGACAAATACTTGACAAGCAATTGCTTGTATTGAAGAATATTGAAGTAGGCTTTGCGCCAGCGGAGTTTACAGTGACAGATAAAGACGGCCGGAAGGTGTCTTTGTCTGATTATAAAGGCAAATATGTGTTGATTTATCATTGGGGATTATGTCTGGTACTTTTTGGGTAAATCCTAAAATAACGGATCTCTATCAAAAATATCATGAAAAAAGGTTTGGAGGTATTGGATTTAGTTGATGATTTGTTGAAATCGTTGCAGGGAAGTTCTGAAGAGTTTAAGAAAGATGAACGGGTACAGGGATTGCTAAGCCATCCGTGGACTACAGTTTACACAGAGGATGAGGGCAATGGTTTATAGTGAAAGACCTTTATTTTTCAGGAGTTCCCATTCTTATGTTAATCTCTCCGGATGGTATTACTTTGGCCCGTGGATATACAAAGGCATACGAAGAAGTAAAGAATCTTTTGGATAGAACTTGGGAAATAAGTAAGTATGTTTAAAAAAAGATACAATGAAAAACTTTGGTATTTTACTGCTTGCTATGGTGAGTTGCTGCCTTTTGCAGGCAAAAGACAGGGTGGTTAAACAGCCGCCTTTCATCGCTCGTAGCTCTTCTACTATCGAGATAGACAGAGTGGTGGTTTCGGATACGGCAACCGTATTGGATGTAAAAGCCTTTTTCCGTCCTCATAATTGGATTCAGATAAGTAATGAAAGTTATTTGTTGGCTGATAATGGAGAGAAGTATCCGATTCGTTCCGGTAATGGAATTACCTTGGGCGAAAAAAAAAATTTTGGATGCCCGATAGCGGTGAAGCTTCTTTTAGTCTTATTTTTCCGTTATTGCCCCCTACAGTGAAAGTGATTTGATTTCATTGAGAGCGATTGTGAGGACTGTTTTCAAGGTATGGGGGAATCCATTTGGATGGTAAATTACCGGAATTGGATTTATCGGATGATGTGAAGAAACAGAAATTGAATTACGCTGAACCGTTGCCTAAGGCTGAATTGAAAGATGGCAAATCAGTGATAACCGGTCGTTTGTTAGGCTATGAGAAGCACTATGCACTTCCGTTTTCTTGTAGGACTTGTGATTTGTTTGACGGCTAAATTTGAGGATACTGAAATTAAGGTGAATGAAGACGGAACATTTCGGACAGAGATTGAACTTTGTGCTCCGACTACGGTCAGTTTTTCTGTGGGACGTGATATTTATTTTGACGTCTTTTTGGTTCCCGGTGGTGAATTGGATATGGCTGTCAACTTGCGTGAGTTGAGTCGTTCTGAAAGCAAATTGTTGAAAGGCAAGCGTGCTGGTGGAAAGAAAGTCTATTTTTCAGGTACCATGGCGGCTTTGAATGATGAAATGATAACCGATGATGAACATTTGATGGATGTATGGGGAATGGTTCATTGGAATATGAATGATTTATATAATATGACTGCCGGTCAGTATAAAGCTTATTGGTTGAAAAAATATGAAGAAACCAAATCCGCTATCTGTTCCGATAAGAAAAGAAGTCAGGCATACCGGGAGCTTTTATTGGCTCAGAATGATTTGCTTTGTACTTTGACATTGACCCGTGTAAGTTCTAATTTAGCCTATGCTTATGTGCAGTGCAGTGGATTACCGGCTCGTGAAGCTTATCAAAAGTTTAAACAACCGGAATTGAGTGATGATTTCTATGACTATATCCGGCAGTTGAATATACTGAACTCGCCTGTCATGCTTTATGCCAATGGTTATGCTGATTTGGTAAGGGGAATGGGCTATCTGAGGGTGAAGATGGATGATGAGTTGAGTGATATATTTGCGTTTATTCTCTCTTCCGATAAAGTTTCTGCTGAAGATGCTAAGATAATACGTGAGTTCAAGGCTGATACAGATACCGGAAAAACATCTGTCTATCAGGAAAAAATGGGCGAATTGCGAATAAAATACGATGAATTGTTTAAAGAATTCAGTTCTATGCAGCAAGACTATATTTTGAAAAAGATTATAGCCGGATATTTGGGCACAGACCAAGGACTTTTTTTCGACTTGCAGAAAATGATGAAATATGCTCAGAAAATCAGTGACTTCACTCCATTGACTATACATGATTTTGAGGAGATACGGAAGATGAGTGATCCTTATTATCTCAGCAGACTGACAAGATGAACAACCGTCTTTTGGAAACGATTGAAGCTAATAAGAAAAGAAAGGTTATACTGTTAATGAATCCGGAGAAGTAAAAGATGAAGATTTATTTTATTCTATCACTTCTAAATTTAAGGGTAAGGTGATTTTGGTCGATTTTTGGGCGATTGGTGCGGTCCTTGCAAAATGGCTATGAAACAGATGAAACCGATGAAGAAAGATCTTGAAGGTAAAGATATTGTATATGTTTTTATTGCCGGAGAGAACTCGCCCAAAGAAACGTGGGATAACATAATTCCGGATATTCATGGAGAGCATTACCGGGTAACGGCGGCTCAATGGAAATACTTGAGCAAGCAGTTCAGCATACAGGCGTTCCGACTTATATTATTGTTGATAAGGAGGGGGCTGTTATTCAAAAACACACCGGTTTTCCGGGGGTGGATACCGTAAAAAAAGAATTAATGAAAGCATTGGAGAAATAAAGAACGTGTTCGTTCTGCAAGAATAAAATGAATAAGAATCTGTAGATGCTGTTGGGAAGTAAGCATTTACAGATTCTTTTTTTTGATTGCATCTTTTCTTTGGCTATATTGATTACAGATTTTCTCCGCTGATTTATTGGGTGGCTTTTCATAATGTAGAAATCTGACTTTCTATGATGTTTTTTTTCTTTGTTTAAAAAATAAAATAATATTGCTTCTTTTCTTAACTATTAATAATATATTTGTGCAGATTTTGTATGCGAATGTCGGAAAAAGAACTGATTATAATTATTAAAAAATGGAGATGAAAAGGCATTTACAACTTTGTATAGATTGTATTGGTCTAAAGTTTATAATTTCTCTCGTCTGTATTTGTCTTCCATAACAGAAGTTTGAGGAAGTGGTGCAGGAAGTGTTTGTGAAAGTGTGGGAGACACGTGATTTTTTACGTGCGGATGATAATTTTAAGGGATATCTTTTTATTATTACACGCAATCTTATTTTTAATCAGTTTCGTAAAAGTTTCAATGAGAATGCCTATAAACTTACGGTGTTGAGTGCTGCAATGGATTATTATGATATGGAAGATGAGCTAAGTGCAGCTGATTTAAAAGAATTTTATTAAAAGGATGGTGGGTGAGTTGCCACCTCGTCAACAAGAGTTTTTAAGATGAGTCGTGATGAACATCTGACCTACAAAGAAATTGCTACTCGGTTGAATATCAGTGAGAAAACAGTAGAACGACATATTAATGAAGCAATCAAGTTCTTAAAGAAGAACAATTATGCTTTATCTGATTTTTATCTTTTAAATAATCATAGTTTATTTTTTTTTTTAGCAAAAATGTATCCTTGCATTTGGGGGTATGTCTTTTTTTGGCGTGTATTTATAGTAAGTACAGGGGAAATTTATGGATGAATTTCCGTAGGGTATCAAATAAAGGATGAAAACAAAAGAACGAAGATATTATAAGAAAGCTGTTTGAAAGCAAATGCTCTTTAAGCCCGGAGGAGCGTGCGGCATTGAATAACTATGAATATGTAAATGATACTTTTCATAGACAATGGGAAGAAATGTCCGAAGAGGCAGTGGATTTGGTGAGGGAAGAAAAGATACTGAATGGTATTATGAAGAAAGTAAGAGGGCGGAGGTTTCCTTTTATAAAGAAATCCTTTTATAAATATGGAATGGCTGCGATGATTGCAGTATGTATGGTGCTTTCAGCTTTGTTGTTGATGAAAAAATAGTGGTGAAGAAAATTATATATGTAGTGAATACCGGATACCAATCAATGGATTCCGTGAGATTGGCTGATGGTACAAAGGTTATGTTGAATGCAGGCAGCCGGCTTACTTATCCAAAAAGAGTTTTTCTGGGGAGAAAAGGGAAGTACAGCTTTCGGGACAAGCCTTTTTTTGAAGTGACGCCTGATAAAACACACCCTTTTGTTGTAAAAACCCAGAAAATGGACGTGACTGTGTTGGGTACTTCTTTTGAAGTGTTTAGTTATGATGGTGATGAGGAGGGCGAAACTGTATTGTTGACTGGAAAAGTAAAAGTGGAAGTACTTGAAAGTAATCAACAGAAAGGCGGAAGTTATGTTTTGAAACCGAACGAAAAAGTTGACATATAGCAAGACTGATGGCATTAGTCTCACTACTATTGACGCGGATGCTTATTCATCTTGGCGGCAAGGAAAAAGAATGAGCTTTAAAAATGAGACATTAGAGATGATTTTGGAACGGTTGGAAAAATGGTATGGACAAAAGATTGAATGTGCCCCCCATATTGCCAGACATTATCGCTTTACTTTTACGATGCACAGCGAATCATTGGATTTGATTTTGAATTATATTTCACACAGTGCGCCATTAAATTATAGATTAATAAGTAATGATCATTATATCATAGAAGAAATGAAATAGTAATTATAAAAATGATAGTATGAAAAACAATTGTGAAAACTACTGTAGACAGGCTTGACTATCCATAGCCTCTATCACTGTATTTTGAAAATCATGTTGATTTAGTCTAATAAAGAATTATGTATTTATGAAAAAACGAACCAGCGGTTTATTTTATCCGACAAAAGTAAAAAGGCAACTTTTTTTTGTGCCTTAGTGGCGTGTGCTGTTTGTGCAATACCTGTTAATGCCCAATCTGGTACCATCTCATTGAATAAGTCAAATGTTTCCATGCATACGATTATGCAGGAAGTGGAAGGACAAAGTGACTATACTTTTTTTCTATAATGACAATCAGATCAAACTGGACAAAAAGGTTTCAGTAAAGGCTCAGAATGCTACTATTGAACAAGTCTTGGCCAGATGTTTAAAAATTCTGGTTATACTTATAAGATAGTAAATAATCAGATCATTGTGTCAAAGGCGAATGCGTGGCTGCTGTAGAAAAACAACAACAGCAGCAGGCAAAGAAAGTGACCGGTTGTGTGAAAAATGCTTTGGGAGAGCCTATCATCGGTGCTTCTGTAGTAGAGAAAGGGGCTCCGACCAATGGTACGATTACCGATTTCGATGGTAACTTTACATTGACAGTCTCGGGTAATGAATTGCAGATTAGCTATATCGGCTATCTTCCTCAAGTGGTAAAAGTGCAATCTGGAGTTACTTCTTATAATGTAACGTTGAAAGAAGACACGAAAACACTGGATGAAGTGGTAGTGATTGGTTACGGTACTCAAAAGAAAGTAAACTTGACCGGTGCTGTTGCTTCTGTCAGTACAGATGATATCAAAGACCGTGTGCAGACTAATGTTTTGTCTGCCGTACAAGGAACCGTTCCCGGTGTAACTATTATTTCTCGTCCGGGTTCAACACCTTCTATTAATTTCCGTGGTCGTGGTAATTTGGGAACTTCTGCTCCATTATATGTGATCGATGGTGCTATTGCAGATGCTACGGTATTTTCCAATCTTGATCCGAACACGATTGAGTCAATTTCATTCTTGAAAGATGCTGCTTCCTCGGCCATTTACGGTTCTCGTGCAGCCTATGGAGTTGTATTGGTTACGACTAAAGGAGGAAAGGCAGAGAAAATGAATGTGGCTTATAGTGGATATGTCGGAGTCAAAACTCCGACTTATTTACCGGATGTCCTTGATTCATGGGATTATGCGACCTTATTAAATGAAGCTAAATATAACGCCAATCCTTCAGGAGGAAAAAATCAGGCTTATACGAATGAAGAAATCGGATGGTTTAGAGATGGCAGCAATCCCGATTACTATCCAAATACGAATTGGGCTGATCTGGTATTGGACAAACATGTGCTGACTACCCAACATTCTTTGAACTTTAGCGGAGGCAGTGAGAAAGTACGTTTCTTTAGCAGTGTGGGCTATGTATTTAATGATAATTTCATGCCGGGGGTTACTGACGATCGTTATAATCTGAATCTTAACCTTCAAAGTGATGTCACCAAATGGCTGACTTTGAAAACCGGAGTGAAGTATATTCGTAATAGTTCCGATACAAAAAACGCACTCCATGGATTGCCAATTTTGTTTGGTTCCTTCTATTATGGTGGCTCAGCAGTCTAATGGCGAATGGGGTAGTATAGCCGGAGGTAAGGATGCAACACAAACCTTTATGAATAGTAATCCACTCCGTACGCTTAGTTTTGACAACTGGAGCAAAAGTACTACGGAAAATACCATGTATGATTTGGGTTTTGATTTGAAACCTATTGAGAACTTGGTCATTTCGGGACAATTGGATTATAAGCGTTATGAATATAAAAGCAAGAGTTATTCGGCTGAGTATCCTGAAGTAGTACATTTTGAAACAGGAAAGGAAATTCCCGGTACGGGCAACAGTAGTCCGAACTCAATGAGTATGTATTGGATCAGCAACAGCAATATGATGACTACTCTTACTGCCAAGTATGATTTGAAACTGGGACAACATGCGGTGAATTTTCTGGTTGGTACATCCTACGAGCATTATAAGTCTGAACGGTTATATAGTAAACGAACAGATTTTGTAAGCGATGGTCTGGAAGATATAGAACAAGGTAATAATATTTCAAAAGATTTACCTGATGGACGTGGTATTGTGGAGAGCAAAAATGCTTTGAATTTTATCGTTGAGGCGATAGCCGATCATCGCATATTCGATCGATTCCGGCAGGTTCTCCAGATCCATGCCTTCATTCCCCTGGTTGAGGTTCTGGCGGTACCAGTAGAAAAGACGGTCGTTTACTTCACCGGTCGCCTCGATCTTGATATGGTTGAAACGGAAAGCAAGCTTCAATCCAGCTTTGTGCCCCGGTGAAGAAAGTATTGAAAAGAAAGCGTGCATTTCCAGATTCCAGGTTGAATTACATTATTGCGCTTGGGAATCTTCGTTGCATATTCGAACAGGGAAATATCGGAGGAATCCCGTTCGGGAATAAATGATTGCGCCTGTACGGAAATAGTGCATAAAAGCAGGCTGACAGCCAGAATGCCGTTAGTCGTTTCATTGTCGATTACGATTATGTTTGATTCTGGCTGCAAAGATATTACTTTTCTTCCGTTTTGCCGATGTGCTTCATCACCTTCGCATCCAAGTAGAAGATCAGTTCTTCTGCAATGTTGGTGCAATGGTCGCCGAAGCGTTCCATCTTGCGGATGACGCCCGCCATGTAAAAGGCCGGCAAGTGCGCTGCCCGGATGCGCTTCGATATACTGGGCGATCAGAGGAGTCGAATCGTGATTGATCTCATCGATGATGTTGTCTTTCAGGAAAAATGCGTGACGCGATTTCGGAACTTTCCTTTTCAAAGGCCTCCTGAGCCAATGATATCATGCCGAGAAGTTCGTGTAAACATTTTCTTCTACGCGTGCGATTTTTACCAGTTCCGGATCGATCGGTTCTCCTTCCGGCAGGTTGACGGAGAAGCGTGCGATACTTTCGGCGAAGTCGCCGAGGCGTTCCAGGTTTGTATTGATCTTGTACATGGCAAGTACGAAACGCAGGTCGATAGCCACCGGTGCGTACAAGGCAATGATATCCTCGCAATCACTGTCGATCTTCAGCTCGAATGCATTCACGCGGCGTTCACGGCTGAGCACTTTGTAGGCCAGTTCCTTGTCTCCGGTCAGCATCGCTTCACCGGCATTGTATATCTGCTGGTGGACGAGTGCCCACATCTCGTTGATCGTATTCTTTAACGCCGCTATTTCTTGTTCAATAACCTTCATGTTTTGATTTTATAATTTATGATTTATAATTTATGATTTATGGATTATGACTTATGATTTATGTGTCGATGATAAATCATAAGTCATAAATCATAAA
>ENA-OQAR01000067-OQAR01000067.1-human-gut-metagenome-genome-assembly--contig:-NODE-67-length-23694-cov-2.882632_pt1 | contig 23694 bp, 21 predicted proteins | sample MGYA00242738_ERZ504533 | MGnify/ENA primary metagenome ERZ504533 (study PRJEB26092, sample SAMD00036276) | human gut metagenome | host: Homo sapiens | study: EMG produced TPA metagenomics assembly of... | reverse complement strand
GGAAACTTTATCCGTTACGTCGGACGGCTTTATTCGTCTCTTATAGCCTCAATGGGTTTGATGGCCATAGCGCGATAAGCCGGTGCCAATCCGGCCAGCATACCTAGGACCATCAATAAGATGCAGGCCCCGACGGCCATCCAGAAGCTGATTTGGAAATGAGCCTCTGTACCCGAAGCTGCCGTTCCTATTTCCAGCCCTTGTAAGATCAAGACTCCGAAACTAATTCCCATCAACCCTGCAAAAGTTGTCAATACCATGCTTTCAGAAAGAATTTGGTTTAGAATATCTTTAGGGCGTGCGCCAATGGCTCGGCGGATGCCGATTTCGGTTGTACGTTCTTTCACGGTAACCATCATAATATTGCTTACTCCGATAGCTCCTGCCAGCAATGTTCCCAAACCTACCATCCATGCCAAAAATTTTTGATTCCTGTGAACAGATTGTCAATCATGCTGAACATTGCTTCTGCATTGACCATGATCACCGCTTGTTTGTCGTCCGGGTGGATATAGTGCGCTTTCTTGATTACTTGTTCTATTTTGTCAGCTATACTGGTAACGGTCACACCCGGTTTTACGGTAATACAGACTAAATCAATGCGCTTTCCAAAATTGTATGCTTTTTGCATGGTAGTAAATGGAAGAGTTACACTATCCTCTGTTCCTGCATTGATATTCATGTTACTGGTTGATAAGCTAACACCTACAATCTGATAGTAAATACCATCCACACGCAAATATTGTCCGCATGGGTTTCCTCCTTGGGGAAACAGTTCGTCGTATACTCGTTTTCCTATGGTGCATACTTTCCGGCTTTCCAGTATGTCTACGTCATTGATAAAGCGCCCCATTGTAATATTTTGAGCTTCTATCTTTTCATAATCAGGTTGTAACCCTCTGACGGCACAGGAGCTTTTCTTGTCTCCGAAAATAGCAGTAGAGCCCCATCGGCTGATATTGGGAGTGATAACTTCTACTTCCGGTACGGCTTGGCGGATACGTTCCACATCGTTAAACTCCATATCCCAATAACGTCCTTTTCTAAATCCTTTATAGGCTTCACTGGTTTTATTACTTCCGAAAAAAACGGAATTGGTGGCGAATCCTTTAAAGTTGGCCGACATCATATCTTGTAGTCCCTGGCCACCCCCCATAAGGCAACCAGCATGAATATGCCCCAAAAAACACCAAAAGCGGTCAATAGGCTACGTGTCTTGTTTCTGGTAATGGTGATGAATATTTCTTCCCACCTGTCTAAATCTATTCTCATAATTTTAATCTGCTCTAAGTGCTTCGATTGGTCGGATCATGACGGCCTTGCGGGCAGGAAAGAAACCTGCCAGTGTACCGGCTATCACCAATGTCATGGTTGCTTGTATGGCTATACTGATATCTACTGTGGGATTGAGGAAAACTGTTTCGGTGAAAACGCCTGCGTCTACAGTTTGGTTTCCTGCCACTGTATTCATGTATTCTGTGGCAGCGATACCTGCCACCATTCCTATATACCCGAAAAAGGTGGTAATTGTTACGCTTTCGGCTATAATTAGCCATAAGATAGATATAGGTTTGGCACCTAACGCTTTGCGGATACCAAATTCACGGGTCCGTTCTTTTACTGTGATCAGCATGATATTACTTACACCTACGATGCCACTCAGCAAAGTGAATATGCCTATTACCCAAATGGCTATAGTCAGAATGCGCATACCTTTTTCTTGTTGCAGGAATTGGGTGAAACGGTTCCACATCCAGATAGCGCCTTTGTCATCAGCTGTAAACCGGTGGTGTACGCCGATAGCTTTGCGGTACTCCTTTTCAAAGATTTCATTTTTTTCTTCTGTATCGAGTCCTTGTGTCATAAATATCAAATTGTTCAGCTTGTCACCTTTATTATATATGAGTTGTAAGGTGGTGAATGGGATGAAGGCGTTAGGTTGGAAACTTCCCTTGTCGGTAAAAAGGCCTACCACTTGATATACTACTCCATTGGCGTTGACAAATTTTTCCGATAGCTTTGTCTGCGTCTTTTTTAAAGAGCATTTCTGCGGTTTTTGTATGAAGAATGATTACTTTTCGCCGTTGACGGATATCGATGTCATTGATAAATCGCCCCCCTGCAGGTTTTACTCTTTCTACATCCTTATGATTAGGGTATACTCCTTCCAATGTGGTGGATACATAGTCTTGTCCATATGTTAAAGTCACATTACTCTGACGTACGGTAGCTCCTACACTGATGACATTTTTGGGAAAATCGGTTTCGGTTATCCGATAGTCTTTATTGTCCAGTTCAATGCGGCGTCCTTCTTTTAATCCGTCGTATGCTTTGGAAGTCCAGCCGGGAAATACTTTGATGGAATTTATAGCCATATCTGCAGATGAGCTTTCGAAAGCATGGATTAGTCCGTTGCCTGCCCCCAGCAGTACGATCAGCATGAAGATACCCCAAGCTACGGCAAAGCCGGTGAGGAACGTGCGTAATTTATTGCGCTTTATTGTTCCGAATATTTCTTGAATAAGATCAATCATGTGTGTCAGTTATTTCATGAATCCGTTCTTGCCGAAAGGAGAGGCATTATGGTCTATGTTTTCTTCAATCCGTTCAATCAGTCCGTCCTTGATATGGATGATTTTGTCCGTTTGGTTCGCTACTCCACTTTCATGAGTGACGACAACAATTGTCAGCCCCTCGTTTTTATGCAGTTCTTTCAGAATATTCATCACTTCCACGGATGTTTTGCTGTCCAGGGCTCCGGTAGGTTCATCGGCAAGGATGATTTGCGGTTTGGATATCAAGGCACGTGCTATGGCTACACGTTGTTTTTGTCCGCCGGACAATTCATTGGGCATATGATGCGCCCATTCTTTAAGACCTAGTTTGTCAAGGTATTCTAATGCCATTTGATTCCTTTTTTTTTCGGCTCACTCCCTGATAGAAGAGGGGAAGAGCTACATTTTCTACCGCATTTTTTAAAAGAAATCAGGTTGAAAGACTGAAAGATGAATCCTATCATCCGGTTTCTGTATTCGGCAGAGCGGGTTTCACTCAGATTCTTGATTAATACATCGTTCAAATAATATTCTCCCGAATCGTAATTGTCCAAGATGCCTAAAATATTCAATAAAGTGGACTTTCCGGAACCTGAAGCCCCCATAATGGAAACAAACTCACCTCGTTCTATGTCGAGGTTGATACCTTTCAAAACATGTAGCGGAGCTCCGTTATGATAGGTTTTGTTGATATTCTCTAAATGTATCATTACCGATGAATTTAACTTGTGTTTGTCTGGTTAGACGTGCCGAAGATACAAAAAGTTGCAATGCTATATGAAATAATTGAAAAAAAAATTTGCTCTCTTTTTTCTCATTGTGTACATTTGCTCAAAATAACTAACCCTAAATAATAATATATCATGGTAACAGGCATGGAAAAACCCTACGTAGTAGGTATGGACATTGGCGGAACTAATACAGTTTTTGGCATCGTAGATTCGCGTGGTAACGTATTGGCTACCGATTCAGTTAAGACACAATCATTTTCTAAGATAGAGGATTATGTAGAGGCTGTCAGTTCAAAATTGCGTCCGTTGATTGAATCGTTCGGTGGCGTAGAAAAAATTAAAGGTATGGGTGTAGGTGCTCCTAATGGAAACTACTATAACGGAACCATTGAATTTGCTCCGAATCTTCCTTGGAAAGGGGTGATTCCCTTGGCTACTTTGTTTGAAGAAGCAATAGGTGTTCCTACTGCCTTGACAAATGATGCTAATGCTGCCGCTATCGGTGAAATGACTTATGGTGCGGCTCGTGGCATGAAAGACTTTATTATGATTACTCTTGGAACCGGTGTTGGTAGTGGTATCGTAATAAATGGACAACTGGTTTACGGACACGATGGTTTTGCCGGAGAATTGGGACATGTGATAGTTCGTCGTGACGGACGTCAGTGTGGTTGTGGTCGTAAGGGCTGTTTGGAAACTTATTGTTCGGCTACAGGTGTGGCACGCACGGCACGTGAATTTCTGGTTGCCCGTCCCGAACCTAGTTTGTTAAGAGACATCCCGGCTGAAGATATTGTATCTAAAGATGTTTTTGACGCGGCTGTAAGAGGGGATAAATTAGCACAAGATATCTTTGAATATACAGGACGTATTTTGGGTGAGGCTTTGGCGGATTTCATTGCTTTCTCCAGCCCGGAAGCGATTATCCTGTTTGGTGGATTGGCAAAATCAGGTGATTATATCATGAAGCCGATCCGTAAAGCTATAGATGATAATATCTTGAAGATTTACGAAGGTAAGACTAAATTGTTGATTTCTGAATTGAAGGATGCTGATGCCGCCGTGTTGGGAGCTAGTGCATTAGGCTGGGAAGTAAGAGAATAATGGAAAACAAAAAGCAAGGATATAAAGTTCGGAAATATCAGGGACCGGTAAAAACGTTATTGCCAGATGTTGAATCTGAAAAACGATGCGGCCTTGATAGCCGAGTATAGAAAGCGTCATTCGGAAGGCAAGGTTTGGCCGGAAACATTGGCAGCTATTCGTGAAGTCGGTAATTTTGGAAATGGAAATTTATATCCTGGGAACTAATTTGTTTATGATAGTGGAAACTCCTCTCGATTTTGATTGGGATACGGCCATGGCCAGAATGGCTACGTTGCCTCGCCAGGCAGAATGGGAAGAGTATATGTCTGTCTTTCAACAGGCAGAGCCGGGAGCGTCTTCGGCTGAAAAATGGCAGTTGATGGATAGAATGTTTTATCTATATGAATAACTTTCATTCTAGATAATAATAAGAAAAGGATATGATTTTTATCATATCCTTTTCTTATATTATAAAATTATAAACTTGTGTTCTTTATGGTAAAGCTCATCAGGCATTCGCCTGTTGGCTCATTAATTTCTGAAGCTTGTATTGCAAAGATTGGCAAGCAGCTCCCTTTCTCATTGCTTTGTATCTTCTTAACTGATACTGCAACATCTCGATTGTGTCATTTGTTCTTTTCATAATTACATCTTTTTTTATGTTCTCCCCGTTTGGAGAAACTGGTTATTCCTAAAAACCTTTTTGTTTTCTCTTTTACTACTGCAAAGATAACACCAAAATCCTATTTATGTTTTAAAACATAGTATCAATCCGCTTTATTTAACTTTTAATGTGTATTTTGTCTTATGGTTTAGTATACGTTAAGAAATATAACTGTAAAAATGTCACTTATAATCTGACAGGGAAATGTTCATTAACAAATGTGGCGGATCTCCTTAAATCATGTTAGAGAACATAATTTTCTTTTTGTCGAATTTGCAAATTTCAATAATGTTCGTACCTTTGCATTGTGTTTTTCATAGTATTAGATTTAAGGTTAACAAAGGTTGGAGCAAGGCGTTGCTCCTTTTTTATGTCTATATCTCTGCATAAAGTTTCCTTTTTACAAATTGTTTTGTTACATTCGCACCATACTATTGATATTAAACTACTATTATGAAACACTTATTTATCACAATTCTGCTCTTATTACCATTGTGCCGCATGCTGGCACAGGAGAGAGAATACGTAATTGTTGTTCATGGAGGTGCCGGTGCTATGGAAAACCTTGAGGACGATAAGGAGAAATCAACCTTGTATTATGCGGCTTTAGATTCAGCTTTGAGTATCGGAAATGCTATATTGGATGCTGGTGGTGAAGGACCTGAAGCGGTAATGGCAGTTGTTAACTATTTTGAGAATAACCCCTTGTTTAATGCTGGTAAAGGGGCTACTTGTACCAGTACCGGTACTTTTGAACTGGATGCTTCTATTATGGAAGGTAAGGATTTGACAGCAGGAGCTGTCGCCGGGTTGAAAACGGTGAAGAATCCGATTAATGCAGCTTATGCGGTAAAAACTAAAACACCTCACGTGATGCTGGCAGGTGAGGGTGCTGACCGGTTTGCAAAGTCACAAGGACTGGAAATTGTGGATAATATGTATTTTGCTACTCCTAAGACGTTGAAGTGGATAGAGGATTTGAAGAAGGAGAGCAAGAAGAATGGAACTGTGGGCTGTGTGGTACTGGACAAGCAAGGTAACCTGACAGCGGGAACAAGTACCGGTGGTATGTTCAAGAAGCAATGGGGCCGTGTGGGAGATTCTCCGGTGATTGGTGCAGGTACTTATGCGGATAATGAAGGTTGTGCTGTGTCGTGCACCGGGCATGGGGAGTATTTTATCCGTCACGTCGTAGCTTATAATCTTTCTACTCGTGTGAAGTTGCTGCATCAGCCTGTCGGGGAGGCTGCCGATTATATTATCCATCAGGAACTGAATACCAAGGAGGGAAATGGTGGATTGATTGCAGTGGACAAGAAAGGTAATTTTGCCATGCCGTTTAATAGCGGAGGCATGTTCCGTGGCTACTTGTATAAGGAAAAAGGAACAGGCAAAAAATTTCTAAAGCAGTGGGCATAGGGAAGAAGATGAAAACTTTATAATTTTTAGTTCCTGTTTGAATTTTCCTCCCACCTGCAACAGAGTTTTGCAAAAACTGCTACCACTACTACCATCCTCTTTTCGTAAACACCCATGAACAGGGCGTTTTCAAAGGTGGTGGTAGCAGCATGAAAAAAACATCTGCTACCACCACTTTTTTATCTGTTATCACTTCCCTTTCCTCTGATAGTTTGGGAATTCCTGTCACATTTTGTCTTAGCTTCGTTACCCCTTGGAATAGACACATCCGTTTGAAAGCTGTAGGCTGTATGTAACGATACGGACGGTTGGTATGCTTATCGGGAACCGGTACGGATGGCATCTCGACTATTCACTGACGGAAAAGTTTTGGAGCTGTAGAATGTTAGCGGGACTTTCATCCGAAAAAGGCATCTGCAAAAGACTTTGGCATCCGATTCGTCCTTAAAGGATCTTATCCGTATCCCTAACCCTTTCCTGACGTATGGTTAAGGCTTTTCTTCCTGCCTGTTTTATCTCCGCAGGCCTTTGGAGTTAACTCCAAAGCTTATGGAGATAACTCCAAAGGCTATGGAGATAGAACATATCCGTATAAAAAGGCTTAACCTGGAGAAAGAAAAAGGCTTATGCTATAGGGTAGGGAGTGATATACATTCAATTGAGGCTTGACTACTCCTACAGTCATGATGTTTGAAGCGATGCTGGATATCCTGTCGGTTCGCTGATGCGGCTGTAACCGGAATATAATATGCGGCAGGCTGGTAATGATCAGACGCTTAGGGAACATTTGGATACTATCCGTAAATACGCCGTTTTGCTATAAAATGCTGTCTCGCTGCGGCTTGATCGGTTGCAGGTGCACTCACTGAGCATGAGGTAAAAACATTGGCGGAATTAATTCAGTCTTTCAAATACAGTCTGGATTAACTCCGCCAATAGGCTGCCACTATCGGATATCTTATTTATAAGTAACCGGTATCAACCTTACACTACCATTCAATCCCGATGGCAATGGTTGCCAATCAGTATAAGGTACCGGTTTGTATTGCAGATTCACCACATTGATTTCATTGAAGATACGCCATTTCTCACCCCGACGATCCATATCCGCAATGCGGTTGGCAGGCAGATTGGTCACTTCTATTTCTATCTTGTTATCTCCCGGTTTCAGCCATTTGCCTACTTTCAACTGATAAGGTACGGCCCATGCCGTTCCGGCATCTTGTCCGTTGATGCGCACACGGGCACTTTCCCGCACATCGCCCAAATCCAGTATCCAGTCATCGGCGGGAATATGGGGAACAGTGATGATATTGGTATATACTCCCGCCGCCATGGTAATCGGAGCGTTGGGGTGAGCAATTTCAGTCCACGAAGACGGAGTGTCGATATCAAATGTACCTTCTATCCGGGGAGTGCTTTTTGTAAAATGAAGTTTCCAGCCGTGATCAAGGCTGAGGCTGACAGGTTGTTCTTGAACGTATTTCATTCGGCAACGTCTGTCAGGGCATGGTTGAAAGTTTGCAGGATCACGCTTTCGCCGGAATGCAGTTGGAGGTGTACTTGGGTTTTGCCTTCTTGCTTGCGGGTTTGTGCTTTCCCTTTTTCTCCCGTCATCGGATTGAACAGCATGACACTTTCTGCGGGAACGGCTAAGGTTATCCAGTCGTTTACTCCTTTTTCCTGCAATGAGGAGATGAAATAATGATGTCCATCGGCATGGGAGCGGCGGATACATTGTAAGCCATACCGCGTTTTCATCTCTTCGGGAACAACACCGCTTTTTTCCAAGGCAGATTGATAGTTGTTTCCTGTAATGATGATCCCTTTTTGATAAGGAGTTGCCACCGTCTCATCGAAAGAAGCAATTTCCGGAAGTTGCTTTTGTAATTGCGCAAAGCCTTTCCGGCGTGCTTCCAGTTTTCCATAACCGGGTACATCCTGCGGATAGTTTTCGGTAAAGATGATAGTAGCTCCGGCTTGTGCCAGCTTTAGTAAATGGCCGAGTACCTCGGACGGCATTAGTTTTACAGCAGGAATGATGATGGCCTTATAGGAAGTTCCTCCTTTGGTCAGTAATTTGCCATTTACGCAACGGGTGCTTTTCACAAAGTTGTCAGAGATATAATCCATGTCATAGCCGCAATTGCTGATGGTATGAACGGTTTCTATAAACTTGGGAGCACGTTTTTGCCATATCATGGATGCTGAACAGCAAAAGACGGCCCGGCTGTTCCTGCCACATATCATATACAGGCAGATAAACAAGAAAATCATTGTCCGGTTTCCCCATTTGCAGGAAAGACTGGCAACGGGTGATATATTCAAAGAAAGCAGGAGCATCCTGCCAAATGTTATTGGTAGGAGACATGTCAATAGAGGCATAGAACTTCCATCCCGGCCATTTGGCTTCTTTGGGACTGTAGGGAGTTCCGTGGAAAAACATGTGGTTTACACCTGATACGAACATCAAATCCATATCCGGTTTGCACTGGGAAAGTGAGGTACGGAAATGTTCTGTCAGCCAGGTGAATGTTTCGGATGAGGTGTAGGGCTTTCCGGCGATATGAGCGGCGGAAGAAGCATATTTCAGCATGGAAAGGTCGGAGTCATTCTTACGTGTCAGGGAATCTTGACGCAATCCTTTAATATGGAATTGCGACAGGCCGAACCCTTCGCATTCGGGAATGTCCACGGAGGCATAGGTATCTATCAGATTGGCAGGGGAACCGTGTGCCTGGTTACGGGTGATGCTGCCGTGACCGTGTGCCCAGTTAGTCCATTGGGTACTGAAATTCTCAATCAATAAATCGGAGATGGTTTCGCGATAGTCACTGACTATGCGGGCGGTGGTTTCATTACGGTCCTGAGCTATAAATTCAGGGAAGTGTTCTTCCAGTTTATAGCCGCGACGGCGGGCGAATTGTTCCAGAAAATCAGGAGTCCAGTCAGCACCATATACTTCGTAAGAGTCATTGAAAAAAGTATGTGGAAAATTGGTCTTGTTTTCTTTAAAGGCTTTGTCAAAGTTGGCAAAATAGCGTTTTACGGCTCCTTTATCCAGGTGGTTCATCACATAGCCTTCTCCACCGGGAGCAGCACGTTTCACTTTTTGGAAAGTCTTGCCTATATATAAGGTGATGATATTCCAATGTCCTGCCGGAGCTTTCCATTGTAATTGTCCGTTCTTCGCTTTGGAAGTGAGGTTAAGACATTGCTTATTGTCCGCATTATAGGCCATAACCCGGCTTAAAGTGGCTACAGGGCGTTGTTTTTCTTCTTCTACTTTCAAATCTAGCGTAATTTCTTTTCCACCCTCTACTTGATAAGATTGAAAAATAGCTTTGGTAGCAGCATCTGTCATACTCACGTGAGGACCGCCGAAGGGCCATCCGGTACCGGTGTTCATATCTACTTCAATACCGATACGTTTTCCTTCAGTTTCAGTATGTTGCAACATATTCATCCATTGCGGGCTGAGGAAAGGGAGGTTATTCTTATCGTTGCCTTGAACACCATAAATAGGAGTGATTTCAACACCTCCCAGTCCGGCTTTGGCATATTCTTCCAGATTGTAGGTCAGATTGGTTGCATCGACAGCACTTCCCAGCCACCACCAGCGGGTGGCGGGGCGAGCTTCGGGTCGCACTGCCGGCCATTCTTGTGCGTAAAGGCTACTTCCGGCCAGCAACAGGCTGAAAATAAATATTTTCTCTTCATTCTATTTTGTTTTTTATTAGTTGGCTGTATTGAACTCTTTTCCATCCACTGTGATGTTCCTGTATCTGATATCACTGGCATCATCCGTGACAAACAAGGGACGTCCGTCCGCTTTCTCGTAATGGAAATTTACATTGTCCAAGGTGATGTTGCGTGCGTGGCGGATGTAGAAACCTTTGGCGGGAATCGTTCCGAACATCCACGGTTCAGGATATACTTTCTCTTGTTCGGGAGGAGTCAGAAGTCCGTCGGCTTCTGTATATCCTCTTGGTGATAGATATGAATATCGCTCAGTGTCACATTTTCAATAAGGGCTCCCGGTATTCCGCTGATAATGGAGGAGTAGCGCGAGTCGGCATTAAATACATTGCGTGGCTGATGAGGATGCGTTTCATTGTGCCCACGGGCGTTCCTTGCGGGCTGCGCATCCGGGCTCCTAACCGCAGGAAGATAGGGGCGTTGACAATATCGCGCATCGTGATGTTACTGATGACGATATCTTCCAGTTTGCCCACCGTCCGACTGTTTCCCAGGGCAAGTCCGCGACAACGCTCGAAGATGCAGTTGGTGATTGGCTATGTTTTGAAACCGCCGCTGGATTCCGTTCCTAATTTAATGCGTCCCGTTACAAATCCGTGATCCGGCGCTTGGGGCTCGTCCCTTTGCCAAGTGCAATCCAATACACTGCCACGGTCGTATCCGCTGACAAAACAATCGGAGATGGTTACATTTTCCGTATCCTTGAAATAGCCTAATCCGTAGGACGCTTTAAGCACGATAGCGTCATCCCAGGGAGCGTTGACGGTGCAATGACTGATGCGGACATTTTTGCAGCAGTCTATGTCAAAACCGTCCCGGTTGGTATCTACTTTCACGTTCAGAATGCTCAGATTGTCTACTCCTGTAGCCAGCAGGCCGAAATGACCGCAATGCAACAAAGAGAAGTCTTTCAATGTCACGTTCTTGCAGAGTTTCAAGCTGATGGCTTTGTTGCCTACACCGGGCAGACGGCTTTCCTCACGGGTGAGACCTTTGCCGTAAATCAGTCCCGGTCCGCTGATGGTGATGTCTTCCAGACCGATTCCCCAAATAAGTGAGTTCTTCCAGTGGCTGTGCCCGAAATCCTGGAATTGGGTGTGTTCATTCGGTTCTGCCAGGTCATAGCCTTCCGTTGCTGATGGAAAGCGCCGACAATCCGTGCTCCTTGTTCTATATACAGATGTATATGACTGGCCAAACGTATGGAATAGCACGCATATTCTCCCGCAGGGAAATAAACGGTTCCTCCCCCTTGGGAGGCAGCTTCCTCAATGGCCCGGTTTATGGCAGGGGTGTCAATGGTAGTACCGTCGGCTTTCGCTCCGTAATCTTTTACATTATAGATCTTTGCCTGTGCTGTCCATGTGCTGAGGCATAAAAGGAAGAGTATGAGTTGTTTCATGGTCTGTCTTTGCTTTTACTGAATGGGCATTAGTTTGAATTTACGTAAATAAGATGCATTGCCATACATGGTATGCTCATCGGATAAATTCCAGAATCCGTCTTTAGAGGCAGGGTGGGCATCCCAGTCAATCACCGCCCAGCATAGTCCGATTTCATTTCCTTCCTTTAATAAAGTAGGGCGAGATAGTTCGGGACCGTCGGCATCCGCATGGTCAAAGGGGGTGATATAGAATTCCAATACCAGCTTACCCGCTTCTCCCTCCTTGAAAGAGTACTGATAGGCATAATCAGCGTATGGCTTTTGTTTCAGCCATACTTGAGGACCCCATAACATACACCAGTCATTGCCGTGAGCCGGGGTGAAGATGTGATAGTTCTGGGCATGGCATCCGTGAAATTTGAACCAAGCCTGCCATACGTCTTTGGGAGCTGTGGGATGAAAACGGTCGATGAACGGTCCCCCTGAACAATCGCCATCCACCACTACTTCAAAAATATCCGTGTTCAAGGAGTTCTCACTGAACCGCCAATAATTATCGTATGCTTCATATAGAAAATACAACTTCTGAGTTTCTGCACACCAACCTACTTTGACACTGACTTTCAATGTGGTAGTGTCCGGCTGTGCATGTTTTCCCTCGTCTTCCTTTAAAGCTGCTTCCGTTATCTTATAATCAGCCGGAACGCAATCCCAGTCGTGGGTATTGCCATCTATGGCAGGAACCTTATCTGCCGGAAATTGGTACACCTTGAATTCCTGTGCCTGGGCAGACAGGCATAGGAAAAGGAAGAACAGGTATGGATACAATCGTTTCATTTTGATCGGGTTTTATGTTCTTTCCCGAATAATCCGGGTAGCATGAAATAATTATAATCGCCTCGTTGGTAGAAACAAAAGTAGAGCTTTTCTTGCGGTTTCCACGGGCATAGGGCAGAGATGACGGGGGCATCTGTCTTTTTACCGGAGTTGAATAAAGCAAGCGGGGATGCTTGTTTATGTCCGTCGGACAGACGAATTTCGGAACCGATGGGAGATACCCCATGAACCGTTCTCAGTTTCATGCTTTCACCATAATAGGTGGTAAAAGCGTTTCCTTCTATACTGAATACATTATGGAAGCAGGAGGCTACCGGAATACTGTTGTCTGTTACGGCAGAGTCGTCTGCACCGTCGCATGCACCGAAAGCCCAGCAAAGTTTGAACTCTTCGGGTAATCGCTCACCCGAAACCTCCATGATAAAACCATTACTATCCGTCAATGGACATACAATCAGCTTTATTTCACCTTCTTTCCATAATTTATCTTTAATGGTATAAGCCTGTCCCTTTTTCTTGACACTGCATTGGTCCAGCCAGCAACTTTCATTGCCGCAAACCACTCCCAGACGGAAAGTTCCCGCACCTTTGGATAAGCGGAAGGGAAGGGTCTGGGCGTTGTTGCTAAAGACAGACAACAGCATACAGAGAAAGAACGGAAGTAGCCACCGGCTATAATTCCATGTTGTTTTCATAGCTGATATTGATTTGTGCGTTCTTATTGTTTTTTTCTTCCACACGGCTGCCGTCTTCTACTTGTAACCGGACATCTTCCAAGTGGAAGTCTTCGGTAAAGATAATGCTTCCTGCTTTATTTACCTTGCTTTTATGCCGGAAATATGGAAATTCTGCAAAGGCAGTTCCTCATTCCAGCCGCAGCAGTGATAAAGATTTGCACATTAGTAGCTTTTACATCGCTGAGCCATACATTACGGAAATGCGGATACCCTTTTTCTTTAGGTGTGACAGGAGTCAGCATAACCTTCCAATGTTCGGGAATTTCCTTACCTTCATATTCAGCCGGCAAAGTAGAATAACTATAGCTGGGGTTCCAGTTCAGGTCCGCTGCCAGTACATGGCGGACATGGTCTGCTGTCACTTGGGTCATGTAGATATTTTCTACGGTTCCGCCGCGGTTCATGGCAGATTTCAGACGGAGGGTGGAAGAGGTTCCGTATGCTTGGAGGTTATATCCCAATACATTTCGGATGCAGCCTGAAGTTTCGCTGCCGCAGGTAATCAGTCCCGCACCTTTACGTGCAATGCATCCACGAACAATGATATTTTCTGTGGGGCGGTTTACGCGCAGGCCGTCGGCATCCCTTCCGGCTTTCAGGCAGATATTGTCATCGTTGCAATCTACTTCGCAGTTTTCAATCAGGATATTGGTGCTGGAATCAATGTCAATACCATCCGTACTGGGACCATGCCCCCCTACGTTATTATTGATTTTCAGTCCGTTCAAGGTACATTGGTCGGAATACAGCACTTGGCAACCCCAAAATCCGGTACGCATCAAGGTAAAGTCTTTCAGTGTTATATGGCGGCTGTTCGAGATGAGCATACCTCTTACACGTTTGCAGTCGTAGTCCACAATCCACCGCAGTTTGCGTTTCTCGTAATCCTTCCGCATGGTCCAATATTTATCCCAGAATATTTTTCCACGACAATCCAACGTACCTGCTCCGCTGATAGCTGCGTTTTCCGCATCCAGAAATATTGATGACTGCCGAGGGCCATACCATTTTCGATACCTGCCACGCGGGAGCGCATTTCGGGGTATAAATCAATATTCTCACTGGCTATCATGTCGTACCTTGGTTGAGGTGGAGGTTTACATTACTTTTCAGGTAGATGGCACCAATCCGGTAGTATCCCGGGGCTACTTCCACTGTTCCCCCTCCGGAACGGTGGCATTCGTCAATGGCTTTCTGCAGGGCGGCAGTGCTTAACCGGGTGCTGTCATTTTTCAATCCGTAATCGGCTGCTTGGAATATTTTTCCCTTCGGATAGGTTTTGGCTCCTACTTGGGCAGTCCACGAAAGGTCAGGAGTTCCCATCCCTTCTCCCCATTGGAATCCGGGGAGGGATTGGGCATTGGTAAAGAGGGTACCTAAGGTAAATGATAGGGTTAATAATAATGTTTTGTTGTTCATTTGTTCCTACTTTTAAATTAATTGCCGTCCGGCTTTTCAATTTCTGTAAACGGGCTGTCATTCCATTTGAAACTGTCCAAAGCATCCGGATGTGCAGGATTGTAACCGGAATAGTCGCTGCGCAAATAGTTAGCGATAGGTAATCCCGCTTTCTTTATCCCTTCAATGATACATTTGGAGATTTGATAAGCTCCGTAAGGATTGAAGTGGGTATTATCTGCCAATACCCTGTTTTGTCCCGGATAGGTTCCGGCAGGATAATGTACGAATGCCTTTTTGGAAGGTTCCCCCCCCATTGCTTCATAGAGGGTACGGGTCATTTCGTTGAGATCGATCAAAGGAACGTTTTCTTTGGCAGCCAACCAGCGCATTGCTTCGGGATAATCTTCGTGAGTATCTCTGATTTTCCCGTTTTCATCGAAACTGCGGCGTTGTGTCGGGGTTACCAGTACAGGATAGCTCCTCGTGCCCTTGCCTCATCAATGAATGTTTTCAAGCTGGTCATAAATGAATAATAAGCTCCTTTACCGGGACCTTTTTGCTTTTGGTCGTTGTGACCGAATTCCATAAAAATATAATCTCCGGGTTTCATTTGTGTCAATGCCTTTTTCAGTCGTCCTGCACCGATAAAAGTATTGGCGCTTTCGCCGGATTCTGCATAATTGGCAAAACAAATGCTGTCATTGAAGAAGCGGGGAATCATTTGTCCCCAGCTTGCCCAAGGTTCATTGTCCTGGTCTACTACCGTGGAGTTACCGCATAGGAATACGGTGGGTACATTATTTACTTTCTCAATAATCAGTTCGGACAATTGGGGTGCATCCCCGTTGAATTCCAAAGTTAGTTTGTCATCCCAGTTCAATTTTTGGCGTTCACGCGGTTTGATGCGCACATTTTCTTTTTCCGAAATATGTGTGTTGCGCTTGTTGATCACGAATGTACAAGATTTTAACTCCCCTTTTTTTGTCTTCACATTTTCGAAGAAAAGGCGGCGTGATTCTCCTCGCACTGTTGTTTCTCCGGCAGCGCGTTTGTTTCCTATCACGGCTGTGACATGGTAGTTTCCATCGGGAACCGTAACAGAGAAAAAGAATGGAGCTGTACTTTTACCTTCCGGAGAGGGCTGTCTGTCATATCCGTATCCCTTTTCCTCCGAGTATCTGTCGGCGGGAGTTATTTTGGTATAACCGTCTTTCGTCTTTTTACCTGTGGTAAAATCGAATTTGTAAGTTTGTGCTTCGACTCCTAATGTCGCTAAAAGTCCAAGAGCTAATAGGGCTATCTGTTTCATGATTGATATAGATTGTTATTAATTGATTTTCGGTTTAGTTCATCCGGAGAGTCATTGGTATAAGATTTTTATGTCACCGGCTGTTTTTTGTGAACAACTCACTGATTTGTTGAGGTGTTACAGTAAATTGCGGACGGAACTGGTCCGAATTCATATAATCCAAAATGGCTTTATGCATCTGACGAGCTACAATGCGTTTCTCTGGCTGGGAGGTAATGTCCATGCTTGTCATGAGCACTTTCCCATTTAATACATTGGCTTCGAATAACATACCTATCTTGCGGCTTATAAACCAAGTGTCGATACTTTGAACCGTAGGTTGGAAAGCGGGTGGAAAGTGGGTGAATTGCATCACTTGAGTACGATTCAGCAGTTCCCACCATTGCAAATTGCTGTGATATTCTGTCGGAAACTGACGGAATAACGGGTGTTTGGGGTTCACTAAGATACCTGTGGTATGAGGAGGACGCATTTTGAACCAGGAGGTGTTCCAGAATACAGGAGTGAATTGCTGAACCACTTCTTTACCATAACTCACTTTGCTTGCAGCTGTAATAAGCACATTTCCACCATGCTGAAGAATTTCCAGGGCTTTCGAATCCAAGGTGTCGGTAGTGTATACTTTTCCTTCGGCTATTGTCACTTGGGCGGGATAAACCCAGAAATTCCAGTCATTTACAGCTTCTGTTCCCGTAATGCGTATTTCCAGATTCAGCTTTTTAGCCTCTTGGATGTCAGTGAGCGGAAACTCAAGGCTACCCGTGCGATTTAAATTTCCGACAGGAATGTCTTGTGTTGCCAATGTGCCTTGCGCATATACTTTGCCATATTCGTCTTTTAACGTATATACAATTTCTGCTTGTTTTAATGCCTCGGCACCAAAATGAGCGACTTCAATATCCGCCTTTAAAATCTCCTTGTTATTATATACAAATTTATCTGTACGCATCAGTGGAACTGTAGGTGAGCAGAAACGTCTCCATTCTGCGGAGTTGATATATCCTTTTTCTTCAAAGAAAACATCGAGAACACCTACCAGTGCAGTTCCCTGACCCGAATAATCGTTCAGTGCCAATAATTGGAAACCGGCATAATCGGGCGTGCGGAGTGTCTTTTCTATTTCATATTTGTAACAAAGGGCTTGCAACTTTCCGCTGGCCATCATAAATAGATGGGCTTGGTCGCTCATGTGGTTGTCAGCCAGAATGTCTTTGAAAATCTCGAAGTTCTTGCTTTATTGACGCCTGTATATTTACGTATTTCATTGAAATTGGGGAAAGCGCACCATTGACCTGTTTCATGGGATACGTAGGGCTGTCTCACGGTGTCAAGATGATTTTGGAAACGATAGTCGTCTTGAGTGGACGGTTGTTTCTTGGACCAGGTCAGGCCACGTGCCCCAGCCTTTACATGATATTGGTTGCGAGGTTGCCATTGCCATCCGTTGCCTACCGATGCTCCGGTATATACATGTCTGGGATCCTTCTTTTCCCAATATTCTACGAACTTGGTCACCCATTCTACCCAGCGTCCGCTAGGTTCGTTTCCGCATGCCAACATGCAATAAGAGGCATAGTTGCCATATTCTTTGGTTAATGCGATGGTTTCGTCCATCAGATATTTGTCAATAGGTTGTCCCAAACCTAATTTGGGACCATGATTGGGCCAGCTCGGACCTTCGGGTTGCAGATAGAATCCTACCCGGTCGGCAGCCATAAAAAGCGGCTTCGGGAGGACAGAATGAATGGAAAACGCATGTGATTCAGTCCATAACTGCGACAGATACGGAATACCCGTTCCCAACTTTCTACATCCATCGGAGCGTAACCGGTCAACGGGAAGTCACAGTTTTCAACTGTTCCGCGAAGCTGGGTTTTGCGCCCGTTTACATAAAACCATTTACCTTTGATTTCAAATCGGCGCATACCGAATTGTATTTCTTTTATCTCAGTTTTTTTCCCATTGGTGACTTCTGCTTTCAGTTTGTACAGGGCCGGATGAAATTCATCCCATAGCAGCATATCATTCCCCATAGGTAATACCATTTCTGTTTCCGTCACTCCTTTGTTAAGTTTGATTTCTTGTTGTATGGCGGGAACTATATGCTTTTTATCCGTATTGAAGCTCTCTGCTGATAATTTTACTTTTGCAGTGCCTGTACCTTTGATGACGACTTTGACACGTGCCAGTTTTTGTTCCGGTTCCGGATATATTTGAATATCATCGAAATATGTTTTCGGAGTCGTTTGCAGACAGATGCGTCCTACAATGCCGTTCCAGTTTCCTTGGGTCTGGTCGGTTATGCTGTGCGAATCCGGTCCGACATTGATTTCTTTGATACGATTATCCACTCGGATGGTGATAGTACATTTTCCGGGACGGACATAACGGGTTATATCATATTGATGGGGAACGCAAAGACTATTCTGCATTCCTGTCTTTTGTCCGTTCACCCATACAGTTGTTTCTATATGGGGACGTTCCAGAAACAACAAAATACGTTCACCTTTCCAGTCGGCAGGTATATTCACCTCTTTCTGATACCAAGCAGCTCCTACATAATGTTTGTCGGGAGTCAGAAAGAATGGAAATTTAATATTACCTTCTTTACGGTATTTTTCCATGTATGGATTATAATAGTAGGAACTGTCATAGAGACTGCCTGTCCATTGGGTCTTTGCGGTAACCTCATCACCTTTCTGTTTCTCGGGCATGGAACCGGGCAGGTTGATGAAGTCATTCAAAGTGTGGCTGAACCATTTTTCCTTTTCTCCATTATCCTGACGGTCTATACTGAATGACCATTTTCCGGATAAGTCAATAATTTTTTGTGCGCTTAACGAGAAGCACATCCATACTAGGCAGATTGTCAATAACGTTTTTTTCATAGTATCTTTTTACTTTGAATTTGATGTTGCTAAATTAAGGTCTTTTTCATCTGCATGTAAATAGAAAGAAGTACATATAGATGGAAATTCGTATAAAATAGGGGTAATGTGCGATATATTTGTACGATTTTACATGGATATGCCTTGTATGTGCAGAAAAAAGTCCAAATCTCTTTTTATCTTTGTATACTCACAATTAAATCATTGTATACATGAAAAAACGATTATTCAGTTTGTTCTGCTTGTTAGGAACGGTTGCCGGATTATTTGCCGGTGATACGGCTTATTTGTTCTCTTATTTCATTAATGACAGTCGGGACGGTCTTCATTTGGCTTATAGTTTGGATGGGCTGACATGGACTCCTCTGAATCATGGAAAATCTTTCTTGATACCTACGGTCGGGAAGGATCGTCTGATGCGTGACCCTAGTATTTGTCAGGCGCCGGACGGAACTTTTCACATGGTGTGGACTTCCAGTTGGACAGACCGGATTATAGGTTACGCCTCTTCTCCCGATTTAATCCATTGGAGTGAGCAGCGTTCTATTCCGGTAATGATGCATGAGCCTGCTGCACATAATTGCTGGGCACCTGAATTGTTTTACGATGAACCTTCGCAAACTTATTATATTTTTTGGGCAACGACCATTCCCGGACGTCACAAGGAAGTGCCGGTCATTGAGAGTGAGAAAGGGCTGAACCATCGTATTTACTATGTTATGACGAAGGATTTTAATACATTTTCTGAAACCAAACTGTTCTTTAATCCCGATTTCAGTGTGATTGATGCAGCTATTGTACGCGATCCGGTGATGAAAGACTTGATTATGGTGGTGAAGAATGAAAACTCGTTGCCGGCAGAGAAGAATTTGAGAATAACACGGACAACACGGATAGAGGATGGATTTCCTACTACCGTTTCTCCTTCCATTACAGGAAATTATTGGTGTGAGGGACCTGCGCCACTTTTTGTAGATGATGCTCTTTATGTCTATTTTGATAAATACCGTAATCATCAATATGGAGCTGTTTGCAGTCGTGATCATGGAAAGACATGGGAAGATGTGTCTGACCGTGTATCTTTTCCAAAAGGAACCCGTCACGGAACTGCTTTTACCGTAGAGAAGGCTGTACTTGATAAATTGCTTCGTATCCATCACTTCAATCCTCTTATTCCGGATAATATCGCTGATCCTTCTTTATCCAAATTTGGTGATACTTATTATCTTTATGGTACTACTGATATTGATAAAGGATTGTCACAAGCAGGGACTCCTGTGGTATGGAAATCTAAAGATTTTTGTAAACTGGAGTTTTGATGGATCACATATTGTGGGATTCGATTGGCATAAAGGACATGAATATGTCAATGCCAAAAGGAGAGAAAAAAGACGGGATATTTTCGTTATTGGGCACCCGGCAGAGTAGTGGAGAAGAATGGTGAATATTATCTTTATACCACTTTTTGTAAAACCGGATGAGAATGCACGTACTATGTGCTGAAGTCCGACCGTCCCGAAGGTCCTTTCCTTTTTGCCGGACGTAATTCTATGTCTTCTCATTCTTTGGATGGGTTTGATCAATCTTGTATTGCTCCGGATATAGATGGGGAACCTTTTGTGGATGATGATGGAACTGCTTATTTATTCTGGCGCCGCCGGATGGCTGCCCGTATGACTGACGATTGGCAGCATTTAACCGGTGATACTATTGTGATGAGTACAGCTCGTCAAGGGTATTCGGAAGGGCCGGTTATGTTTAAACGTAAAGGTATTTATTATTACATTTATACTTTGAGAGGGAATCAGAATTATGTAAATGCTTACATGATGAGCCGGCAGTCCCCTTTGTCGGGCTTTGAAAAGCCCGAAGGCAATGATATTTTTCTTTTTTCATCCATTGCTGATAATGTTTGGGGGCCGGGACATGGGAATGTATTTTATAATGAAGAAACAGACGATTATATTTTCGTATATCTGGAGTACGGTGACGGAGGAACTACCCGCCAAGTATATGCCAATCGGATGGAATTTAATGAGGATGGCACTATAAAGACACTTGTTCCTGATGAAAAGGGAGTTGGTTACTTGGCTGTCAGCCAGGAACAGCGCGAAAATAAGGCGCTGAAAGCTTCTTTCAGTGCATCCAGCGTACGTTCTCCCCGTACTTCTAAGGTTGAAATAGAAACTCAGCCTAATTGTCCTTTGGCCGATAAAACTTCGCTTGTCAAGGTGGAACGCACACATATATATCATCCTGGAAATGCAGCGACCGGTCTAATGGAACACGCTGGATGGCAGAAACAAATGATGATCATCCTTGGCTGATGGTGGATTTGGGTGAAGCCATGCAGGTAACGGAGTGTCAATTTGCCTTTGTACACCCTGCTGAAGGTCATGCCTGGCATCTCGAAAAATCCAATGATGGTACTAATTGGCAACCTTGTGCCGGAGTAAAAGAGGTGAAGGCATGTTCACCTCATGTGGTGACGGTGGGAGATAAAGTACGTTATTTGCGTTTGCACATAGATAAAGGTGCAGCCGGATTATGGGAATGGAAAATCTATTAAATTACTATTTTATCATGAAAAACGATTTGTGACCGTTCTTTTGGCTTGTTCTTTGGCCGGAGGACTTTTTGCACAACAGCCTTGGTTTAAAGACAAGGATTTGACCTTGACCGGTGCTTATTATTATCCTGAGCATTGGGATGAGAGTCAATGGGAGAGAGATTTTAAACAGATGCACGATTTGGGTTTTGAATTCACCCATTTCGCGGAATTTGCTTGGGCGCAATTGGAACCGGAAGAGGGAAAATATGATTTTTCCTGGTTGGATAAAGCGGTGGCTTTGGCTGCCAAATATGATTTGAAAGTCATTATGTGTACTTCTACGGCAACTCCACCGGTATGGATGAGCCGTAAATACCCTGAAATTTTGATTAAAAATGAAAATGGTACCGTGCTTGATCACGGAGCACGTCAACATGCTTCTTTTGCTTCTCCCGTTTATAGAGAACTGGCTTATAAAATGATAGAGAAGTTAGCTCAGCATTATGGAAATGATTCCAGAATAATCGGCTGGCAGCTCGATAATGAGCCGGCCGTACAATTTGATTATAATCCGAAAGCCGAACTGGCTTTCCGGGATTTTTTACGTGAAAAATATCATCATGACATTAAAGCATTGAATGATGCCTGGGGAACGGCTTTTTGGAGTGAGGTTTATTCTTCTTTTGATGAAATAACTCTTCCTAAAACTGCCCAGATGTTTATGAATCATCATCAGATTTTGGATTACCGCCGTTTTGCTGCCAGTCAGACAAACGACTTTTTTGAATGAACAATGTTTGTTGATTAAAAAATATGCAAAGAACCAATGGGTGACTACTAACTATATTCCTAATTATGAGGAAGGACATATAGGTGGCAGCCCTACACTTGATTTTCAAAGTTATACTCGCTATATGGTGTATGGAGACAATGAAGGGATCGGCCGTCGCGGATATCGAGTGGGAAATCCGTTGCGTATTGCTTTTGCCAATGACTTTTTCAGACCCATACAAGGTACTTATGGAGTAATGGAACTTCAGCCAGGGCAGGTGAATTGGGGGAGTATCAATCCTCAACCGCTGCCTGGAGCTATCCGTTTATGGATGTGGAGCGTATTTGCCGGTGGAGGCGACTTTATCTGTACTTATCGTTATCGCCAGCCTCTGTATGGCACGGAACAATATCACTACGGCATTGTAGGTACAGACGGAACAACGGTAACTCCCGGTGGACGTGAATATGAGCAGTTCATGAAAGAAATCAGACAGCTGCGGGGACAGGTTGCTGCTCGTGAGGTGAAACCGGCCGATTATTTGGCGCGTCGTACTGCCATTCTTTTTAATCATGAAAATTCATGGAGCATTGAGCGCCAGAAGCAAAATCGTACATGGAATACATTGGGGCATATTGAGAAATATTATCGCACGTTGAAATCTTTTGGTGCGCCTGTAGATTTTATCAATGAAAGCAAGGAGTTTTCCTCTTATCCTGTGGTCATAGCTCCGGCTTATCAATTGGCTGACAAGCATTGGTAGACAGATGGACTGATTATGTAAAGAAGGGTGGTAATTTGGTCTTAACTTGCCGTACAGCCCAAAAAAGACCGCCATGGACGTTTACCCGAAGCTCCTTTCGGTTCCATGATAAATGAACTGACCGGTAATGAAATGGAGTTTTATGATTTATTACTTCTTGAAGAACCGGGCAAATTACGGATGGATGGAAAAGAATATACGTGGAATACTTGGGGAGAGATATTGAAATCGGGTAAGGATTCACAAGTATGGGCTACTTATACACAGGAATTTTATGAAGGAAAACCGGCAGTCACTACTCGTAAGTTGGGAAAAGGTACTGTTACTTACGTGGGAGTGGATAGTACGGACGGATTATTGGAGAAAGATATTTTGAAGAAACTATATGCGCAATTGAATATTCCTGTGATGGATTTACCATACGGTGTTACTTTAGAGTACCGCAATGGTATGGGGATTGTACTGAATTATACAGATAAACCTTATAAGTTCGTACTTCCTTCGGGAGCCAAAGTGCTGATAGGAGAGCCGGTAATTCCTACAGCAGGAGTATTGGTATTTTTCTATTACTGATTGAAAAACGTATGATTGATAGAACAAAAAAGGAGCGGCTTTCACAGTCGCTCCTTTTTTACTTAACCTAAATCTAACCTTTAAATCATAGTCTATGAAAAAATGATTCACTAACCAATCATATTATTAATTTAATTTGTAAACCTCACTTCCGGCGAGCAGGAAACACCCTACTCCAAAATCTTCAAAATCGGGTACTTTTATCGTATGTGACAGGTTGACTGTCTTTCGGTTCTTTTCCGGTTCCTTGTACAAGTCCTAGGAA
>ENA-OQAR01000066-OQAR01000066.1-human-gut-metagenome-genome-assembly--contig:-NODE-66-length-23714-cov-3.357824_pt1 | contig 23714 bp, 34 predicted proteins | sample MGYA00242738_ERZ504533 | MGnify/ENA primary metagenome ERZ504533 (study PRJEB26092, sample SAMD00036276) | human gut metagenome | host: Homo sapiens | study: EMG produced TPA metagenomics assembly of... | reverse complement strand
TGAATGTTCCGGCAAAGTTCTCCCGCATTTTCCTTTGCCTTTTCCAGCATTCCTTCGGTTGTAATCCACAGCATCCACGTGATATCCGGCTTCTGCCAGGATCACTGGAAAAAATCCGGGGCCTGTTCCGATATCCAGGATACGGATCTCTTCCTTTGGCTTGTCTGGAAACTGGCTGGTCAGCACCTTAAGCCATGCGTTTTTCTGCGTTCCTGCAAGCTCTTTATGATTCACTTCGGAGTACCCTTCTGTACGGGTGCTCCAGTAAGATTCGATTTCGTCGAGAAGTTTTTCCACGTTGATTCCTCCGCGCTTTTTTATTTATGTGGGGGCCTGATCTGATAAGGTTTTCCTAACTTTTTCCATACCCCCATAGGTTATGTTTAATGTACCAAATTGTCAGGGTTTTAACAAGCCCCTGGGGGGGATTGCCGTTGTAATTCTCCAGATGCTGTGGTATCATCCTACCTGTAGTAATTCAGTAATGATCCCTGAAAATCAAGCGGATATTGGCGATCTGCATTCGCTGCATCAGGGCAACAGTAAAAATCTCAATACATCGAAATCGAAAGGATGGTTTATATACAAATGACAACACAGGAACTGGCTTATGAAGTCATCAGCCGTTTAAAAAAAGAGTATCCGGACGCAGACTGTACTCTGGATTATGATGATGCCTGGAAACTTCTTGTAAGTGTCCGCCTGGCAGCCCAGTGTACCGATGCCAGAGTGAATGTGGTGGTTCAGGATCTCTACGCAAAAATATCCGGACGTGGCAGCCCTGGCAGCTGCAAAACCGGAAGATATCGAGGCCATTGTACGTCCCTGCGGTCTTGGAAAAAGCAAGGCTCGGGATATCAGCGCCTGCATGCGGATCCTCCACGAACAGTACCAGGACAAAGTTCCGGAAGACTTCAACGCACTTCTGAAACTTCCCGGCGTGGGGCGCAAAAGTGCCAACCTGATCATGGGCGACGTATTTGGCAAACCTGCCATTGTAACAGATACCCACTGCATCCGTCTTTCCAACCGCATCGGTCTTGTCCATGACATGAAAGACCCGAAAAAAAGTGGAAATGGCTCTCTGGAAGATCATTCCTCCGGAAGAAGGCAACGATCTCTGCCACCGCCTTGTAAACCACGGAAGAGAAGTCTGTACAGCACGGACAAAGCCTTACTGTGACCGCTGCTGTCTTAATGATATATGTGAAAAAAATGGGATCTGATATGCGATATGTAAAGTACAATAAAACGGACATTCACACCCCGGAAAGGACAACATTATGAATTTTAAAAAACTGGAAAATAATCTTCTGGATATGATCCAGGAACAGCAGGTAAAGATCGGATACATGAGCGGAGTTACCCGTTTTTTATTATCCGCTGCAGTCTCTGAACCGTCTCCTCGGCACAGAGCTTACAGAAGAAGAAATGCAGCATGCGCTGGAAGAATTTTCCGATCATGCCTGTGACCGCCTTGGGAAAGTAAAGGCTTCTTCCAAAAACGAACGTTTCTGCATCACTCTGCCGCCACAGGCATCCGACTATGTTCACGAGAACCGGAAACCAAGTGAATTTCTGGTACGTTTCATTAACACCGTTGCCCGCCACGGCTGTACTCTGGATGAAGTGATGAATGTTTTCCATAGTTATTCCAAACATGTGCATATGGAAAAAACAACCGGCACAGGCTTCGACTACCTTGTATATTTTGAAGACGGTATTCCGGACGATTACCGGTACTGCCTGTCCCTGGAAGGTGAGCATATGATCTATCATAAGTTCACGCCGGAAGATTATGAGGACTTTGGATTCTGATATCCGAACGCCATTATAAAAAAACCGCCGGTCTGCAGACAGATTTTCAAAAAAAATCTTCTGTAAACCGACGGGTTCTTTTTTATTCTCTCACCCGGAACTTCTTCTGCATCTCCCGTACCATATCTTTTCTCTTAAACAGAAACAGCCAGACCAGCATCAGAAAACTGACGCAGATACAGATCAGAGACGGATACAGAACATTCACCACACCGATGGCCAGAAGGATCAACGGGATCACCACGCCGAAAGCTCCTGCTTCCAGAAGATAGATCATATATTCCGCAACTTCCAGCCTCTGTGCCGCTGTGATCACCCACATGGAGCAGATCACAGCAAGGGCCGCAAGAGGAAGAAGATAATCCACAGACCAGCCCCGCCAGCCGGTAAACATATCCCAGAGCACACCTGCTACCGTTACGATCACCAGCTGCCACATTTCATTCTTCAATAGATTCCGCCGCTTCACATACGCCACCGAAACCATCAGCCAGGTGCAGAACGCTCCTGCAGTCACAAACCAGGCCCATCCCATATGGCCGTCCACCAGATAATCGATCAGATACATACCACAGCCAGCACGATGCACAGAAACGTAAAACTCTCAAAAAGCTTCGCCGGAGCTTTCCGTTCCTCTTTCTGTCCCGGAAAATCATTCTCCCGGATCTCACAGGACACCTGCTCTTTTTTCAGCTTCTCCACAAAATTCCGCTCAATATTTCCATTGGGGATCTTGGACGAAAAACTAAACAACTCTCATCCCCAAAAGAACAGGAGCACAGCTGCAGGCTGTCCGTACTTGCAAAAAAGCCCGAATCTCTGAATGTATTTCCGGTATTCCTCCGGCATCCGGATAATTCCCACATTGGAATAGATCGCGGTAATGGACCTTCCTCCAAGAGTTGTCCCTGCAAGAAGGAACGGCGTTTTGATCTCCAGCGGCACCAGGCGCAGGATCGGATTCTTTTCCAGGCTTACCAGATCATTCAGCTTCGCCTCGATCACATCTTTGCTCAGTTCTTTTGCAAACTGCTCCTTTACGGATTCAAGAATATCCTCAAAAGTCGTTTCCGCAGAAAAATAACAGCTGATCTCGATCCACCCGAAAAATTCGCCATGGACCGGGACGGAAAATAGTTCCTTAAATTTACCGGGATCATAAGGCCAATGGGTTTTTTCGCCTGATTCTGGGGCACCTCCTCATGGATCGCCCAGATAAGAGCCGCCGTAAGAAAACCGTGATCGACACACCGGCTGCTTTTGCCGGCGTGGATCTCTTTCACCGGAATGCATACTTCCGTGATTACTCATATCTTCCTGTCTGAGTTTCTCACCTTTCAGCTGAAAGCCGGCTTCTTGGACTCTCTCTTTCTTGGCGCATCTGAGGAATAATACTGGGAAAAACTGTCCTCTTCCATATCTCTTCCGGTGATATTTTCGTCTGGAAAAAGCTCCGGAAGTTCTTTCTCCGGATGTGCCTCCTGAAGATAATCTTTTACAAGTTCCATCAGGAAATGCATGGCTCCCGTTCCATCCGTCAGCGCGTGAAATACCTCAAAATTGATCCGGTTCTTATAGTAACTCACCCGAAAAAGAAGCGTTTTTTTGTCCGGAATGTAAAGTCCGCTGCAGGGTGCACCTGCTTCTTCCTTTACTACCGCCGGAATATCCCGTCTCTCCAGGTAAAACCAGAACAGTCCCTTTCTTAAAACCGCACGGAAAAGAGGGTATTTTTCCATGGTACGATCCAACGCTTTCTGCAGCGTTTTCTTTCTTTTATCTCTTCTTTCAGTTCACAGTAAAAACGAAATACCCTGGTGTCATTTTTTCCTGTCACCGCCGGGAACGCCAGTGCCGCATTATCCAATTTTCTCCACTGTGCATATTCGTTCTTCATGATGTTTTCCTTCTTCCTGCGAGATATTTACTGTCCATTATCCGGGACTTTTTCTGAGATTTTCTGTTTTCCTGTCCGCAGACATTTTTGCCCTTTCACAACTGCTCCTGCTCTTCTGTTTCCAGAAAACGGTTCACATACGTAAAGCTCTCCTGCACATGCAGAAATTTGATTCCCAGTGCAAAGTACCCGTGAAACGCACCCGCGATCCTGTGTACTTCCACTCGATTCCCTGCGGCTTTTAAGCGTTCACCAATGCCTCTCCTTCATCCCGAAGAGGATCAAACTCAGCGGTAAGGATCAGTGTATCCGGCATATTTCGGAGATCTTTCTCCAAGATCGGCGCAAAATACGGATTCTTTCTGTCTTCCGGGCAGCTCTCATAAAGCTTCAGATAATCTTCCATCTTCTCTGCTGTGAGAAGATAACCGGTCCCGTTTGTTTTTACGGATTCAAAAGGCGATTCTTCTGTATAACAGTTGTTCAGTGCCGGATAGATCAGGATCTGTTTTTCGGATAAAATTCTCCCCTGTCTCTGGCCATCATGCACACAGCCGCAGCCAGATTTCCGCCGGCACTGTCTCCCATAATGGTAATACGATCCGGATCGGTATTCAGAAGAAATCGGTTGGTATAAAAAGCCTTCGCTGCCGCATAGCAGTCCATCAACCCCACCGGGAAACGGTATTCCGGTGCCAGTCTGTACTCCACAGATGCCACGATCTGACCGGTGGACTGCGCCATTCTGGCACATACACGCTGATAATTCTCCACGCTTTCTGTAACCCATCCACCACCGTGGAAAAACAGGATCACCGGAGGTTTTCTGCCGGAAGCAGCCCCATTCTCCATGGCCTCTTCTGTTGGAAAAAACAGACGGATCGGCACTTTTATAGTCCCCATTATAAACTTCCGCATCCAGTGTTTTGTAAAAAATACTCATAGGATCCATTTTTTTAATATCTGCCAGCTTTCTGGAAGCGTCTACCTCAATTCCTCCATAGGAAAGAGCCTGCAGAACTGTCCGTACTGCACGTGGCATAGAACTTCCGTCTTTCACAGGGATCCCCGGAATCACGATACGTCGGCTTCTTCTTTTTCCTTTGCTTGTATAAATATATTTCGTCTCAGTTTCATACTTCCTGAGGATATGGATGCGTTTCACGCAGGTTCGTTCATAAGAAATCCTCTTCAGGATTTCATGATCGGTACGGATAACTACTTCTGTTCCTTTATAGCCCCGGATGTAATAACTGTTTTCTTTTTTCTTTATCTGTGGTCGTCTTAATCTCAGTAAATGCTTTCTGATCGCGTCCTCACCTCCATGAATTTTTTCTTTGTTGTGAACTATGATAGCATCCGCAGCTTACGAGTACAAGTCGTAGTAAAAAATATACTGCTGCATAATTCCACGCATTCCCTTATATCTGCGGTTTGGAAATCCTCTTTTATAATGCACATCCATGACCTGGCGGATATGGGTATCTATGGGAAAAGCATCCATATGATGCAATGCAAACAGGCAGATACACTCTGCTACCTTTTCTCCAACGCCACAGAGTTTCATCAATTCTTTCTTTGCCTGATGGTAACGCATATCATAGATTTTTTCCAGGGAGATTTCGCCGGATGCGATAGTCCTGGCTGTCACTGCGATATATTTTGCCCGATATCCAAGGCCGCAGTCTCTTAAGTTCTCTTCCGTTGCCTGACTCAGCGCCTCCACAGTTGGAAACGCATAATATTCCACACCTGTTGATGAAACTTTTCGCTCTCCATATTTCCGACAGATAGTTTCGATACATTTGCGGATGCGTTTGATATTATTCTGCTGGGAAATCAGAAACGTGACGATCATTTCCCAGAGATCCTGTCTTAAGATCCGGATCCCGTCTCCTGCCTTTATGGCGGCACCCAGATATTTATCCCGTGGATTGGCTGCATTCATGTAAGTTTCATAATCCGTATCCAGGTCAAAATACAGCACCCAGTAACAGATAAATTCTTCCTGAGAGCAGTAAAAATCTACCACTCCCCCCTTCTGGCGCATTTCCAGATACTGATCTCCCGCCACCATGGAAAAGTGTCCATCTCCAAGTTTCTTCATCCGGAAGCACTGCCCGGAATCGCATATTTTATCAAGGCTGAAATGTTCCAGCTCTACTGTGATCATGTTGGTTCCTCTCGTAAGTATTTTTCTGTATTTTTATCACGTATCATTTTCGATGGTTTATTATAAGACATTTATAAAGTAAAGAAAAGCAGAAGAGGAAAATAAAATGACCTGTGCGAAAATAAATTCACCTGGCATCATGAAGGATTTCCAATGCCCGTTTATATCTTCCATGCAGACGTGAGATCTGTTCCACAGATATATTTTCGCAGTCAGAAAGACGTGTTACATCAGAATTGTGGAGCAGATCAGCCTGCTTCACTTTTTTTGCGATCGGATTCTTCCGGATATTCCGGATATAGTCGAAATAATTCATACTCTTATCTCTTGTAAGATAACGTAAGGCCTCCACAACTTCTTCCGGAAATTCTCCGGTAAGATCTTCAAATGTGATCTCTGTATCTTCCACCACATCGTGAAGAAGTGCCGTACATACACTGAGTTCATCATCCATCTGCTCTGCTACATAAAATGGATGAAAAATATAAGGTGTCCCGCTTCGATCTGTCTGTCCATGATGTGCCTCGTATGCCACCTTCATAGCTTTTTTCGTCAAAGCTGTATAAATCATAACCGCGCCTCCCGTTGGGTTCTCTGAACCGCCATTCAGATCACTGTATACCTTTTACGCCTACAGCAATCCTGTACCCTGTATAACACAGTATAGCATCTGATTTTCCTTCCTACAAGGATAAAAAGTCTTATATATCTATCATTTTTCCTTATATACGACAATTTTCTGATTATAACATTCCCGGAAATACTGCTGTTCTTACCTGGATCTTTCATTCGATCATGAACTCGCTTGCTCTCATTCTGAAATTGGTATATACTACTTCTAAATGAGCAAATCACCACTGATCTGGTGATAATACAGAAAGGAATCTTACCAATGAAATTTATATATCCCGCAGTTTTTCCGTCCCACAGAGGACAAAAATACAACGCTTTTTTCCCGGATCTTGCCTGCTGCGAAGCCAGTGGTGACACGCTGGACGACGCCATCGAAAATGCCAATGCTGCCGCATATGACTGGATCTACACAGAGCTTATGGAATTTGAGGGCAAGCTTCCTCCGGTTTCCGAGGAAAGCGATCTGGATCTTCAGGAGGGTGACGTTGTCCGCAATATTTCTGTAAATATCCGTTTCCAGGATGGATGGGACGAATAAAGCTCTCACCTGGAATAAAACCACTGTTTGCCATCATTTTCCATATATGGCAATACAGAAAATATCTGTTCACAGCTAAAAAGCATCTGAATCGGAAACATTCTTTCGTTACCGATTCAGATGCTTTTATTGTGCATTTCTTTATTGTTCATGATACTGCCTGAAAAATTTACGCAGTCCATCCAGTGCTTTTACCAGTACTTCTGTCTCATCCTCATTAAGCTCCGCAAGCACAGCTTCTGTCATCTGTCTGTGAAATTCCGCATGATGGTGATATGCCATACGTCCCTTGTTGGTAAGCTGGATAAATACCACTCTCCGGTCCTTTTCACTTCGTTCTCTCTTCACATAGCCCTTTTTTACAAGGCTGTTCATGGATGTTGTGAGGGAGCCTACCGTGATCTTCAGCTTGGCTGCGATGGAAGACATATTTCCTCCGCCAAGGCCTACTGCCTCGATAATGTGCATATCATTGTTGGAAATATCTTTATATTTATCTGTGATGATGGCTTCTTCCTCCAGCCGGAGGATCTCGTTGAACAGATTCACCAGCACGTCATTTATAACTTCCCGATTGTCCACTCTACCCCGCTCCTGTTTCTCCGGAGCCAAAAAGCTTCTCCGGTTCTCTGTTTATGAAGCCATCGTAACATAAATATAGGATTTTTTCCACTGGATTTTTGCTTTGCGGATACAAAATCACTGCGCTTAAAATTTCTACATTTTCCGAAAACGTTCGTAGCGGTGTTCCAGAAGCTTCTCTGGCTCTGTCTTGCCATATTTTCCAAGGAAATCTTCTATTCCGTTTTCCAGATAAGCCGCAGCATCGTTTATGTTCTCACGGCTTACAGGCTCAGCTTCCGGGATCACATGCTCGATCATTCCCATCTGATAAAGATCCGCAGCAGTAAGTTTCATCACTGCGGCAGCCTCCTTTGCCTTTTTGCTGTCTTTCCAGAGAATAGAGGCAAAGCCCTCCGGAGACAAGATGGAATAGACGGAATGCTCCAGCATCCATACCTCATCCGCTACAGCAAAAGCGAGCGCACCGCCGCTTCCTCCCTCACCGATCACAATGGAAAGTACAGGAACGGTAAGTCCCGCCAGCGTATAGAGATTTTTCGCAATAGCTTCACCCTGTCCTCGTTCTTCTGCTTCCAGTCCGCAGAATGCACCTGGCGTATCCACAAGGCAGATCACCGGTCGGTGAAATTTCTCTGCCTGCTGCATCAGACGCAGAGATTTCCAGTAGCCTTCCGGAGAAACCATTCCAAAATTCCGGGCAATATTTTCCCTGGTGCCCTCACCTTTTCCTGTGCAAGAACCGTCACCGGCTTTCCGTGAAAAAATGCCACACCGCCGATCACTGCCGGATCATCACCACAGTGGCGGTCACCGTGAAATTCCATGAAATCGTCAAAGAGTGCCTCGATGTAGTCTTTTCCCGTGGGACGTGTTTTTGCTCTGGCAAGCTGGACATGTTCCCAGGGAGTGTAATTTCCTGATGGGATGAATTCCGGCCAGATTGTATTCTCTGATTCCCGTTTATCTCCCACAGCAGTTTCTGTCGATTCCGCATTATCAGATTTATATTTCATTTCCATGTCCGAATTATCGGACTGTCCATAATCTGGTATTTTATTTTCATGTAACTTCAGGATATCCGCCAGCACGCTTCTCTGCTCCTCACGTTCCACGATCTTATCCACAAAACCGTGTTCCAGAAGAAATTCCGCTCTCTGGAATCCTTTGGGAAGTTTCTGACCGATGGTCTGCTCAATGACTCTGGGGCCGGCAAATCCGATCAGTGCTTTTGGCTCTGCCAGGATAATATCTCCCAGCATGGCAAAGCTTGCAGTCACACCTCCTGTCGTCGGGTCTGTAAGGACCGGCACATAGAGAAGCCCTGCATCACTGTGTTTTCGAATGGCCATACTGGTTTTTGCCATCTGCATCAGGGATACCAGTCCCTCCTGCATTCTGGCACCGCCGGAACAGATATAGAGAATCACCGGAAGTCTCTCCTTTGTGGCACGTTCAAAAACCCGGGTGATCTTTTCCCCAACAACCTCTCCCATACTGGACATCATGAAACGGCAGTCACAGACACCAAGCGCTGTCGGTGTCCCTTTTATCGTACACTTACCGGTAACCACAGCCTCGTCAAGTCCTGTCTTTTCACGGAGTGATCTGATTTTTTCCTCATATCCTTTGTACTGAAGCGGATTCTGTTCTTCCATATGTACGTCCCACTCTGTGAAACTCTTTCGATCTATGACCATCTTGATCCGCCGGTAAGCCGGTACATGAAAATAATTTCCACAATGTGGGCAGATGTAATGATTCTGTTTTACCTCATCTGCAAAAACGGCAGCCTTGCAGGCATTGCATTTTCGCATCAGGTTATCCGGAACCTCCGGAGTGTTCCCGTACTCCTCCCCCCGGATATCCCGTACTGTTTTTTTGAACATATGCTTAATTCTCATTGATCTTCACTCCCGCAATGATATGACTTGCCAGAAAACCGGTGTCAAAATTTCCGGACTGATAATCCTCATTTTTCAAGATTTCATACTGATAGTCAATGTTTGTATCGATTCCGTCAATGATCACCTCACCAAGGGCACTCTGCATTTTTGCAATGGCTGCCTCACGGCTGTCTGCATGAACGATCAGCTTGGCAAGCATGGAATCATAATACGGTGGGATCTTACAGCCGTTATAAACGCAGGTATCCACACGGATCCCGTTCCTCCCGGAAAATGTGCCCCCTGGATAGTTCCCGGTGAAGGCCGGAAGTTTTTCTGAGGATTCTCGGCGTTGATCCTGCACTCGATGGCATGTCCCATAATATGGACATCATCCTGTGATATTTCAAGAGGCATCCCCGAAGCGATCTTCAGCTGCTCTTTCACAAGATCGATTCCGGTTACCCATTCTGTCACCGGATGTTCTACCTGAATTCTTGTGTTCATTTCCATAAACCAGAATTTTCCATCCGGCTCCAGCAGAAATTCAATGGTTCCCGCATTGACATAGCCGGCCGCTTTTGCTGCCGTCACTGCCGCATGACCCATTTTTTCTCTTAATTCCGGCGAAACTGCGGCGCTTGGAGATTCCTCTATCATCTTCTGATGATTTCTCTGAATGGAGCAGTCACGTTCTCCCAGATGAATGACATTTCCCTGGTTGTCCGCAAGGATCTGAAATTCAATATGTCTGGGATTTACCACAAAATGTTCAATATACATGGTACCGTCGCCAAAAGCGATCTCAGACTCTTTTCTGGCAGTTGCGTAGGCCTCTGGAAATTCCTCCGGGGTATTTGCCACACGCATACCTTTTCCACCGCCGCCAAGAGCTGCCTTGATGATCACCGGGTAGCCGATCCGCTCTGCTTCCTTAAGGCCGGTTTCAATATCCTCCACATCCCCTTCACTGCCTGGAACTACCGGAACACCTGCTGCGATCATGGTGCTTCTTGCGATCTTTTTGTTTCCAAGCATGCGGATGACCTTCGATGGCGGTCCCACAAATGTAATTCCGCATTTTTCACAAAGCTCCGCAAATCTGGCATTTTCCGAAAGGAAACCAAATCCCGGATGGATGGCATCCGCACCGGAAACCATGGTGGCGCTGATGATCTGCTCCATATTCAGATAGCTCTGTGCGGAAGGTCCCGGACCGATACAGATTGCTTCGTCTGCCAGCTGTGTGTGAAGGCTTTCCTCATCTGCCTCGGAATAAACTGCCACTGTGGCAATTCCCATTTCCCTGCAGGCACGGATAATACGCACCGCAATCTCGCCTCTGTTGGCGATCAGTAACTTTCGAATCATACAATCACCTTACCCGATCATAAATGTAAGTTCTGCCTCTACGGCAACCTCTCCATCTACAGATGCCACTGCGGAACCGATTCCCACGGGGCCCTTTCTGCGGATGATCTTTGTCTCAAGACGGAGTTTATCTCCGGGAACTACCTTTCTGCGAAATTTACACTTGTTGATGCCGCCAAAATAAGCAGTTTTTCCCTTCATATCCTCCAGGGAAAGAATAGCTACCGCACCAACCTGTGCCAGAGCCTCTACCATAAGGACGCCCGGCATTACCGGCTCCTTCGGAAAATGTCCCCGGAAAAAGCCTCGCGGAAAGTCACGCATTTATATCCAACAGCAAATTCACCTGGTTCATAATCTTCGATATAGTCCACAAGCAGAAACGGATGTCTGTGCGGGATGATCTCTTCGATCTGTTTTACGTCAAGATGTTTCATTCTCTATCCTCCTGAAAAATCACGGAGAAAACGACCGATTACATAATCTGTATTCTTTTTCTCCGAAACATTCTCTTTCTTATTCTTTAATTCTGACCTGAAGATATTTTATCGGATACGGAAAAGTTTCTGTCCATACTCTACCGGCTGTCCGTTTTCCACATAGATTTCCGCGATCTCGCCGTCAAAATCACTTTCGATCTCATTCATCAGTTTCATTGCTTCCACGATTGCAAGAACCTGGCCTTTTTTTTACTTTTATCTCCTACCTGGACGTATGGCGGAAGATCCTGGGATGGTGCTGCGTAGAAAGTTCCGACCAGCGGAGAAGTTACCAGGCTGCCGGTCTGGTCATCTGATTTCTGTGATACGTTTTCCGGCTGCTCTATATTTTGCACAGGTACTGTATTCTGCACGCCCTGTGTTTCTGCTGCATTTTTGTCTGCCGCTGCCATTTCATCTGCCGGATCTGATACTGTCGCCGCCACGGAACCTGCACCTGCCATCGGCACTGTATGCACTGCCCTGCGGACTTTTCCACCGGCCATTCCTGCCGCCGGAATGTTTTCCACAGTTTCCCCCATAACTCCCTGGATGATCTGTGGTTTTCCGTGTTCCATGCTTAAGGTCAGATCTGCTGTCTCGTAAGTAAAAGCAGTAAGTTCTGATGCGGATACGTGATCGATGAGCTCAAGGATCTGGTTAAATTCCATGATTTCACTCCTCCTCATACTTCTTTACAAGCAAGGTTCCGTTATGGCCTCCAAAGCCAAGGGAATTGCTCATTGCATAGCGTACTTCCTGTTCTGCCGGAGCGCCGATCATATAGTTGAGATCCAGCTCCTCCTCTGTTTCCGTAGTTCCCACAGTCTGATGGATAAATCCGTCCAGAATGGATTTTACACACACGATAAACTCAACAGCACCTGCTGCGCCAAGAAGATGTCCTACCATGGATTTTGTGGAGTTGATCTTTACATCTTTTGCCGCGTCTTTGAACGCAAGCTTGATGGCTCTTGTCTCAAACAGATCGTTGTGGTGGGTTCCGGTTCCGTGTGCATTGATATAATCTACCTGCTCCGGTGCAACACCTGCTTCTTTCATGGCGTTTTCCATGGCACGTGCGGCGCCGCTTCCGTCCTCGGCCGGAGATGTGATATGAAAAGCATCTGCAGTTGCACCATATCCCACAACCTCTGCCAGGATATTGGCATTTCTCTTTTTCGCATGTTCCAGTTCTTCCAGAACAACCACACCTGCGCCTTCACCCATGACAAAACCACCTCTGTCTTTGTCAAAAGGAATGGAAGCACGCAGCGGATCCTCGCTTGTGCTCAGTGCGGTAAGGCTTGCAAATCCTGCAATTCCGATGGGGCAGATAGCACCTTCTGTACCGCCTGCAAGCATTACATCTGCATCGCCGTACTGGATGGCACGGAAAGCGTCTCCGATACAGTGAGTTCCTGTTGCACATGCAGTTACCACGTTTGTACACTTTCCTTTTGCACCGGTGGCAATGGAAACATTTCCTGCTGCCATGTTTGTGATCATCTTGGGAACAAGAAGGGGATCAACCCTTGAAGGACCTTTTTCCACAAGCTTCTTCTCATTCAGCTCCGTAGCCTGAAGCTTCCCACACCGGAACCGATGATCACGCCTACCATGTACGGATCTTCCTCTTCCATCTTAAGACCTGCATTTTCCACAGCTTCCAGTGCGGCTGCCACCGCATACTGGGAAAAGGGCTCCATTCTTCTTGCGGTTCTGGGATCCATGCGGTCTTTTGCTACGAAGCCTTTCAGCTCCGCTGCCAGTGTTGCCTTATATCCGGTTGTATCAAAACGGGTGATCGGTCCGATCCCCACTTTTCCTTCTTTCACTCCGTTCCAGAAGCTTTCCACATCGTTTCCGATCGGTGTTACTGCTCCAAGTCCTGTTACTACTACTCGTCTTTTTCATCAATCTATCCTCCTGACTCCGGGGAGCCTTTTTTACATTGCCATTCCGCCGTCTACACGAAGTACCTGTCCTGTAATATAACGTGCGCCGTCCGATGCCAGAAAAGCGGCTGCTTTTGCCACATCTTCTGCAGTTCCCATGCTTCCCATGGGAATGGATGCCGAAATATTTTCTTTCACTTTGTCGGAAAGCACGTCTGTCATATCGGTTTTGATAAATCCCGGTGCAATGGCGTTGACCGTGATTCCTCTGGATGCCAGCTCTTTTGCGGCGGATTTTGTAAGGCCGATGATTCCCGCTTTGGATGCTGCATAATTGGCCTGTCCCGCATTTCCACGAAGGCCTACCACCGATGAAAGACTGATGATCCTGCCGCTTCTCTGTCTCAGCATCATTCTGGACACATGGCGGATGCAGTTAAAGGTTCCTTTCAGGTTGGTGTCAACAACTCTGGAAAAATCTTCCTCGCTCATCTTCATGAGAAGTCCGTCCTTCGTAACTCCGGCATTGTTTACCAGAATGTCAACACGTCCGTATTTTTCTGCAATGGCTTTGAAAAAAGCTTCGCATGCATCAAAATCTGCCACATTACACTGCAGGATATCTGCCTGGCCGCCAGCTGCCTCGATCTCTGCTTTTGTTTCCCGGGCTTTTCTTCTGAGCCGTTATAATTGATCACTACAAAATTTCCTGCTTTTGCAAGTTCCAGGGCGATGGCTTTTCCGATTCCACGTGCACCGCCTGTTACCACTGCGATTTTTTTTCTCTGACATATGAATTCCTTTCTGATCACTTAAGTTCCTGGCAGACTTTTTCTGCGTCTTCTACAGTCTGGATGTTATATACCTTTACATTTCTGTCGATCTTTCTCATAAACCCGGCCAGTGTTCTTCCAGGTCCGATCTCCACGAAGGTATCCACTCCCTGGCGGATCATGTTTTCCACACTCTGCTGCCAGCGCACGGAAGATGAGATCTGTTTTTCCAGAAGTGCCTTTGTTTCGGATGGATCTTCCACATACTCTGCGGTTACGTTTGTTACATATGGAATTTTAAGCTGGTGGAGTGTGATACCCTCCAGAACCTTCCCCAGCTCTTTTCCTGCTGTAATAAGCATTGCGGAGTGGAAGGGACCGCTGACATTTAACGGGATCACTCTTCTTGCGCCAGCTGATTTCAGTTTTTCAGAAGCTTCTGCAACTGCCTCTGCAAGTCCTGTGATCACGATCTGACCAGGACAGTTATAATTGGCAATGCTGACATCTGAAATGTCTGCGATCACTTCCTCGATCTTCTCTGTTTCCATTCCCATAACTGCCGCCATGCTTCCTTTTCCTGCCGGAACTGCCTGTTCCATCAGGATTCCTCTTTTTCTTACGGTTGTAATGGCATCGCAAAGCTCCATGCCGCCTGCTGCTTCGATGGCACAATACTCACCAAGCTTAAGCCTGCAGTTACATCCGGATGAAGTCCCATCTCCTCTACGACCTTTTCCATGGCGAGGCAGGTGGTGACCAGCGCTGCCTGTGTATACTCCGTCAGATCAAGCTTGTCATTTTCTTCAAAACAGAGTGCTTTCATGTCCAGATCCAGCCACTTACTGGCAGAATCAAAAACCTTTTTTGCAGTATCATATTTCTCATAAAAATCTTTTCCCATCCCGGCTTTCTGTGCGCCCTGTCCTGGAAAGATGAATGCTGTTTTTCCCATCTGTTTATTCCTCCGCAAGAAAACTGTTTTTTCTGACTGTTTCTTTTGTCTCCGCCATCAGTCTTGCCATCAGATCTTTACAGGTGGGAATGTCTTTTACCATCCTGCGATCTGTCCGGACATCACGCTTCCGGTTTTTACATCACCGTCGACAACCGCCTTTCGAAGACCTCCCAGTGTGAGAAGCTCCAGCTCTTCAAAAGATGCTCCTGCTGCTTCTTTTTCCAGATATTCCTTTGTCATGGGATTTCTTAAGGTACGGACCGGATGACCTGTGGTACGTCCGGTTACTCTTGTGTCGATATCTTTTGCCTTCAGGACAAACTGCTTATAGTTTTCATGTACATTACATTCCTGTGTGGCAACAAAACGGGTTCCCATCTGTACAGCCTCTGCACCCAGCATAAAAGCCGCCGCAATCCCACGGCCATCTGCGATTCCACCTGCCGCGATCACCGGGATCTTTACCGCATCCACAACCTGTGGTACCAGCGCCATGGTAGTTGTCTCACCGATATGTCCACCGGACTCGGTTCCCTCAGCTACCACCGCATCTGCGCCGCAGCGCTCCATTCTTTTTGCAAGAGCTACGGATGCGACGACCGGGATCACTTTTACTCCTGCAGCTTTCCATGCTTCCATGTATTTCTCCGGGCTTCCGGCACCGGTTGTTATCACTTTGATGCCTTCTTCCACTACGATCTTCGCAACCTCATCGGCGTTTGGACTCATCAGCATGATGTTTACACCGAAAGGCTTATCTGTCAGTTTTTTTTGCTTCGCGGATCTGCTCACGTACCCATTCTGCCGGTGCGTTTGCTGCCGCGATCAGTCCCAGGCCTCCTGCTTCGGATACTGCTGCCGCAATGTGATGGTCTGCCACCCAGGCCATACCACCCTGAATGATTGGATATTCGATACCAAGTAATTCTGTAACTCTTGTTTTCATTTTTTACCTCCGGGAAATTGAGTCAGGCGGATATTTGCAATCCACTTTTCTACTTACTCATAGTTTTAACAGTCCGTTAATCGGGACTTTGATTTTCTCATTTAATACTCAATCAAACTCGCTCCATACGTCAGTCCGCCGCCGAATCCTGCAAGGACCAGTTTATCACCTCTCTGCAGTTCTCCGCTTCTCTTCACCTCATCCAGAAGGATCAGAAGGCTTGCGGAAGACGTATTTCCATATCTGTCCATGTTCATGGGAAACCTGGAAATGTCTTCGCCCAGCCGCCTTGCCGCAGAACGGATGATCCGCTCGTTTGCCTGGTGGAGAAGATAATAGCGGATATCCCCACAGGGAACCTGCTCTCTGGAAAGAAGCTCCTTCACCGCTTCCGGTACTTTGGATACCGCAAAGGTAAACACTTCTTTTCCATTCATCTGTATGTAGGTTTCCTTTGCTTTGGGATTATTTTCGTAACAGATCTGATTTCTGCTCTGCAAGGTAAGTGCCCCGCCTTTTTTTCCAATGGAATGGGTTACCTGTGCATATTTGCCACCCTCTTCTGCTTTCAGCACAACTGCTCCTGCGCCGTCCCCGAAAAGGATGCAGGTACCACGGTCCGTCCAGTCCGTTAAACCGGACAGTTTTTCTGCACCGATCACAAGGGCACTCCGGTAAATTCCCTGGGCCAGGTATGCCTGCGCTGTGTTCAGTGCCAGAAGAGATCCCGTACAGGCTCCATTCAGATCAAAGCAGGTAGCATTTTCCGCTCCGATCTGCTCCTGTACACCACATGCCACACAGGGCATGATCTCTGTAGGAGAGATCGTTGCTACAATAATCAGGTCGATTTCTTCCGCCTTCATACCTGCATCTTCCAGCGCCTTCTGCGCTGCCCGGGCTGCCATTGTCACGGTATCCTCGTTTTCTTTTGCAATATGTCTCTGTACCACGCCGGTTCTCTCACGGATCCACGCATCGCTGGTTTCCACCATTCTGGCAAGATCGTTGTTATCCCACACCTTATCCGGGACCCAGGAACCTGTTCCACATATTTTACCTGTCATCTTTTTCTCCATGATATCTGTCTTACATCAGCCTGTAAAAGATCTCATCCGGTGAACATTGCTTTTATGCTTTTATGCAATGGCCTCCTGGCTGGATTAATCTATACTGCTGTTCTCTGATTTATCTTTTATCTTAAAATATTTTGATTATCAAATTATATCATCATAAAAGTATTTGTCAAGAAGGAAATTTCTTATAAAAATCGTGGATATCCTGTCAGATGGGACTATGGTTTGGTATGAATGGAATTTTTGTGCTATGATTGTTATAATGCAAAATCAGAAGTAAAAGCCTGCTCTTATCGTGCAGACATGAACAACTTTTAACCTCTTTGCATCTGATATCTTATATTTTGCTGAAAGAGAGTGTGATAAGAAATGAAAAAGAACTTGTTCCTTCGGATCGTCTTCTACGTTGCCGGTCTTCTGATCCTGGTGCTGGGGATCATCCTGAACACCAAATCGGGCCTGGGTGTCTCCCCGATCATTTCTGTGGCCTACAGCATCGCCACCATTGGAGGATTTAATTTTGGTAATATTACCTTCCTTTTATATTCCGCATTTGTTGTAGTTGAGATTGTTTTACATATCTTCCGAAACCACAGATATTCCGGGGAAGCAGGCGGTGCCATTGCTCCGGCAGCACACCGGGATCTGAAGCTGGTGCTTGTAATGGACCTTCTTCAGCTGCCTTTAAGCCTTGTGTTTACACGTTTTATGAATCTGTTTTCCGCACTGCTTCCGACACCCTCTGACAATATGCCATCCAGACTTCTGGTCCTTGCCGCCGGAATCATCCTTACCGGGATTGGTGCCGCCATGTCTCTGAACATGCGTATCATCCCCAACCCGGGAGACGGGATCGTACAGGCCATTTCCGACTGTATCGGGAAATCTGTTGGGTTCACCAAGAACTGTTTCGACCTCTTTAATATCTGCCTTACCACTTCCATTGGCCTGCTCTTCGCTCATAAGCTGATCGGCATCGGCCTTGGAACTGTGATCGCTGTACTTGGCGTAGGCCGTGTTATCGCGGTCTTCAATCGCCTTTTTATGAAAAAATGACAGCTGCCGCAGGCGTGGAGTATTGATCTCCACTGCCATACGGCAGCTGTTTTATTTTACTTCATCGCCCACTGCACCAGGCACATTGCACCGATCTGCACCAACAGTATTACCGGTACACCAATCGCAATTTGGCTTTGCGGGTTTTGTGGTGAAAAAAAACGCATGCCCAGGATAGCTCCAACGCTGCCACCGATGACAGCACTCAGGATCAGGGTTTTCTCCGGAATCCGCCAGGCATTACGCCGGGCTTTCTGCTTGTCGGCTCCGAAAAGTACAAAAGCCAGGATATTCACTGCAAGCAGATAATAATATATGTAATCGTTCATGATATCTCCCTCCGAGCTCTGTGTCCTATATTTCGGACAGTAGCAGATTCTTGTATTCACTGCAGTTTAATGATCAGCACCGGTATGGGCGGATTATTTGGCCGGTTTACATATTCCGACTGGATCACCAGATACTTATGAGGATCCAGCTGACGGATAAATGAAAGCATCGCATCCCGTTCCTGAAATCCGGTATCCCCACCGCTGTAAATACAAATCGTCATAAGGCCGCCTTTTTTTCAGAAGCGTAAGGCCGCTTTCCACTGCTCTTTTGCTGCTGTCCGCTCTGGTTGCCACAGAATGGTCTCCCCCTGGAAGATATCCCAGATTAAAGGTGATACAGGATACGGTTTCTGCTTCTGCATAGGCTGCCATGTTCTCATGGGAATCCAGGAACAGCTGATAATTCTCCGGACAGTCATCCTTTTTCAGGCGTTCTTCTGTGTGTTCCAATGCCTGTTTTTGAATGTCAAATGCCAGAACACGTCCATTTTCTCCCGCAAGTCTGCTCAACAATACAGTGTCGTTACCATTTCCCATCGTTGCATCAATACAAATGTCTCCCGGCATGACCTGCTGCCGGATAAAAATGTTGCGTGTATGCGGTGATCTGAAGATTTTTCATACCAAAATCCTTTCAAGATTTTTTACAGTTCATGATAATACGGGCAGATATCCTCATAATGTCCGTCCTTCATACGGAAGCCCTTCGGGATCACCCCAAGCTGTGTAAATCCAAGTCTCTCATAAAGATGTCTTGCATGGACATTACATGCCACAACCGCATTAAACTGTAGAACACCAAAACCGTGCTCTTTTCCCTGGATCAGACAGTCGGATACCAGTTTTTTCTCCGATATGAAGTCCTCTGGAATCTCTGCTTACCGCATAGCTGGCATTGCAGATATGTCCACATCTTCCGATATTATTCGGATGAAGGATGTAAAGGCCGTAAACTTTTCCGCTCTCCTCATCCACTGCAGCCGCTGTATAGGTCTGCTCCGCAAAGAATGCCTTTCCGGTTTCCTCATTCAGATATTCTTCCTGTGGAAAAGCCACGCCATCTTCCACCACTTCATTCCAGATCCGGATCAGATCCGGAAGATCTTTTTTCCTCGTACTTTCTTACTGTAATATTCATAATTATCTCCTCTCCGGTCAGGATCCGGGACTCTTCCAAAAACCATGACCCGGTTTTATCTCTGTAAAGCATACATTCTCAGTCAACCCGCCCGTTTATCGTAATTCCACATTCCGGCCGTCTCTTTTGATCACACCCTCATCAGACAGGTTTTTGATCTCACGCATCATGGCGCTTCGGTCCACACTTAAATACTGGGCCAGTGCGGTATAGGACATGGGCAGTTTAAACTTCCCGGTATTTTTCTCCGCAGCCAGGGAATGCAGATAAGCCATCAGCTTCTTCCTGGTGGAAGATCTGGAAAGCATATAGATCCGGTCCGTCTGCTGTCTGGAGTGAAGGGCCGTCATCTGCAGAAGATTGCTGACCATCTGGCTGTGATGATGACAGGCATTTTCACAGCGTTTGATCACATGCTCATAATCAATGAACATCACCCTCGTCTCCGTGGCAGCGCACACATAATAATGCTGGGAATCCGACGGAAGCAAAAACGGTTCACCAAATACACTGTCCTTATTCAGTTCATCGATGACATACTCATTTCCATCTTCATCACAGCAGTAAAGCACCGCCCGTCCCTCCTGGATCAGCCCGATCTTTTTCATAGAACTGGAATATTCCATAATGGTTTCTCCATTCTGAAAAACAGCCTCCCGGACTTTGAAACAGACACGCATTCTTTCCTGTTCTTCGGGCAAAATATCCGTAAATAAAGTAATGTGCTCCATGTTTTTCCTCCCCTCCTCACCAGCCAGATGAACCGTACATGTTTCTGATTTTATACCAGCACAGAAAAAATGTAAAGTCTGGAAAATTTCCCCTGTTTTGTTGTATTTGCAACAGTTTTTGTCAGTAAAATCTGTTATATTTTTATCAAAGTTAAGGAACAAACAAAACACAGTCACATAAATAAATCCACCATAGAAAGAAAAGAGGAATTGCTCATGAAAATCACAGATACTATCAAATATGTAGGCGTTAATGATCATCAGGTTGACCTTTTTGAAGGCCAGTACAAAGTGCCAAACGGCATGTCCTATAACTCCTATGTGATCCTGGACGAAAAAGTTGCAGTTATGGATACCGTAGATGCCAATTTTACCCACGAATGGCTGGATAATATTCAGCAGGTTCTGGGTGACCGGAAACCGGATTATCTGATCGTACAGCATATGGAACCGGACCACGCAGCCAACATCGCCAACTTCATGAAAGTTTATCCGGACACCACCGTTGTCTCCAACAAAAAAGCCTTCGCCATGATGCAGAATTTCTTTGACCTGGATCTGGAAGGCCAGCAGGTTATCGTAGATAATGGTGGAACTCTTTCTCTTGGAAAGCACAACCTGACTTTTGTATTTGCGCCGATGGTTCACTGGCCGGAAGTTATGGTTACTTATGACAGCACAGAAAAGGTTCTTTTCTCCGCAGACGGTTTCGGAAAATTCGGTGCCCTGGATGTGGAAGAACCATGGGACGATGAGGCAAGAAGATACTTTATCGGTATCGTTGGAAAATATGGCGTACAGGTGCAGAACCTTCTGAAAGTAGCCGCAACTCTGGATATCCAGACCATCTGCCCGCTTCACGGACCGGTTCTTACTGAAGATCTGGGACATTATATCAGTCTTTATGATACCTGGTCTTCCTACACACCAGAGGATGACGGAATCGTGATCGCCTACACTTCCGTATACGGTCACACCAAAGCGGCGGTTCAGCAGCTGGCTGACAAATTCCGCAGCAAAGGATGTCCAAACGTTGTTGTCTATGACCTTGCAAGAGATGACATGTCTCAGGCACTGAGCGACGCTTTCCGCTACTCCAAACTGGTTCTGGCAACCACCACATACAACGCAAGCATCTATCCGTTTATGAACGACTTTATCACCCGTCTGGTAGAACACAACTTCCAGAACCGTACCGTAGGTCTGATTGAAAACGGAACCTGGGCACCGCTGGCAGCAAAAGTCATGAAAGAGATGCTCTCCAAGTGCAAAAAGATCAACTGGCTGAATACCACCGTTAAGATCATGTCCGCAGTAAACGAAGAAAACCGCAAACAGATGGAATCCATGGCTGATGAACTCTGCCAGGAATACATTGCAAAAAGCGATGATCTTGCCAACAAGAGTGATATGACCGCTCTGTTCCGCATCGGTTACGGCCTCTATGTGGTAACTTCCAACGATGGCAAAAAGGACAACGGCCTGATCGTCAACACCGTTACACAGCTTACTGACAATCCATACCGCGTAGCTGTCAACATCAACAAGGCCAACTACTCTCACCACGTGATCCAGCAGACCGGTATCATGAACGTAAACTGTCTGTCTATAGAAGCTCCGTTCTCTGTTTTTGAACAGTTCGGATTCCAGTCCGGCAGAAGCACCGATAAATTTGCAGGCCAGAAAGTGAACCACTCTGACAATGGACTGGTATTCCTGGACAAATATATCAATGCTTTCATGTCTCTGAAAGTGGAAAAATTACGTAGATCTTGGTACTCACGGAATGTTCATCTGCAGCGTCACAGAGGCCCGTGTCATGAACGATCAGGAGACCATGACTTACACCTACTATCAGAAAACATGTAAAACCACAGCCACAGACTGAAGGCAAAAAAGGCTGGGTATGCAAAGTCTGCGGATATATCTATGAAGCGATGAACTTCCGGAAGATATCATCTGCCCACTGTGCAAACATGGCGCTGTGGATTTTGAACCTATCGAAGGATAAGATAAAAATCCCGATCAACTGATCTTATCCGGTTACAACTCCCTTGTTTTTACAAATTATAAACCATCAAAAAAAGACAGACATTCATGGCCTGTCTTTTTTTGCGTTATCATCTGATATCTTTTCAGCATCTTTTATCTGACGGATTTTTGTGCTTTGCAGATCGGCTTTCTCTTATTTCATCAGTCTGATAACCTGCTCTGCGGTATCTGCCAGATTCCGTTTTGCGTTCTCACTTTTCATGGCCTCCTCCAGAGTTACCACTCCACGGAGGATCGGGAAAAATGCATCGATTCCCGCATCGTTGCAGGCTCTTGCGTCACGCTGTACGGCGCCCGCAAAAGCGATCACTTTTTTTGCCATATTTCTTTGCAAGTTTTGCAACACCTACCGGAGCTTTTCCCATGGCTGTCTGTCCATCCATGCGTCCCTCACCTGTGATCACAAGATCCGCGTCTTTGATGTAGTCCTCAAGTTTTGTCTCATCCAGTACGATGTTGATTCCGGATTCCAGAACTGCATCGGTAAATGTAAGAAACGCAAATCCCATTCCACCGGCTGCTCCTGTTCCCGGATACTTTGGATCTGCTTTTGGAAAACGCTCTTTTGCAAGCTCTGCATAAGCGCCCAGCCACTGATCCATATCCTGGATCATCTCAGGTGTGGCTCCTTTTTGCGGTCCGTAGATGGCACTGCATCCAAGCTCTCCGCAAAGAGGATTGGTTACATCGCAGGCAACACGGAATTTACATTCTGCAAGCTCCGGAATTACATAGGCATCTGTGATCTCTGTGATATCTTTCAGTCCTCTTGCGCCTGGAAGAACCTGTTTTCCATCTTTGTCCAGAAATGCATAGCCAAGTGCCTGAAGCATTCCCACACCACCGTCATTGGTGGCACTTCCGCCGATACCCACGATAAATCTGCGGCAGCCTTTTTCGATGGCATCTTTGATCACCTCACCGACGCCGTAGGTTGTAGTATAAAGAGGATTTCTTTTTTCGTCCGGAACCTGTGTGATTCCTGCTGCACCGGCCATCTCGATCACTGCGGTCTTTGTACTTTCAATAATGCCGTACTCACAGATCACCGGCTCTCCAAGAGGACCTGTAACTTTTACATGCTCTGTTTTTCCATTCATTCCCGCAACAAGAGCTTCTACTGTTCCCTCTCCGCCATCTGCCAGAGGTCTTACAAGAACCTCAGCCTCTGCGTCTACACAATGGATGCCTTCTGCTGCTGCAAACCCTGCCTCCATGGATGTCATGCTGCCTTTAAAAGAATCGATTGCTGTTACTACCTTCATTGTATTTTCCTCCTGTGAAAATTTTTATATAAATCAAATATCCTCGTTTACAGTTCGGGTGAACCTGCTTTTGTTTTAATCATAATAAAATTAAGCCTGTATGTATATATTA
>ENA-OQAR01000065-OQAR01000065.1-human-gut-metagenome-genome-assembly--contig:-NODE-65-length-23727-cov-3.539958_pt1 | contig 23727 bp, 27 predicted proteins | sample MGYA00242738_ERZ504533 | MGnify/ENA primary metagenome ERZ504533 (study PRJEB26092, sample SAMD00036276) | human gut metagenome | host: Homo sapiens | study: EMG produced TPA metagenomics assembly of... | reverse complement strand
AATCATTACTGATATTGATACTATACAATATTGGATTGAAATTTGTCAAGATATAAAATTATTATTTTATAGAATTGTTATAGTTTGGTTACTGTTCACACACCACTATCCCGCGAGGTGTTTTGGCATGAATATGCCAAAATCCCGAGACATACAAGCAAAAATTCCATTGCCGCAGGCAATCTGGAATGAATTTTTGGCTACGTTACTGAGAACGGAGTGAACAATAACGATGTGGGTTTACAAATCCATCAAAATGTGCTATATTTTCCCTATAATAGGAAATAACTATTTCCTATAGCTAACAGCCTTCCACGATCACAGAGTGGAGTGCTGTCACGAAATAACACAAACTCATTGAAGAAGAGAGTAGATCCGCAGACCGTATTACAGAGAAATCCCCATGGATCACATATCACAGATTCAAAGGCTGAGAGGGATATGCAAGGAGCAGGTTGAAGATGGCTTCCGAGAGGCACTGCTGAGAGCCAACAGCTTTAGGCAGCGACAGGCACGCCTGTTACAGCGTAGAGGTATCACAACGTACCTCCCAAGGTTTCCCCGCGCGAGCCCGGAAACGAACAGAAGTGGTAACACGGGTAATACTCGTCTTCTCAGATAATCTGAGGAGACGTTTTTATGTTATAGGAAATTACTCTGTAATGTTCCTATAACATAAAAAGCCCTCCGGGCAGGATCACACTGCGACAGAGAGGAATTATTTCCCCCAACACCAGTTCCTTCCTACCATGAAGAATTTATGTTTTTCTTCCATAAATAAGGAGCAGTTGTTACCATTTTTAAACACCAGCTTCGGAAAATAATAATTGTTTTCTGTGCATTTGCAGGGAGTGTAGCAACTCTTAGTGCCTGGAAATCTGCGTTATTCGAAAAAAATCTCACTGTCTGAGCGAAGCGAGTTTGAGATTTTTTCGAATGGTTTTAGCTGATTTTCAGACACTTAGAGTTCCTAGCTCCCGAAACCGCACAGAAAACAATTATATTTTCCGGAGCGTCCACATTCAAAAAAGGAGACAACAAACCATGGAAAACAGAAATACTACATCACTACCGCCATTGCCTATACATCTGGCAAACCGCACATCGGCAACACCTATGAAGTAGTTTTAGCCGACGCCATCGCCCGCTACAAACGCCAGCAGGGCTATGACGTATTCTTCCAGACAGGAACCGATGAACATGGTCAGAAAATCGAATTAAAAGCCGAAGAAGCCGGAATCACCCCAAAAGAATTCGTAGACAACGTATCCGGTGAGATCAAAAGAATCTGGGATCTGATGAACACATCCTACGACAAATTCATCCGTACCACAGATGAAGACCACGAAAAACAGGTCAAAAAAATCTCAAAAAATGTAACGCAAAAGGCGACATCTACAAAGGACACTACGAAGGAATGTATTGTACACCATGTGAATCTTTCTTTACAGAATCCCAGCTTGTAGACGGCAAATGTCCGGACTGCGGCCGCCATGTGTACCTGCAAAAGAAGAAGCATACTTCTTCAAAATGAGCAAATATGCTGACAAACTTATCGACTACATCAATACACATCCGGATTTCATCCAGCCGGAATCCCGTAAAAACGAGATGATGAATAACTTCCTTCTCCCGGGACTTCAGGATCTCTGTGTATCCAGAACTTCCTTCAAATGGGGAATTCCGGTAGACTTTGATCCGAAACACGTAGTATATGTATGGCTTGATGCCCTTACAAACTATATTACAGGAATCGGCTACGACTGCGATGGCGAAAGCACAGAACAGTTTAACAAACTCTGGCCTGCAGACCTGCATCTGATCGGTAAAGACATCATTCGTTTCCATACAATTTACTGGCCGATTTTCCTGATGTCACTGGATCTGCCGCTTCCGAAACAGGTATTCGGACATCCATGGCTTCTCCAGGGTGATGGTAAGATGAGTAAATCACAAGAACGTAATCTATGCAGATGAACTGGTAGACTTCTTCGGTGTAGATGCAGTCCGCTACTTCGTACTTCATGAAATGCCATTCGAGAATGATGGTGTGATCACATGGGAACTGATGGTAGAGCGTCTCAATTCTGAACTCGCTAACACCCTTGGAAACCTTGTAAACCGTACCATTTCCATGTCAAACAAATATTTCGGCGGTTTGGTAGAAAACAAAGGCGTTACAGAACCTGTAGATGATGATCTGAAGAACTTCATTCTCTCCGTACCTGCCAAAGTAAACGAAAAAATGGATAAACTCCGCGTGGCAGATGCAATGACAGAAGTATTCACAATCTTCAAAACGCTGCAACAAATACATCGACGAAACAATGCCATGGGCTCTTGCTAAGGATGAGAGAAAAAAAAAAAGACCGTCTTGCAACAGTTCTCTACAATCTGGTTGAGGGAATCTGCATTGGTGCGGTTCTGCTGAAATCCTTTATGCCGGAAACAACAGAGAGAATCCTTGCCCAGTTAAATGCACAGGACAGAGAACTGGAAGACCTTAAGACCTTTGGCCTCTATCCGTCAGGAAATAAAGTAACTGAAAAACCGGAGATCCTTTTCGCCCGCCTTGACCTGAAAGAGGTACTTGCAAAGGTGGCAGAGCTTCATCCGCCGAAAGCAGAAGAACCTGCAAAAGAAGAAAAAGAAGACGTAATTGATATCGAAGCAAAACCTGAGATCACATTTTGAAGATTTCGGCAAGCTTCAGTTCCAGGTTGGTAAGATCATCAAATGTGAAGAAGTAAAGAAATCAAAGAAACTTCTCTGCTCACAGGTACAGATCGGAAGCCAGGTGCGTCAGATCGTATCCGGAATCAAAGCACACTACAGTGCAGAAGAATGGTAGGTAAGAGGGTTATGGTAGTCACAAACCTGAAACCAGCCAAACTTGCCGGTGTACTCAGTGAAGGAATGATCCTCTGCGCAGAAGATGCAGACGGAAACCTTTCCCTGATGGTACCGGAAAAGGAAATGCCTGCAGGTGCAGAAATCTGCTGATCTTTGTATTACTGAGAACAAAGCGAATGGTAGCGAAAATGTGTGAAAACTTACGAATATTATCTTGACAAATACACTCTCAAAAGCTATATTAATATTTAGATAAAGGGGAGTGACTGACTCATGAGTATTCATGGTGTCGTCAATTTCGGTGGGTAAAGACTCCAACCGTATCGTGATGAACAGGCGAGGCTTTTATTGTATGTTCCCGTACAATAAGAGCCTCGCTTTTTGTAAAAACTTAAACAGGGGGATTTTGATCATGTCACAGGGTTTTAATCATTTTGATGAGAAACGGAAACGCAGTATGGTAGACGTTTCCGGGAAAAATATCACTTACAGAACAGCAGTTGCCACAGGCGAGATTCATGTAGGAGAAGCAATCATGGAGGCTGTGAAAGAGGGTTCTGTGAAAAAGGGAGATGTGCTTGGAGTAGCACGTGTAGCGGGGATTATGGGAGTGAAAAGGACTTCTGAGTTGATTCCCATGTGCCATCCGCTTCCGATCCAGAAATGTTCCGTAGACTATGAACTGGATGAGATAAACGGAATTATCCGCGCTTTCTGTACAGTGAAAACAGAAGGCAAGACCGGTGTGGAAATGGAGGCACTGACAGGGGTTCAGGTGACGCTTCTGACGATTTATGATATGTGTAAGGCAATTGACAAGCATATGGTAATGTCCAATATTCATCTGGTTGAAAAGACGGGTGGTAAGAGTGGAGATTTTCATTTTTGATATCCACGAATTGCTCTGCAATTTGCAAAATATTTGTTGGGTAAAATGAAAGAAATGTGTATAATGGAAATACAGAATGGCAGATAACGAAAAAATTATCTGCCCGACAGGGAGGTTTTTATAAAATGAAAAGAGTAGCGATCATTACATCCAGTGATACGGGATATCGCGGAGAACGTGAGGATTTAAGCGGACCTGCGATCCGAGAGATTGTTGAGAAGAATGGATATGAGGTTGTGTCTGAAGATGTTCTGCCGGATGACAGAAAGATGTTGTCAGAGAGAATGGCGGAAATTGCAGACAGCGGCACAGCGGAACTGATCCTGACAACAGGCGGAACCGGTTTTTCACCCAGAGATATTACACCGGAGGCAACGGAGGATATTATTGACAGACGTGTACCGGGGATTCCGGAGGCAATGCGTGCGTACAGCATGACTATCACGAAAACGCGCCATGCTCAGCCGTTCTACGGCAGGTATCCGAAAAAAAACACTGATCATCAATCTTCCGGGAAGTCCGAAAGCTGTAAAAGAGAGCCTGGAGTATATTATTGATGCGCTTGGACATGGCATTGAGATCATGACAGGGGAAGCAGGGAACTGCGCAAGATAACTGATGGCGATAACAGGGATAAGAAAGCAGAGAATATAGCTGACGGCAATAAACGGAAGAGCAGGTACGAAAACAGTATCTGAAACGAAAACAGGAAGGTAAAAGGGATAATCTTATGGGAAAAGTAATTGCGGTTTGTACAAGTGAAAGAAAGGGAATACAGAAGACAAGTGTTCCGGAGATTAAAGTAATTGAGGACTGGGGAATCGAGGGTGATGCCCATGCCGGCAAATGGCACCGTCAGGTAAGTCTGCTCTCTTTTGACAAGATTGAAGATTTTCGCGCCAGAGGTGCAGAGGTAGAAGACGGGGCATTCGGAGAGAACCTGGTGGTTCAGGGAATCGACTTTGCCACACTTCCGATCGGCACGAAATTCCAGTGCAATGATGTAGTCCTGGAGCTGACACAGATTGGAAAAGAATGCCACAGCGGATGTGCGATCTTTAAGAAAATGGGCGAGTGCATTATGCCGAAACAGGGAGTTTTTACGAAGGTTCTCCACGGAGGTGTGATCCATCCGGGGGATGAACTGGTAATTTTATAACAGATTTTTTAATCGGATTATAGCAATCCTCATAAATAATGTATATTGATCCGGCTTATCAGAGCGCAAAATCCTGCGTCAGATATTCTTGACGTGTGTTGTTTACAGGGAGTGCTATAAATTAAGATTACATGAGGAGATTGGAAAAAATGATTATTGATACACATGCGCACTATGATGACGAGGCCTTTGACACAGACAGGGAAGCGCTTCTTACGTCTATGTACGATGGAGGGATTGAGAAGATTGTGAATGTCTGTGCATCTGTAGGCGGTTTTCAGGATACTGTGAAGCTGATGGAGAAATATCCTTTTGTATATGGAGCAGTGGGAATCCATCCGGATGATGCAGATAAGATGACACAGGAGACTCTGGATGAGATTCGCAGATTATCCCATATGGACAAGATGGTGGCAATCGGTGAGATCGGGCTGGACTATTACTGGCATAAGGAAGAAGAGGAACATCAGATCCAGAAGAAAATGTTTCGCGCCCAGCTTGACATTGCCAGAGAAGAGAAGCTTCCGTTTATGATCCACAGCAGAGAAGCTGCCGAGGATACTCTGAATATCGTCAGAGAATATATGCAGGGTGGTATGTATGGCGGTATCATTCATTGTTTTTCATACAGCAGGGAGATTGCGGCAGAATATCTGAAAATGGGACTGTATCTGGGAATCGGCGGAGTTGTCACTTTTAAGAACGCAAAGAAACTGAAAGAGACGGTTCAGTATGCACCCCTGTCTCAGCTTGTTCTGGAAACAGACTGTCCCTATATGTCTCCAGAGCCAAACAGAGGTAAGAGAAATTCGTCATTAAATCTGCCTTATGTAGCACAGGCAATCGCAGAACTGAAGGGAATTACAGCAGAAGAGGTCATTGATGTAACCAGACAGAATGCAGAGAAACTGCTGGGAATTTAACCGGATCAGGTAGCGAAGCGGATTGCGAATATCTGCGTAATTAAAAAAAGATGCCGACTAATTACAGTCAGCATCTTTTTTGTATACAAATCGGGAATTCATCAATAACCACTGTCGTCGGAAGAGTCTTCGGTTCCGTCTGATGTGTCTGCCTGATATTCCCAGGAGTGGATGGATTCTGTATCTTCCACTACATTTCCGGTAGTTTTGTCGATCATGTTGCCCTCCCAGTCAAACTTGACGTTCAGCAGGTTTGTATTTGTGGAAGGCTTCACATTCATGGACATGATTTCCTTAAATTTAGCTTTCAGGTTATCGAGAGTAAACTCATCACCGATCACATTTCTTACACTGTGGGAAGAAGCAAGTTCTTCTGTATAATCATCCAGCATATATGGTCCGTATTCTCCGTTATCGTGATTATAATGCATGACCATAGGTTTCACTTCCGGAGAAAGGATCTGGATGGTTGATTTGCCGTTCAGAGTTGATTTCTGTATGGTAAAACTTGCCATTCCTTCCAGAAGTTCCGGGAGTTCCTGCTGGGTGGAAACGAAGTTTCCGAGGGAGTAGAATATGGTGGTATTGTGTCCCTGGTCATCAGAAAGCTGTCCGTAAGGCTGAAGCACATGCGGATGACCGCCAATGATCACATCAACACCCTGCTGCATTAGAAAAGCGGCCCATTGTTTCTCGTATTCATTTGGCATGGTTTCATCTTCTGTTCCCCAGTGAGCCACAAAGATGATGCAGTCGCTGATTTCTTTGGCTTTCTGGATCATTGTGGTGATCTTATCCTTATCAAAGATATCGATCATGTACTCATATCCTTCGCCTGCACCGGAATTATTGGTGCCGTATGTATAGTCAAGAAAAGCAATCCTAATACCATTCACTTCTTTTTACTTTGACAGTGTCTGCATCTTCCTGGGTGGCGTGGATGCCAAGTACAGGAATATCCGGATAATTGGTGCTCCAGAAATCCAGAGTACTTTTCAGATAGTCATATCCATAATCATCGGCGTGATTTGTGGCGGATTCCACTACATCAAACCCTGCTTTGATAATGGCATCTCCCACTTCCTGGGGAGTGGCAAAAGAAGGATAAGTGCTGACAGCATCGTGGCTTGGAGCAAAAACCGTTTCCTGGTCGATCATGGCTACGTCTGCAGCCTGGATCTGGTCCAGAACATGAGTGTAGATATGGTCATAATTCCATATGCCGGAGTCATTTTCGCCGGATTCATACAGCTTGCTGTGATAAAGATTATCTCCAACAGCAATTACACTTGCAGTGGAGATGACAGGTGTTTCAGCTTTGATCTTATCCTGCTGTTCCTTGAGAGCCGCTGCTTCTGCTGCTTCTTTCTGCGGTTTATGGATCAGGGTGTAATCCATCTGATGCATCACCAGAACGAGCAGAACCAGAACAATAACAGAACACAGAAGACTGATCCGGGAGTTGATTCTCTCCCGTAAATTAAGTGGCATATTATTTTTTTTCATAGAAAATTCCCTTTAACTAAAATAGTTCTTAACAGTGAGAGTGCTGAACAGTTACAGCAATCTGCAGCCTGTATTGCTGTCCTCAGTACCGTATCTCAAATTCATTGCAGACTGCATACGGAAATGAGACAGGAGCGTATGAACTGTAATCTATCTATTCATTATAACAAATTTCATGGTTCAAAGAAAGAATTAAGAGAGAAATTCTTTGAAAACCTGCCAGAAATGCTTTGTGAGACAAAGTATTTTTAGTGTATAATAGGTAGCAATATAACCATAATGTACAAACATGCTACAGCAATGCTATATGGAATTGCTTAAGCAAAAAGAGGGAGGTAACCGGATGAACCATTATGAGGCAATTAATGATGTACTGGTCAATTTATTTAATGAGATTCTGGACCTGGAAGAACGGGCATTGATTACGGGAGAATATAAGAATATTTCTGTCAATGATATGCACATTATTAATGCAGTAGGTATCCGGGAACAGAAGAATATGTCAACAGTAGCCAGAGAACTGAATGTGACTGTGGGTACATTGACGATCGCTGTGAATAATCTTGTAAAGAAGGGATATATCCAGCGTATGAGAAGTCAGGAGGACCGAAGGGTTGTGCTGATTTCCCTGACAGAACAGGGGAAGAAAGCTTATTACCATCATAAAGATTTCCATGAGAAGATGGTACTGGCTGTACTTAAAGGCCTAAATGTGGAGGAGACAGAGGCACTGACGAAAGCTCTGACCAAGTTGCAGGGATTTTTCAGATCATATCAGTAGAAGGAGTAAAGATGGAATATACTGAGAAGGATTTAGTAAAGATTGCAAAAAGGGAAAATAATACGAAGAGAAACTATCTGGTGGTGGATCCGCTTCAGGGAAAGCATATTCCGGTAGTGCCATCAAAGGCACTGGATTTATTTGCTGCTCTGGCAGATACTTTCAAGGGAGAAATACAAAGATGAAAAACTTTTGCTGGTGGGCTTTGCGGAGACAGCAACTGCCATAGGTGCTCAGGCAGCGATTACTGTGGGGGCAGATTATATTCAGACCACCAGAGAAGTTATTCCCGGCGTGAATTATCTGTTTTTTCCGAGGAACACAGCCATGCCACAGAGCAGAAGCTGGTAAAAGATGATATTGACAGAGCAGCGGCGGAGACGGATCGGATCATATTTATCGAGGATGAAGTAACTACCGGAAAAACAATTCGGAATATCATCAGTATTCTTGACAGGGAATATGACGGAAAATTTAAATATTCAGTAGCATCTCTGTTAAACGGAATGAGCGAGGAGAATCTGGAACGTTATAAGAGACAGGGGATTTCTCTGTATTATCTGGTAAAAACGGATCACAGTACTTACGGAGACAGAGCAGAAACATTTAAGGGAGACGGATTTTTATTATAAATGTCTGGATAAGGCCGTAGAGTATACAACGATTTATGTTAAAAACAGGATGGATGCCCGCAGACTGATTGATTCCGGGAAATATGAAGAAGCATGTGAGAATCTGTGGAGAGAAATCCGGGAGAAAACCGGAAACATGGCTGATAATATATCTGGCAAAAGAATACTGGTGATCGGCACTGAGGAGTTTATGTTCCCTGCACTTTATATCGGAAGAAAGATGGAAAAAGAGGGAGCCGAAGTAAGGTGCCATTCGACTACAAGAAGTCCCATTGCTGTGAGTCTGGAAAAAGAGTATCCCCTTCACAGCAGATATGAACTGAAAAGTTATATGATCCGGACAGGAGAACGTTTATTTACGATATAGGAAAATATGACAAGGTATTGATTGTCACAGATTCCCCGGAAATAAAGGAGAGTCAGGAAACGCTGATAAATGCTGTCCGGATGCAGAATAAGGATATTACAGTTGTAAGGTGGTGCTGATTTGAGAAGTTCCTATTCAGAAGAAGATGTGATTTTATTATTGAAGGATATTACCGGGTTGGTAGAACCTCAGCCTGCCAAAGTGCGGGAGAAACTGATTCAGTCCGGAAAACATTACAGCGAGATGCTGCCTGTTGAATATGTTCCTACAGATCAGTATATGCAGGTATATCATAATGCGCTGAAACATTATGCGAAGCCGGTTGCCAATGCAGTAGGAATGCTGGCAGATAAGATCATAGAGAATAAGGGAAAGAAAATGGTCCTGGTATCCCTTGCCAGAGCGGGAATCCCAATTGGTATCCTTGTGAAGCGATACATCAAATTCAAATATGGTATAAATGTGCCTCATTATTCCATTTCAATTATCAGAGGAAGAGGGATTGACGATAATGCCATGAAGTATCTGCTTGAAAAGTACAGACCGCAGCAGATTTTATTTGTGGACGGATGGATTGGCAAGGGTGCGATCCTGAATGAATTGAAGAAAGATATCTCTGCATATGAAGGGGTTTCTGCTGACATAGCGGTAGTGGCAGATCCGGCAAATGTTACGGAGCTTTGCGGAACACATGAAGATATCCTGATCCCAAGTTCCTGCCTGAACAGTACAGTATCCGGCCTTATCAGCCGTACTTTTCTGAGAGATGACATAATAGGCAGAGATGATTTCCATGGGGCAGTCTATTACGGAGAACTGACAGATTCTGATCTGTCATATGACTTTATTGAAACCATTGAAAAGGAATTTAATATGGAGAATACACCTGATCTGGAAAAAAGAGTGGAAAGTCAGGGTATTGATGAGGTAATAAATATAGGAAAGAATTTCGGTATTGACGATATTAATCTGATCAAACCGGGGATCGGAGAGACAACAAGAGTATTACTGAGGAGAATTCCCTGGAAGGTGCTGATCGATGAGCGATATAAGGGAAATCCTCAGTTGGAGCATATTGTCAGACTTGCCGAAGAGAAACATACACCTGTAGAATACTATCCACTTACACATTATAAATGCTGTGGAATCATTAAGAAGCTTGCGGATGCGTGAGAAGGGTAATACTTATTCTGTTATTCCGAAAACTTCTGAAAGATAAACTGTTTTCTTAGCCCAGTTCAGATGGGTTTTATATTCATTCATTCTTTCTCTGGTTTTGCTTCCTGCAACAAGGGAAGCAGAATCAGCATTCCAGTTTAAAATCGCCCGTGCGTCAAGGTAGTCATTTCGTGAAACCTGATAAGCTCTGTTTACTACAGGGATCTGTGAAGGGTGGATAACGGTTTTTCCGATGAAACCGCAAAGTCTGTCCTCCCGGATTTCCTGAATCATTCCTTCTTTCCAGCTGTCACCGGCATAATATTCCCATACAGGACCGGAAATCACATAATCCATACCATATACAGTGATAATATCTGAGAAAATATCTGAAACAGGTCTGATGCTGTGAATAGATTCATTGGCATGTCTGCGAAACCCAAACATATGGCACAGATCATTTCCGCCAACACGTATATTCAATATAAGATCTTCAATTCTGGCTAAAGAATCCCTTAACAAATAGAGAATATCAATTCTGTTTCGCAAATCTATAATGGAGGGACTTTCGTAAATAGGCATCATGTAAAGCTTTTTTGCGACAAGTTCATTGACGAGGATCATCTGCTCAATATAACTTTGTGCGTTATCCGGGCTGAATTTAGGGACGATGAAACCGGTAACAATCTTAATGGATTGCCCAAGAGCTTTTGTTAATCTCTGAATCTGCTGTGGATTCCGAACCCGGATAAATATTTTGGGCAGATAGAATGGCTTTTGTTCATGCTGTATGAATATCTGGCTGAGAGAAGAAATCAGTATCTGCTCGGCTTCTTCAACATGATCGTCGTTTATGGTATCTTCAAGACAGAGAGCAAGAGAAAATCTGTTCCCGAATCTTTCATTTATCAGAGAATCAGTGATGGATATTCTGTTGGCAGGACAATAGAGTAATGGACCTACACTGTAATATAAAACATTATTTTTCATAACACTCCTTCTGACATATCTACAAAAATTCCCGTAAATAGTACCTTATAGAAATTCAATAAAATACTGCAGGAATCCGGTCCATCACAGTGTGAAGGACCGAGTCAGCAGCTACATCATAGCACATTTCAGGGGAATAAGCCATAGAAAGAACAGGGGAATTTTCTTGAAATATAAATAGCAATATGATACAATTTTGAGGTAGAATTTATACGAAAATTTGGAGAAAATTATGGTTCCCATTATTTTATGAAATTACTGTAGAACTTATCATGAACAGAAATAAGATAAGCAGATATTGAAGGTGAGATACTTATATGTTGGAACACAAAAAAATTCAAAACCTCAGTGATTATTTTTGTCGAACTGAACAGCAGGCGGGAGAAAGGTGTTTATTTCTACCGTATCAACGGATATTCTGAAGAAGTCGGCGAATTTATAAAGAAATATTATGATACAGCAAGAAGAACCGGAGTGGTTATCGAAGGGAAGATACCTAATCCCGATGAGGGGAATCTTGCATATTATAATGAAATAATGGGAATGGATTTTCAGATGAGTATGGATTTTATCCATGTCAGTCTGAGAAAATGGCTGCCAAGGATGAATGAGTTTCAGAGACAGAATGTGGCAGCCTCCATTTATGACTCTCTGGATTCCCTGCGAAAAGCCGGGAAAACCGAGAATATGCTCAGGAACGCATATATCAAGTTCATGTGCTGGCTGTATTATAAATTTGAACGCATTGTAAATCAGCTTGGAGAGAACCATATCCCTAAAATATTATATGAAGGCAGATAAGCAATTATGAGTTAATGCTCATATCGATTCTTTCCAATGCAGGCTGTGATGTAGTACTGCTTCAGTATGCAGGGGATCAGGGATATCTGAAAACAGATCCGGGTTCCGTTCTTTCAGACAGTTTGCAGATGGAAGGTTTGCAGCCATTTCCGCAGGGATATTGTGTGAAAAAGGTCAGAGATGAGATTCAGAATGAACTTAACAATGAGAGACTGTATGGAATCAGACCTTCGCTTACAAATTGTACAAATGCATGGATAAAGGGAAACGGCCTGGATGATATCCGCGAGAGCATTCTGTTAAGGGGAAATGACAGCCGTTTTTTTTTATAACTGTTTCTGCAGGATAAACGGGGCAGAAGATAAGCTTACTTATGCAAATGAACTGTTCAGATTGCAGCAGGAACTGAGAAATTCAAAGAGAAATACGGTGATCGTAAGTAAAGAGATTCCAAGACCAACGCCGCAGGAAATTTCAGAGATAAAGAGGTCAAACTACACATCCGGAGATCAGATGCTCCTGGGACTTGCGTGTAATATACAGTATGGAGCCAATCCGGAGCTTCAGCGGATCCTGCATAAAACATTTGTGGATGTTATGCTGGCTGAATCTCAGAAGGAAGGGGAAAATCTTAACAGACTGACAAACAGGGCAGTGTATCTGCTGTGCTGGATGAGAAGATATCTGCCGAAGCTGTTCATAAACTGGAAATCACCGGAGATTGGATGCTTTATTTATCTGGGGGGCTGCCGGAATGAAAACGAAGCTCTGTTTATGAGTTTCCTTGGGCGGCTGCCACTGGATGTGCTGATCTTATGTCCTGATCTGAACATTAAGTGCTGTCTGGAAGATAAACTTCTGTATGAGGTCAACTATCCGGAGAGTCTGGCGATCACAGAATATCCGGAAGAGAGTTCTCAGGTAAAGATTGGAACAGCCGCTTATCATGCGGAAAGAGAACTTGATACTCTGATGTATCAGGACAGTGGGATATACAGAAATCAGCAGTATGTGAAGGCGAATGTTATCAATCTGCAGACCATGTATGAAGAGATAAAACTACTGTGGGATCAGGAATTGAAATACAGACCTAATTTCAGCACAGTTAACGGTGTGGTAAATATTCCGGTTATTTTTTCAAAAATCTCAGGAGTGAAGGATGGAAGTGTTTCTCAGTACTGGGAATCCATAGCAGCACTGATCACAGAGGATACCGTTGTTGTGAAAAGTGCTCCGTGCATTGAACCAACTGCCTCCGGTCAATGAAAGCCTTTGCCGTAGAATTTTATAAAAACGGAAAGCTTCTGCGGAATAAAATAAAGAATCATCCCAGATATCCTTATCATCTTCTTCGGGAGGAAATGCAGGAATTTATACTTGACAAGCTGCAGCTTCTGATCGAGCGGAAACTGATAAAGGGTATTGGGGAAAATGGTACAGAATATACAGTGATCGCGCAGATTCTGGATCTGCCGAAGGAGATTCTGCGTCTGATCCAGAAATTTGATTTTACAAAAAAGAATCCGAAACTGATATATATTAATACAGGGGAGACGATGATTTCACTTCAGGATTCGATTCTTGTAACATTCCTGAACCTGGCAGGATTTGACATTCTGTTTTTTTGTCCCTACAGGCTATCAGAGTGTGGAGAACTACTTTGCAGAAAAAACTGATGGAAGAGCACCAGATCGGGGAATATAAATACGATATGCAGGTTCCGGATCTGAATAACATTTCGACAAACAGTACCCGCCCCTCATGGCGGAGAAAACTTTTCAGGAGAGGTTAGTAGATTATGGGACTTGATTTCGGTAAATCATCTATGGGAAATCCTGCTCAGGCCGGTAATGGTCTTCAGGAGAAAAATGAGATTGAAGTTGTGGAGAAATATGATATTGTCGCTGACAGGCAGCAGATGAATGCTGAGCTGGTCAATTCAAAAGAAGTGGACGATATTGTCAGCACGATCGAAGTTTACAATATGGATACCATTGTATCTTTTGGTGCGAAAGCAGCAGAGGAGATTTCCAAGGCATCTGATGTGTCCTCAACAGCATGAATATGTCGCAGCTTAATGAGACAAGCGAGATGCTTAAATCGCTGGCAAAGATCATGGATCAGTTTGACATTAATGAAATTAAGGATAATCCGGGACTTTTCGGAAAGCTTTTCGGAAATTTCAGAAAACAGCTGGATAAGATACTGGCCAAGTATCACACAATGGGCGAAGAAGTTGATAAGATTTATGTTCAGCTTAAAGGATATGAGTCTGAAATCAAACAGTCCAACAAAAAGCTGGATACCATGTTTAAGACCAATGTGGATTATTATCATGAACTGGTGAAATATATCCTTGCAGGAGAACAGGCATGTAAAGAGATTGAAGCCTACATTGCCCAGAGACAGCAGGATATGGAGAATATGGGAGATCAGTCTATTCAGTTTGAACTTACCAGTCTGAATCAGGCACTGATGATGCTGGAACAGAGGACACAGGATCTGAGAACAGCAGAGAATGTGGCAATGCAGTCCATTCCCATGATAAAGACTATGGAGTTCAGCAATTACAATCTGGTGAGAAAAATCAATTCTGCGTTTATCGTTACGCTTCCTGTATTTAAGCAGGCACTTGCGCAGGCAATTCTTCTGAAAAGGCAGAAGATACAGGCAGAATCTATTGCAGAACTGGATAAGAAAACAAATGAGATGCTTCTTAAGAATGCCCAGAATACAGTAGATGTATCGAAGATGACAGCTAAAATGGCATCCGGAAGTTCCATTCAAATTGAGACTCTTGAGAAGACATGGGCAACCATTACAAATGGAATCGAAGAGACAAGAAGGATCCAGGAAGATGCCAGAAAGAAACGCCAGGAGGATCAGGTTCGTCTGGAGGCAATCAAACAGGATTTTAACAAACAATACAATGTGCCACCGGTAAGAAAATAAAAGCACAGAAAAAAGGGAGGATGAATGATATGCCTATTAATTTATCAAAAGGACAGAAGGTAGATTTAACAAAGAAGAATCCGGGACTTAAGAAGATCATGGTAGGACTTGGATGGGATGTAAACGCTTTTGATTCAGGTTCGGATTTTGACCTGGATGCAGCAGCATTTATGCTTGGTGCCAACGGAAAATGCCCTACAGAGAAAGAATTCATTTTCTATGGCAATCTGAAGCATGCCAGTGAATCAGTCATCCACATGGGAGATAACCTTACCGGTGAGGGTGAAGGTGATGATGAGCAGATCATGATCGATTTGTCAAAGGTTCCGGTGAATATTGAGAGAATTGCGTTTACAGTTACCATTTATGATGCAGAAGCAAGACGTCAGAACTTCGGACAGGTTTCAAACTCTTATATCCGTCTGGTAGATGAATCCAATGAGATGGAACTGATCCATTATGATCTTGGGGAGGACTTCTCCATTGAAACAGCAGTAGTTGTAGGAGAACTTTACAGACATAACGGAGAGTGGAAGTTTAATGCCATCGGAAGCGGATTCCAAGGTGGACTTGCAGCACTCTGCGGTCATTATGGTATTGAAGTAGCGTAATGTAAGAGACAGTCGGCTGTTTGGTAAAAATACTAAACAGTTATCAGGTAAGGAGCTGTATAGCGAAGCGGATAAGATAATATGGGAGGAAAAATATATGCCAGTTAGTTTAAAAAAAGGACAGAAGGTCAGTCTTACAAAAGGTAACCCGGGACTAAGAATGTAGTTGTAGGTATCGGATGGGATATCAATGCTTTTGACACAGGCGGAGATTTCGATCTGGATGCAGCAGCGTTCTGTCTGACAGATTCCGGAAGGGTTTCTGATTCGAACGATTTTGTATTCTATGGAAATCTTGTACATCCGTCCGGAGCAGTCCAGCATATGGGAGACAACCTTACAGGTGCTGGAGACGGAGATGATGAGCAGATTAAGATCGATTTGTCAAAGATTCCTGCCAATATCACAAAGATTGCATTTACAGTTACCATCTATGATGCAGAGGCAAGACGCCAGAATTTCGGACAGGTTTCCAATGCCTTTGTGAGAATCTTCAATGAAGTGACAGGAGAAGAAATCCTCAGATATGATCTTGGAGAAGATTTCTCTATTGAAACAGCAGTTGTATTTGGTGAACTGTACAAGAATGGTGACGAATGGAAATTTAATGCCATTGGAAGCGGTTATCAGGGTGGTCTGGCTGCTTTGTGCAACAGTTATGGTGTAGACGTAGAATAGTGCCGGAGGGCAACAGGAGGGACGAAAATGTCAGTAAGCTTACAGAAAGGACAGAAGGTAAATCTGTCAAAGGAGCATGCAGGATTAGCAAAGGTGATCGTGGGACTTGGCTGGGATGAGGCAAAGCCATCCGGCGGTGGTGGATTGTTTGGTGCATTATTTGGTTCTTCATCACATCAGGCAATCGACTGCGACGCTTCTGCAATCATGTTGAAAAATGGTAAATTTACAGATAAAACAGACCTGGTATATTTCGGCAACCTGAAACATAAATCCGGGACAGTCAATCATATGGGAGACAATCTTACAGGAGCAGGCGAGGGAGATGATGAGCAGATCGTTATTGATCTGTCAAGAGTTCCGGCTGAATATGATAAGATTGTCATTGTTGTCAATATCTATCAGGCAGTAAAGAGAAAACAGCATTTTGGAATGATCCAGAATGCATTTATCCGTCTGGTTGATGCCAGAAACAATAAAGAAATGTGCAAATATAATTTAACTGAGAATTATTCAGGTATGACTGCGATGATTTTTGGGGAAATATACAGGTATAACGGTGAATGGAAATTCAACGCCGTAGGAAATGGCACAACAGATCCCGGACTGGGGAATCTGCCAGAGATTTGTGTGAAAATAAAAAGAAGGAAGCTGTTATGGTTCCTCTTTTTATATAAAATCCGGTAACTGTCTGTCCATGATTGAACAGTTGCAAAACCCGAAAGAGGAGGTTAATTATTATGAATGAAATAAACAAAGAGGAGCGAATGCAGGGCCTGTCCGGACAGCAGGTCAGCGAGAGCAAGGCGAAGTACGGCACCAATGAGCTGGCGAAGAAAGAGACTGAATCACTCTGGTCCATGTTTATCGGTGCATTTGATGACATCTGGATTAAGGTATTATGTGCGGCTCTGGCTCTTAAAGTTATCCTGGCTGTGCTGGGAATCTTTGTCCCTGCATTATCCGGCGGAAATGATGTTGTGGAGATCATCAGTATTGTGATCGCAATCGCACTTGCTACCGGTTTCAGTACCCTGTCAGAGTACAGAAATACTTCAAGAAGTGAGGCGCTTCAGGAAGAATACAGCAAAACTTATGCCAAAGTTGTAAGAGACGGAAAGCTGGTCAATATTCTTACCAGTGAAATCGTTAAAGGTGATACGATCCTTATCCAGGCAGGAGATAAGGTTCCGGCAGATGGTCTGTTATTTGAAGGTAAGATCAAAGTATCTCAGGCGGCATTAAACGGTGAATCAAGAGATGAGAACAAAGCAGCAGTCACCAATATGGACGAGGCAGAATCTACGGATTACTCCTCACATGGAAAAGTCTTTATGGGTTCTGTTGTGACTTCAGGCGAAGGTTACATGATCGCAACTGTTATCGGAGACAGTTCTGAATTAGGAAAGATAAACAAAGCTCTGACAGATACCTCCGAGGAAGAAGAGCGAAAAGATACTTCCAGCCTGAAGCTGGAGGGTGTAGCAGCAGGTATCGGTAAACTGGGTGTGTCAGCTGCACGATCGCAGGTATCCTTCATGTTGTCCTGACTCTGATCAGGGCAGATCAGGCAATCACTGTTGTTTCCGTTCTCCTTGTAATAGCGGAAGCAGTTATGCTTATGGCTTCTATCGTGATCATGGCAGTTCCAGAGGGACTCCCGATGATGAACAGTTTGGTTCAGTCAATGAATACAGAGTCCATGTATAAAAAAGAATATTCTTGTCAGCCACAAGGCGGCATTTTTCAGATTCTGCTTATATGAACGTGCTGTTCAGTGATAAAACCGGAACGATCACACAGGGTAACCTGTCACTGGTAGAATTTATCACAGGTAACGGTGAGATTGTGGATTCCATTCAGAGCAGGGAGTTTATAGAAGCTATCACTCTGAATAACCTTGCAAAGATTTCCTCAGAGGGAAAGGCAATCGGAAGTAACAACATGGACAGAGCACTGCTCTCTTATGCCATTGATCATGGTTATAATGATTATGACAATGATCCGGAGAAGGTAGAAGAGATCAGTGGATTTGATTCTGAGAAGAAATGTGCCACTGTAAAATTGAAAAACGGACTTGTTTACTGGAAGGGTGCTACAGAGAATATCATTGATAAAGTAACACATTACATGCTTCCGGACGGGGAAGAAAGAGAGTTTACAAAGGCAGATAAAGATAAAGTAGAAGAGCAGATGCATGCACAGGCAAAGAGAACCATGAAGCTTCTCTCCGTAGCGAAAATCAGCGATGGAAAGACTGTTCTTATGGCAGTTCTGTGTCTGCGTGATAATGTCAGAACAGATGCGGTTGAGACTGTTCAGATTCTCAATGATGCAGGAATCCAGGTAGTTATGGTTACCGGTGATGCAGAGGAAACTGCAGTAGCCATTGCAAAAGAGGCAGGTATTCTTGCAGATGAGAAGAAGGATGTGGTTCTTACCCATGAAGAAATGGAGAAATTATCAGATGAAGAGCTGAAGAAAGTTCTCCCGAACCTGAGAGTGGTAAGCCGTGCGAAACCGCTTGATAAGAAAAGACTGGTATCTCTTTCACAGCAGATTGATAATGTCTGTGGCATGACCGGTGACGGTGTGAACGATGCTCCCGCATTAAAACAGGCAGACATTGGTTTTGCAATGGGAGATGGTACAGCAGTTGCACAGGAGGCAGGAGATGTTGTTATCCTTAATAACAGTCTGACTTCCATTAAAGACTGTGTGCTTAACAGCAGGACTATGGCGAAATCTGTTGGAAAATTCCTCATTTTCCAGCTTACTGTAAATATCAGTACTCTGTTAATGAATATCATTGCACCGATCCTGGGATGGACAGAGCCGTTTTCCATTGTCCAGATCCTCTGGATCAACCTGATCATGGATACACTGGCTGCCATGGCGTTCGGTGGAGAACCTATTCTTGACAGATATATGAAAGATCAGCCGGCAAAGAGAACAGATAACATTCTGACTCCGTACATCAAGTCAGCGATCGGAGTAAGTGCAATATTTATTACCCTTGGTTCTATCCTGATACTTGAGAATATCGGCGGCATTACCAGTTGGGTAATCCCTGCGGGCTGTGCAGATCCGGAGCTTTATGAGAAAACATTTATGTTTGCGTTCTTCATTTATGCGATCATCTTTAACAGTCTGAATACCAGATCTGAGAAGTTTAATCTGTTTGAGCATATCGGGGAGAATAAGAACTTCGTACTAGTAATGGGAGCAATTCTTTTGTTCTTCAGACCATTATCATTGAAATCGGCGGAAAAGTATTTAACACAACTCTGCTTGAGCCAAAGGCATTACTGGTATCCATGGTACTTGCAGTACTTATCATACCGGTGGATCTTATCAGAAAAGCAATCATGAGCAGGTAAACAATACGTATGAAATAATAATTATGGGGCTGTCGCAGGTAATAACAGTGCGGCAGCCCCATTTTTGGAGGAAGAGAATGAATGGCATTTTTATGTGCGGATATGGACAATACCATCATATATTCGTATAAGCGCAATATCGGTGAAAATAAATTAAATGTTGAGTTATATAATGGAAGAGAAATCTCGTTTATTTCTGAAAAAAACGCATGATCTGTTGAAAAAAGTAAGTGAGAAGATGACTATCATACCAACATCCACAAGGACGGAAGAACAGTATAAACGTATTGAGCTGGATATAGGAATCGTACCCTATGCCCTTGTCTGTAATGGAGGAGTACTGCTGGTAAATGGTAAGCGTGACAGAGAGTGGTATCTGGAGTCGCTGCAAATGATCCGGAATAGCAGACCGGAAATGGAAAAAGCGCAGCAGATTCTTGCCGGGGATTCCAGACGAAAGTTTGAGCTGAGATTTCTAGATGAGCTTTTTATTTTTACAAAATGTGAAAAGCCAGAGGAAGTGGTTGAAGATCTGCAGGCAAAACTGACTACGAAGCTGGTGGACGTATTTCATAATGGAGAGAAGGTATATGTTGTTCCTGTAAATCTGAGTAAGGGAATGGCTGTGAGAAGACTTCGAAAGAGGTTGCAGCCTGCATATATCATAGCAGCCGGAGACAGCGAATCGATGTTATGGTGGAAGAAAGCGACCTGGGATTAGTTCCGGCCGGATTTAAAAAGATTTACGGTAATGGTAGCGACAGATTCAAAGAGACAGTGATGGAAATGGAGGCAGGAAGACTGTTTTCGGAAACATTACTTGAGAAATGTTTGGTTTTATATTTTAAAGAGCCGGACTACTGCAATTCTATAAAATATTGCAGTCAGTCCGGCTCTTTGTTATATCAGGCTGTTAATCCATACTGACGCGGATTCCGCTCTGACGTTCAGATGGCTGAATGATAACCGTAACATTATCTCCTCCATGCCACTCAAACTGATAAGACTCTCCGGAAGTCTGGCCGATGAAAGTTTTCCAGTAATTCGTTTATTTCATGTATTTTTCCAGAACTGGAAACTGTACAGGTCCGATGTCCAGAATCCGGCGGTGAAATTCTTTCAGGTCGAAATCATCTCCAAGTCTTTTCTGACAGACTGTTTTCAAGTCAAGGAAATTCAGATATCCCCAATAGTATTTCAGATAGTTACCGGGAGTTTCCACAATATACTGATAGATTTCGGCAGCAGTAGAAGCATTGTTGATGCCAAATGCTTTCAGAAAGACAGCAGTGCGGGCTGCATCCCAGCCCCTGTAATGAATGCCGATATCGATCAGGGAGTAAATGCACAGATTCATACTCCTGTTTAACCAGGCAAGCCGGACGGCATTTTTGGCAGAATCCGGATCCTTCATGAGGGAGGCAGCATATTCATAGCCGTAGGATTCCACGTAGGTTGCCCAGCCTTCCACGTAACCGGAGGAGGTGACCAGATATCTGATGTCAGAGGGATTGTTTTCGGCAAAAGAAACTGTCTGATAAAGGTGGCCGGGAAATCCTTCATGTGCCAGTGTGCCGAAAAGTTCCAGAGAAGAGGTACGTCCGGAATCGTTGATATAGATTACGTTGGGGCTTCGGGTATCCACAGGCGGCGTGAGGTAAAAAGCAGGACTTAAGAATTTTTTTCATGGAAGGATGAACGGTGCGGAGTTCGTAAGTGGCATCTTTCAGTTCCGGGAAATCTTTTTTCATCAATTCCGGAAGCTTCTCCAGCATCTGAGTCGGTGTCAGCGTAAGTTCACCGGAACATTGATTCAGCCTGTCGATCAGGGAGGAATTCTGTTTCAGCAGGGAAGATATCTCCCGATAGTCGGACAAAAGCTGAGCTGACAGCCTTTTTTCAATTGTCCGACAGGTACATAGGTTCCTGTCTGGCTTTGCAGCAGGTAGAGGTAATATTCACGCCCACCCTCAAAAATGCCAGGCCCCGGCTGCTTTTGCCTGTACCGCGAAGACTTTCCAGACTGTCTGCCAGTTCCTGATAAGCAGGGATCACTTCGGTTAAGATCAGTTTATGATGATATGTACAGAGTTTTTTCTGATCTTCGCTGCTAAATGCAGGGTTGGAGAAAGCTTTCAGTTTCTGCGCAAAAATATCATCCATGTAGTTGGAATCAGGATTCGCGACAAAAGAATGACATTGTTTCAGGATACGGTCCAGAGTTGTGTCGCTCATGAAAAGCCCTGACTGGGATTTCTGCTTTTCCAGTTTTATAATACTTTGAAAATATGGCCTGACGGTACTCAGAAGTTTCAGATAATCAGAGATATCTTCTTTTGTCCGGAAAGTATATTCCGCCAGAAGAATGGGAAGTTGTGCCTGCACACCTAGGCCTGGTCCCAGCGGCTCATCCAGGGCGCTGTTTTTTCCAAGGGAGGCTCTGGTGTGAAAATAGAGAAGAAGCATATCACAGGTAAGTCGGTTTTCTTCGGAGAGCCTGGAATAGGCAAAGGATTTCAGCTCTTTCTCATATTCCTGACAGAGACTGGTGGTCTTAGCCGGGTCAGAAAGTGCAGTTCCAAGAGTTGCCTCGGGCTTTCTGATACCTTTTTTTTCAGGGTGTGCAAGAGTGTAGTGAAGGGTGAGGGTATTGCTGCATACTTCGGACCGGAATAATTTTTCCGTAAAGGTCTGAAAACGGGAGTTTTCAGAAACAAAGTGGTCGGAGAGAACACCCATGCTGATGCCAATGGCAAAGACCAGACACAGGCTGAGGATTCTTTTAGGGATATTTTTATAAATACGCATATCCACCTCGGAATCTGCTTTTTACTATCTTATTGAAGGAAGGCATGAAGTATGCTTTCGGTAACATCATTACTGTTCACACACCATTATCCCGCGAGGTGTTTTTGGCATGAATATGCCAAAATCCCGAGACATACAAGCCAAAATTCCATTCCAAATGCTCGTCACACTTTTTTTCATTTGACAAAATTGGGATGTTATGTTAACATACACAAATGCGTAACAAAACGTAATAAAAAATGTAATAATTTTACAGCGATGTATAACAGGAGTTGATTAGTAAAATGAATAATAAAATAAAGACAATTTTGATGGCAGCAATTATGAGCTCTGTGGTTCTGACACAGGGGGTATGTGTAAGCGCAGCACAGTTTGATGATGGCGCATCAGCGTTTTTCTGATGGAACAGGAAGTGTAAGTGCTCTGGCAAGTACACTGGCGAAGCAGACAGAGGAACAGACACAGGAGTTTGTTGCGAAAGAAGAGGAAGCAGCTCAGATTCGTGAAGAACGAAGAGTAGAGAAAGCGGAAAAGGCTTCTGAGAAGGCAGAGCAGGAAAAAACAGCCGCACTGGAGAGTATTCAGCAGACAGTTGAGGATACAAAGAAAAAAATTGCCGAAGAAGCAGAAGCGAAACGTCTGGCAAAGAGACAGGAAGTGGTAAACTTTGCGCTGCAGTTTGAAGGAAATCCTTATGTTTATGGCGGAACAAGTCTTACAAACGGTGCAGACTGCTCAGGATTTGTAATGTCTGTATTTGCCAATTTCGGTTACAGTCTTCCACGTGTGGCTGCAGCGCAGTGTGAGGCCTCCACAAAGAAAGATATCAGCCAGCTTGAGCCGGGAGATCTGGTATTCTACGGAAGCGGATATATTGATCATGTGACACTTTATATCGGAGATGGAAAGATTATCCATGCCAGCAATGCTGCTACAGGAATCAAGATTTCCGATTATGATTATGAGAAGCCGGCAGCTGTAGGTACGTTCATGGAATAGCTGTAACGCCTAAAATTATATGATTCGACAAATTGCACAAAGAATGTCGAGAGGTGGGAAAAGTGGATAAAGTCATACACACTCTATCCACATACCCGGTTATTGAAAAAATCCCGTAAATTAAAGTTATACACAAAGTTATCCACATTATCCACATTTTTATGTATGTGGAATACTCGATTTACATAAGGAAAAAAGAAACAGATGTTTTGTGTAAAATGATAAATCGACATTTTTGGA
>ENA-OQAR01000064-OQAR01000064.1-human-gut-metagenome-genome-assembly--contig:-NODE-64-length-23767-cov-3.390948_pt1 | contig 23767 bp, 31 predicted proteins | sample MGYA00242738_ERZ504533 | MGnify/ENA primary metagenome ERZ504533 (study PRJEB26092, sample SAMD00036276) | human gut metagenome | host: Homo sapiens | study: EMG produced TPA metagenomics assembly of... | reverse complement strand
CAGAAGAATAATACCGTAATCTTCAGAAGCGGAAAGAGCCTCAAGCATCTTCTCAAGACCTTCTCTTGTGTATTTCTTAATCGTCTCACGTCCCCAGCTTGTAAATACCTCATCTGCGTGATGATGGTGATGATCATGATGATCATGTCCGCAACCGCATTCATGGTCGTGGTCATGGTGATGATGTTCATGTTCTTCGTGATCATGTCCACAGCCGCATTCATGGTCGTGGTCATGGTGATGATGTTCATGTTCTTCGTGATCATGTCCACAGCCACATTCATGATCATGGTCGTGATCGTGATGATGATGCTCTCCATGTTCATGTACATGTCCGCACTCCGGGCATACCTCTTCCTCAGACATCAGTTCTTCCTCAAGAGATACCGGTTTCTCCATAACCTCAAGGATTTTCTTTCCGTCCAGTTTCTCAATCGGAGTGGTGATGATAGCAGCTTTCGCATTAATTCCACGAAGAAGTTCCATTGCCTGCTGTGCTTTCTTTTCATCAATGATATCTGTACGGCTCATGATGATCGCACCTGCATATTCAACCTGATTATCAAAGAACTCACCAAAGTTTCTCATATACATTTTGCACTTCTTTGCATCAACTACAGTTGTATAGCTGTTCAGAACGATATCCACATCTCCCTGAACACCCTGTACTGCCTTGATAACATCTGAAAGTTTACCAACACCTGATGGCTCGATCAGGATTCTGTCCGGATGATATTTGTCCACAACCTCTTTCAGAGAAGTGCCGAAATCTCCCACTAATGAACAGCAGATACATCCGGAATTCATTTCCCGGATCTGGATTCCCGCTTCCTTCAGGAAACCACCGTCAATACCAATCTCACCAAATTCGTTCTCGATCAGTACAACCTGCTCATCTGCATAAGCCTCTTTCAGAAGTTTCTTAATCAATGTAGTTTTACCGGCTCCAAGGAAACCGGAAATAATATCAATCTTAGTTGCCATTGTCTTATTTCTCCTCTTCGTTAAAAATTTATATTTCTGAATAACTGCCATATAGCCGTCATTTTTTTATATTCTGCCATTTTTATGAACAAACAGAATAACTTTTGGAACTGCCATCATTATCTGTCTGTTTATATATTTGCCTGTAACGTACTCATTATACATAAGATGTCCAATGTATTCAAGTCTGCCATCAACGCATTTTGACCAGGAAACACTTGTGCCCCCTGGTTTACAGATATCCTGCAGCTGTTCAATACCTTCAGAACAACCTGCCTGTTCACATCAAAGAAAGGGGCATGATCCACCATCATGCCCCCGCCTGTATACACTAATGATCAACCGTTGATCATAAAGCTCATTAATTTATCAATATCGTCTTTCTCATAAGCAACGATCTCAAGTTCCGGAATCTCTCCGCCTGAGAAAATGTTTGCCAGAGATACATACTGGGATAATTTAGATTTAAGGTTCAGTCTGTCACCTTCGCCTGTTACTAATTCTACTCTGCCTTCGCAGCTGTCAACTACAGCAAAAAATTTATCGATATCTTTAATGTTAGATACTTTCATGTTCATTCTCCTTTCAACATGGAAACCATTATTCTCTCTATTCCTTGTGTTCGCGATAATTATAACGCAGATAAATTTCAAAAGCAATTATTTATATTTCACGAATTTTTCATATATTATTATGCTTACTCTGCAATATTGTCAAATAAATAACATACCCCTGACAATAATTCTCTCAGATATTTACATATATCCCGAAATCATCCCGAAAAATTAATATGTAAAAATCGCAACCCCATAAGCCGGCAATGGATATGCGAAGGAAAACTCTCTGTTATCACATTTCTGTTTCACTGCCTTAAATGTCTTTGGCTGCTCCAGAAGTCCATTCTCGTCCATGATCAGCTTGTACTGTTTTTTCTTCGGAACACCAACCCTGTAATCCGGACGGTCAACAGGTGTAAAGTTAACTATGTAAAGAATATTGTTTCTCTTTGTAGGAGACTTTCTCACAAAGCTGAAAATACTTCTGTCCCCGTCATCCGCATTGATCCACTCAAATCCTTCCGGATTATTATCACCGGCATAAAGTGCCGGATATTTCTTATAAATAGTCAGGAGATCATGCACATAATTCTGAAGTTCCTTGTGTGGCTCTTCATTCAGAAGGAACCAGTCAAGTTCTCTCTCCTCACTCCATTCACGAAGCTGTCCGAATTCCTGTCCCATGAACAGAAGCTTCTTACCCGGATGGCAGTTCATAAATGAATAGGCAGCCTTTAAATTCTTGAATTTGTCCGGTAACTCTCCCGGCATCTTCTCAAGCATGGAGCATTTCAGATGAACCACCTCATCATGAGAAAGAACTAATACATATCTCTCACTGTATGCATATGACATGGAGAAAGTCATCTTATTATGATTAAATTTACGGAAATACGGATCCAGCTTCATATATTCCAGGAAGTCATTCATCCATCCCATATTCCACTTCAGACTAAAACCAAGTCCGTCCTTCTCTGCATCCCCTGTAACCATCGGCCATGCAGTAGATTCCTCAGCGATCATCACAGTTCCATGATTTCTTCCAAGAACTACTGTATTCAGATGCTTAAAGAATTCAATAGCCTCCAGATTCTGATTTCCGCCATATTTATTTGCGATCCATTCTCCATCCTTCTTACCATAATCAAGATAAAGCATGGAAGCAACAGCATCCACACGAAGTCCATCTACGTGGCACTCCTCCACCCAGTAAAGGGCATTTGCGATCAGGAAGTTCTTAACCTCCGGGCGTCCGTAATTATAAATCTTGGTACCCCAGTCCGGATGTTCTCCCTGTCTCGGATCTGCGTGCTCATACACTGCGGTTCCGTCAAAATTCGCAAGACCATGGGCATCTTTCGGAAAATGTGCAGGTACCCAGTCAAGGATAACTCCAATCTTATTCTGATGTAAATAATCCACCATATACTTGAAATCCTGTGGCGTTCCATATCTGGAAGTCGGTGCATAATATCCGGTCACCTGATATCCCCAGGAACCGTCAAAAGGATGCTCTGCGATTCCCATAAGCTCTACATGGGTATATCCCATTTCCTTCACATAAGCTGCCAGGGCATGTGCGAATTCTCTATAGTTATAAAATCCTTTTTCATTTTCCTCTGACTGCGGATGCTTCTTCCATGAACCCGGATGAACCTCATAGATTGCCATAGGCTCTACCTGCTCATCAAACTTCTCTCTGTTCTTGATCCATGTGGCATCCTTCCATTTATAGTCTGTGATATCTGTGATCCTGGAGGCTGTACCCGGACGGAGTTCAGCTTCATTTGCATAAGGATCTGCTTTATATAGCTTCTCTCCATGCGCACCCACGATAAAGAATTTATACAGTTGTCCAATCTTTGCCCCCGGAACAAATACCTCATAAACACCGATCGGACCAACCTTCTCCATCGGGTTTGCTTCTTCCTCCCAGTCATTAAATTCACCAATTACAGAAACAGACTGTGCATTCGGTGCCCAGACCGCAAAATATACACCTTTTTTTTTCGTCTGTATGTAGTCGGATGGGCACCCAGTTTCTTATATACTTCATAATTGGTTCCCTGTCCAAATAAATATTGATCCAAATCCGTAAATTTCATACTCACACCCATCTGGAGTCCTCCCTTAACTTCGGTTTCTATCTTTTTTGCAGATACTGATTCCATAAAATAATACTGTAACAGGATATCTTACGTTACTGTTCACTCCATTCTCAGTAACGTAGCCAAATTCATTCCAGATTGCCTGCGGCAATGGAATTTTGGCATATGAACAGTAACTATCTTACAGCAAGTTCAATCAGGAATACGAACTGACTTTTAGTCATTCTATAAGCCTTATTATACCAACGGACATTCCATACGTCAATTAAAAATATGTGTATATTTAACAATTTTTTATATATTTTATGTGTTTTTTGTAAAAAACATAAAGAGCAAAGAAGTACCTTTGCTCTCTTCTTTGCTCTTTCGTATGTTCGTAATTACTCTGTATGATCCACACTGCAGGATTGCATATGTTTTTTATTCCGTTCCATCTCCGTAATCTACAGAATCATCACTGTAATCTTCCGAATCATCTGAACTTCCATCATCATAACTTTCGTCATCCGAACTTCCATCATCATAGCTTCCATCGTCTGAACTTCCATCCGAATAATCCTCACTTCCGTCTGAGGAATCTGTGCTTCCGTCAGAAGAATCTGCGCTTGCATCAGATGTACCATCTGTTCCGTCTGCAGAAGCTGCTGCATCAGAACCGCCTTGATATCCCGGCACATCTCCATTACTGAGTGTACTCGGCCAGAAATCCACATAACATGCATTCTGTAAGGTCACATTCTTGGCTTCTGCCATCTCACTTACCGTTACAAGTTTATATCCCTGTGCAATAAGATCCGGTATCAATCTCAAAGCAGCCTTTACAGATGGCTCATGAATATCATGCATCAGGATGATAGTTCCATCTGTCAGATCTCCATTCATTACTGCACTGTAATCCGCATCTGCATCCAAAAGTTTCCAGTCTTCTGTGTCCAGTGACCACATAAAGAACGGCTTATTTACAGTATTATAAATATCTGAATTTCCGTCCCCGTAAGGCGCACGCGCCACACTCGCAGCCTGGCCACATGCCTGAATCAATGCATCATCTGTATCAGAGAACTGCTTTGCAACTGCGTCAAGATCAATTGTCGTCAACTGTGTATGATCCCAGGAATGACTTCCAATCTCACAGCCAAGTTCCAGCATACGTTTTGGCGCATCCGGATATGAACTGACATTCTGACCAAGCATAAAGAATGTTGCATGAGCATTATTCTGTTCCAGACAATCCAGCAGTTCATCTGTATACTCTCCCGGACCATCATCAAAAGTCAGTGCCAGCATCGGACGTACCTTACTCGGATCATAAGATCCGTCTTCATTAAAGTAATAATCCTTCACTCCCTTTTCTACCCATCCTGTCTGTATATATCCGTTTTCGTCAAAAGAATAGGTAACACCATCTATATCCTGAAATCCATTTGAAAAATATGTACCATCTGTATTCTGATACCACTTTCCGTTAGCATCCTCATGCCATCCGGCTGTCATCGCGGCAATCTTATCTGTATCTGATTTACCCTTCAATGGCTGTCTCACCGCAGCATCGGAATTTGCCTGAACTTCCTCTGTATCTGCCTGAGCCTGTACAGTCTGATCACTGCTTCCGCCTCCGGCTACATGATGTGCGATCGGAATAATAATTCCTCTCACCACAAACACCACCGCCAGGATCATGCCAATAACACAAAGTCCGATCTTTGTATAATGCCTGATCATCATCTGACGTTTTTTTTTCTGCGCATTCTTTCGCGCAACACCCTCTTATCCATGGTTTCCTTTCCCCGTCCTTCTTTTTTGTTAATTAGTCCCTGACAGCGTACATCACAGTACGGAGTAATCCACTTTTATCAATAATCATAACTCATTTATCAGGTAAATACAATGCCAATTATTCACTCTGATCAACATCTTCCGTACCTAATTCCTCTTCCAGATTCTCATCTACATCTGAATTGTCCTGTCCGGAATCATCAGTATCTTCATCTGATACATTCTGATCACTGTCCTGTTCTGCATTTTCTGCCGCAGCATCTGCATCATCTGCCAGCACATCACCATTTGCGACTTTCTCACTCACACTCGCATTTTTTTTATAATGAACTCCTCCACTCTGAGAAGTCCGACTGATTCATCTACATAATCCTGTCCGTAAGTTCCAACCAACTCTGCAATACTGGAAACACCCATCTGTTCTACCAGTTTATCCTGCAGCTGAAGGCTCTCTTTGTCGTCAAGTGACAGTCCCTCTGCATCCATAATCCCCTGCACGATCAGGTTCTGCTTAACCTTACCCTCTGCATACTGCTGACATTGTTCATCAAAATCATCCTGCGAAATACCCTGACTGTCTGTAAACTCTTCCAGAGTCATGTCGGCCTGTTTTGCATAAACTTCCATACTCTTCTTAAATTCAGAAACAGCCTTATCCACATCTTCCTGTGGGTATTCTTTTACTTCAGAGTTCTCAAGCACTGTACTCCATGCAGTATTCTTAAGAACCTCCTGCGCAGATTCCTTTGCGTTTTTTCTCAAGTTCACTGCGAATACTCTCACGATAATCATCTACTGTTGTATAATCAGTGTTCTTTGCAACCCATTCATCTGTAAGTTCTCCTTCACGCCGCACGTTCTGCACCGTAACCTTGTATATAACTTCCTTACCTGCCAGAGTTTCGTCCGCATAGTCTGACGGGAAATCAATTTTAATCTCCTTTGTGTCACCCTTCTTCATCCCGATCACACCATTTTCAAACTCCTCAAACATCTGTCCGTCGCCGATCACAAAGTCATAATTATTGGCAGTACCACCGTCAAAAGTCTGTCCGTCTTTAGTGCCTGTATAATTTACAGTCACCAGATCCCCTTCTTTCGCCGCATCAGATACAGGTTCTGCCTTATCTTTCAGATCCTCATCGATCTGCGCCTGTACATCATCGTCAGTGATCGCATCCACCGTATTGTCCAGAGTCAGTCCTTTATATTCTCCGATCGTAATATATTTCTCTACATTCTCAACAGAAACAAGACGCGTAGTTCCTGTCTCTGCTTTCTTCCCGTCAGCAGCTCCTTCTGTCTTTGTACCGTCTGTGATAACAGCGCCGCCATCACCACACGCAGATGCTGTCAGTGCAAAACAAACTGCAAGCATGGCAAGATATATTTTTTTCTTCATAATAATCAATACTCCCTTCTACATTCCAGGTACCGGAGTTGGTCTTGAAGAATCCCATACTTCCGATACATCAAAAAGATCACTGAGCATTTCCGGATTATAATACATTCTGTATCCATCCAGATTTCTTCTTCCCTGTCGAAAATAATCATCTGTAATCTGTACAAAATACTGACTGGAATCTACATTACAGAAATAGCGGTATCCCTGACTCTTATAAAACTCATATTTCTCATTGTCTGCCGAATATCCTTCCCAGCTTCCGATATCCGCACCAAATGCAAAAATGATCATATCTGTTTCTCCAAGTATGGGAGCCACATATTTCTTCCATTTTTTATCATCTCTTTTCAGATCATCCAGAGAAGTGGCAGCCACATCCTTATGTCCCCATGTATGGCTTGCAAATTCCCAGCCTTCTGCCTTCATAGCCTTAGCTACCTTTTTTGCATTTTTCACTTCCTGCTTATAGTTAAAATCCGGATGATCTTCCAGGAATTTTTTTCTGATCATCCTGCAGTTTTTTTCCGGTCTTATATGCAATATCCGTACGATATCCCAGAACACCGTCATAACCTGTCATTGCAAGGATTCCCTTTCTTCCATGATAGGAAAAATCCGGATGTTCTTTTACAAAAGTATCGATCAGCGGAACCATATCATAATCCCCTGTGGAAACACTTCCGTCATCCTCAATATATTCGTTCTTAACCTCACCATTGGAATCCACTACAAGTTTCGATGCGAAACCATCTCCATCCATATAGTGATAATAACTTACATCATCCTGAGAAAGCACAAATGGAATTTTTCCCGGCGGCAGCATAATACTGCCTCTGGACATAGTTCCGTCCTCATTGATAACCGCCATATCGTGCGGACTGACCATGACATATCCCTTATCATACATACTCTGTATGATTTTGTTAAACTCATCAATTGTTGTCATATACTGGTTATATCCATTACTGTCTGAATCCCCGTCAAATGCTCTGGCAGTGTCTTTGATCAGTGTATGGAAGAACACGTGCGTGATCTGCTCCAGCGGATATTCTGTACAGGTGGCTTTCGTATTTTCGTAATCCAAAACTGCACTCTGCATATCCGTATTACTTTCGTAATCCGGCTGACTCTTAAGCAGTTCTATGGCACCATCATAATCATACTGTACAGCCATAAGCGCTGCCTGCTCCATAGGATTTTCCTGTTTCTCATCTGCCTCTTCTGTATCTTCGTTGTCAGTCTGCTCTCCCTCATTCAGACCATCATCCTGCTGTGTATCTTCTGTACTTTTCTCTGTATCAGCATCCTGTTCATCAATTGTCTGCTGTTCTGTTTTTTTCTCAGTTTCCGCATTTTCAGCTCTGGAACTCAGAAATGGAATATCCTGTTCAAACGGAATGAGCCCACATCCGCTTACTCCTAACGAAATACTCAAAATAGCTGCTGTTACACATGCTATCTTTTTTCTCATATATTGTCCCCTTTCAGTTATGCACAGAGATCATACTCACCCCATAGTTGGAACCGGTACCGGTCTGGAAGAATCAAACACAGACTGTGCATCAAACAGATCTGAGAGAAGTTCCGGATTATAGTACATTCTGTATCCGTCCAGATTTCTTCTTCCCTGCCGGAAATAATTACTGCGGATCTGCACAAAATACTGGCTTGAATCCACATTACAGTAATAATTATAGCCCTGGCTCTTAAGATATTCGAACTTCTCCCCCGAATAATCTTCAACACTGGTAAGATCTGCTCCAAATGCAAAAATAATAATATCTGTTCCGCCTATCAGAGGATCAACATTCTCTTTAAACTTCTGTGTATCTGCCTGTAATCTCTCCAGACTGATCTGACTTACATTCTGATGTCCCCATGTGTGGCTTGCAAACAGCCAGCCTTCATCTTTCATAGCCTGCGCTACTCTGGCTGCATTTTCTCTCTCTGTATTCAGATTAAAATCCGGATGCTCATCCAGCCATTTTACTTTATCTGCATCCAGATCATCCGGACGGGTTTCATAACTGCTGTCTGTGCGATAACCAAGAATTCCATTGTAACCGGTAAGGGCAACAATTCCTTTAGCACCTCTGTAAGAAAAATCAGGATGTTCCTCTACAAAACGATCGATCAGAGGAACCATATCATAATCGCCTACGGAAATACTGCCATCATCTTCCACATATTCATTGCGGATTTTTCCTTCCTCATCTACGATAAGTTTGGTTGCAAATCCGTCCCCGTCCATATAATGATAATAACACACATCATCCTGCGAAAGCACAAACGGTACTTTACCCGGAGGAAGGAGAATCTCCCCTGCATTCATATTCCCATTCTCATCCGCTGTCGCCATGTCATAAATGCTGACCATGACATATCCCTTATCATACATGCTCTGAGTAATCTGGTTAAATTCATCAATCGTTGTCATAACCTGATCGTAATCTCCTGACTTGTAATCCCCCGTCAAAAGCCTTACCGGTATCTTTGATCAGAATATGATAAAAAGACGTGTGTCACCTGGTCTAAACGGCCAGGAAACGCAGGATTCCTTCTTTTTCTGATAAACCTTAACCGCATGCTGAAACTTCTCACTTGTCTGATAAGTCTCACTGTTTTGCAGCATACTTATGGCTTTATCATAATCATACTGTTTTGCAGCATACTTTGCCTGCCTGTAAAGAGTTTTGTCCTCTTCACTCAGTCCATCCGTATCCTGAACTTCAGGTGTCACCGCATTCTCAGCTTCTGCCTCTGCATTTGTCTGCTGAGCTGTTTTTTCTTCTTCTGTTTTCCTGTCTGCAGATTTCACCATCTGCGCAATCTTAACCTGCTGCTCACTGACAAAATTCTGCAGTTCTTCCCCGTAAAATCCTATTCCAATCCCAATTGCAGCGGCCGCCGCCACCACTATGCAGCCTGCGATACGCAGTCTTTTTTTTCTGCGGCGAAGTTTATTGCGGCGTTCCAGTCTGGCTGCTACGGGCTTCATAAGCTTTATTATCATCAAAAAAGAAATCTTCGTCCTCGCTTGCTGCCGGAGGTTCTTCGTTTATCTCTTCTGTATTTGGTTTTTCTGCATTTGGTTCTTCTGCATTTAGTTCTTTCTGCATTTGTCTTTTCTGTATTTACTTTTTCCTTATCTGAAAGTCGCTCCTCTTTCTTCTCAGAGTCGGGCTTTAATTCGCTCATGCTTTTCTCCTTTTTTATCATATCCGTTTTTTTACTCACAAATTATTCTGTCACAAAAATAACTCCACAATTCCCGTTACATATATTTATAACCACACATCATGATTCCATCCTGTAAAAATGGCTTTAACTGTTCCGCATATTTCCCACTACTGTTCGCTCCGGCAAATATTGTCGCATTACAGTTTTTCTACAATTATAACCTTTCATAATGTAAATTTCTACCGCTTTCCATCCATTAATTCTTTTTTTTTGCAATTGCGTTTTTACCTTATTTAATGATAAATAATTTTTATGCAATGGACTGTCCGTACCAACAGTCCCTGTGAAAACACATACATTAGGGAGGATGCAAATGAGTACAGTAACAATAGTCCTTCTGGTCATTCTTGTTATCCTGATCGCTGCACTGATCGGTTTATATTTCTTCGGAAAAAAAGCCCAGAAGAAACAGGAAGAACAGCAGGCTCAGATTGAAGCAACTAAACAAACCGTTTCCATGCTGGTTATCGATAAAAAGAGGATGCCACTGAAAGAATCCGGACTTCCTCAGATGGTAATTGAACAGACACCTAAACTTATGCGCCGTTCCAAGCTCCAATCGTTAAAGCTAAAATCGGACCAAAGATTGCGATCATGATCGCAGATGAGAAGGTTTTCGACCTGATCCCGCTTAAGAAAGAAATCAAAGCCGAAGTAAGCGGTCTTTATATTGTAGGCGTAAAAGGAATCCGCGGTTCCCTTCAGACACCGGCTCCCAAAAAGAAAGGTTTCTTTGCAAAATTCAAGAAAGACAAAACTGCCAGATAAATGCAGTCAGACATATAAACTAAAGGTCAGTGAATCGTGTCATCCATACACACAGATCACTGACCTTTTTCTGTTTTGATCAGACAGATATCTGCAGCGAAGCAGAGAACTTACCAGATCTGATCAAATTGTAAAATTCTTACAGTCCTTTGGCTGTGCCTTAATCGCAAGATAACAGTCTGCCACATGCTCCTGGTTCATATCAAGCGCATAATCCACTTTCATATCAAGACCGCCATCACTCTCCTGCAGATTCAGATTCGTCGCCGCAATCCCCATTTCAATAGTTCCATAGGGAGTGGTATAGTAAGTCATATTCTTCTTACCCTGTTCAAAAACCATATGAACATTGACCACACCTTTCTTGCGGACCTCCATTCCTTCCGGGAAATTTTTATGTAATTGACGGTAGGTTCTGCAAAATCCTCCATGACTTCCTCATAGCGCAGATAATGACTTCCGTTCCGGAAATAATACTGTCCCGGTACAACAATCTCCAGAGGTTCCTGTTCACCGTCTGCATCCATTGTCTGAAGTCCCCTTACATGAATCAGCACTTCTTTATCCATTCTTCTCATACTCCTGTTTTTATACTGTTCAAAACCTGTTTTTATGTATCTATATTATAACCATTCAGCAATCTGCTGTTTTTAATACTTCTCAATATCTATTTTTTTCGTCATCTCCACATCATATGGAAGAATCGAATTGGCAAATGCCTTAAACTCATCTGCCAGATCACTCACATAGAAGCGATACGGAAATTCATTCTTCTGTGTACCTTCACCGGCAAGTCCTTTTTCCTCCAGAAGCCTTCCCAGCTCCAGTGCGGTTTCATAAGCCGGATTCACCAGACATACTCCGTCTCCCATGATCTTTCTGATGGTGGAACGAAGCAATGGATAATGAGTACATCCCAATATCAGTGTATCCACCTGCTTATCCTGAAGTTCCTTCAGATATCTGGCAGCGACCTCATCAGTCACCGGATCATGAAGCCACCCTTCTTCTACCAGTGGCACAAACAGCGGACATGCTTTGCCGAAAACAGTGATCTCCGGATCCAGATGCTTCAGATACTCTGCATGTATCCCACTTCCTACAGTTCCCACAGTACCAATGATTCCTACCCTCTTATTTCTGGTCTGGGCAGCCGCCACTTTAGCCCCCGGTTCTATCACGCCAATGATGGGAATGTCAAACTCATCCCTCACTGCATCCAGGCAAAAGCGCTGGCTGTATTACATGCAACCACAATCGCCTTTACCTTCTGCTGCTGAAGAAAACGAATGATCTGCCGGGAATACCGGATGATAGTTTCTTTCGATTTACTTCCGTAAGGCACTCTCGCCGTATCACCAAAATATACGATTTTTTTCTGAAGGAAGATTACGCATGATCTCACGCGCAACAGTCAGCCCTCCCACACCGGAATCAAATACTCCTATCGGTGCCTCTCTGTCTATTTTCATTGATTTCTATTCTCCATCTCTATTGATTGTCTCACTATTCTATCACCAATCAAGAGCCTGTGCAAGCCAGAAGGATATCTTTATGTCATCTTTCTGTCCTTTATTTTCCTCAGGGAACTGCGAGAAGCAGAATTTCGGGTACAATGTCCCCCACCATGCAGTAACTGCAGCCTGTTCCTGTCGGCTTTCAGCGATTTTTGCTATCTTCCCGGACATTCCCGGCATTGCTCTCATCATAAGAACACCAACAGCTGCCACGAACAGAACAAACGACATTTTCTTCTTAATTTTTTGTTCTTACTCTTTTTATTCATCATTGTCCCTCTCTCCTGTTATATCTTATCAGTTACCATATCTGCCTTTGTTATTTTCCTATATATTTTCTTATTTTATATGGAATTTCCAGGCAGCACTTTTAATATTTGGATTATGCCAATATTTTCCTGATTTATACTTCCACTTCCAGACTTCCATTTCTGATCTTCACAATCGGAAGCCACAGGATTTTATCTTCTTTATATTTTTCATAGAAAAGCTCTCTGAGTGTCACAGCCGTAATATTTCCTCCTGACATTCTGTTTCGGATCAGTCCTGTAATATATTCTCCTGCTGATGAATTATCCTCCCCATGCCAGTTCAGGATCTCCCCTGCGTCCTCCGCCTCAAACACATAAAGATCTTCCCCCACAAAAATCTCCTGTTTCAGATAATCTAGCACCATTCTCCATCTTCCGTCCTCCACCAGTGTTCTCCCCATGACCAGAACCTGCAGATGCCCCATATCAAGAAGTTTTTTCCTGTGACTGATCATACATTTTTTCAATCCGGGTGAAATCAGCACCACTGATCTGCAGAACCCGGGAACCGCCATCTTCTTCCTCTTTTCCCTGCCCCGTACTCTCAGAAAGATCCGGCATCCCATAGGTAAGACAGATTCCTTCTTCTGAGGCATCCACGCCAAGTGCCATAGGATACATTCTCTTCTCTGGTTCCACAGCCGCACCACATCCGCTCATAAAAAGACTGACTGACAAAATCCCGGTCACCACACCGACTACCCTTTTCCTCTGCTTCCTGCGGTGTCCCTTTCCTCTGATAAACATATAAAACTGACAGATAAGAATTCCCGGAACGAAAATATACGCCAGACACCATCCAAAATAATCCAGTATTCCTTTTCCCTCTTCTTCCAGAAGCGAAATCAGGAAAACCAGTGCCGGAAGCCAGAACCTCCCCCTACCAGGATGAGATTTCCCGATAATCTGATTTCCATAATATAGCAGACTCCCTATTGCAAAAAGCAGGCTGTAAAGCAGAAATCCCATCCACAGGATGTCAAATCTGGCCAGTACATTTCCCGGAAGATCTGCGCCTGCCAGCAGAGGCAGGACCGGATAACTTTCCGCCGCTACCCTGTCATATCCCAGAACTGCCGGAAGCAGAAGCTCCATTCCAATAAGAATCCCGCCAAGTGTCAGGATCCCTCCTGCCACCGTCTTTCCCGCACTTCCGTATTTCTCCACATTTCCCAACAGAAATGGCAGCAATGCAACCGGCGAAAAAGCACACAGGGTTCCATAAAAAGACTGACTGACATTTCTCACTGTAAGCTCCTCCCACCGGATTTCTCCCATGAAATATTCCGTTTTTGCCTGTGGCACACAAAGTATCATCATTATCATAATCCCGCCAAGAAGCAGACCACCTGATACTTCCGCCATTCTTCCTCTTCTCTGTACACCTTTGCAGGTTCCGACAGAACATACCAGAACCGCCCAGAATGCGATCCATCGGCCGGATACTCCTGTGATCAGCTTTACAGGAACCAGCCTCCTGAGAAGTGCCAGCAGATATCCCCCCGCCATCAACACATAGATCAGAAAAAAAATCCCGATCAGCCTTCCCGCAAAAGCACCTGCAGACTTTACCGGATCTTCAAATGAAGGTGTCAGCCGTATCAGCCAGATTACATAAAACCCAAGCAATATCAGCGCAAAAATCATTCCCGCCACTGCACTGATTCCGTTCATTCCACCCTTTCCGAAACGCAGAGCATAAATGGTGCCAGTAATGCCAGTATCATCTGCCTGTACAGCTGCCTGTGGGAAATTCTGTTATTCTCTGCAAATCTCATGAACCGGACTCCTTTCTCTTCAAACGGATCTTCTGCTCCTCTCTTGCATAAAGCGGTCGTAATACCCTCTTGCGCAGTGGAACTCTCAGAACCCCTTCTCCTTTGCTGCCCTTCTGTTCTTTCTTTATAAAAGGAACCAGATAAGGAATACCAAAACTTATCAGGCCTGCCAGGTGCCCTATAACCAGATATACTCCCAGCACGATTCCGTAAATTCCCAGATAACCTCCCAGGATCAGAAAACCATACTTCACCAACCGAAATGCTGCTGCAAACTCTTCATTTGGAACAGTCATAGAGCCAAGCGCAGTCAACGCCACGATCATCACCACGATCGGACTCACAAGATTTGCCTCTACCGCTGCCTGTCCGATCACCAGTCCGCCAACAATGCCAATAGCATTTCCCAGAGATCCCGGAACTCTCACCCCCAGCCTCCCGAATCAGTTCAAAAGCCAGTTCCAGAAAAATCAGTTCCACCACACTGGAAAAGGGCACTCCTTCCCTCGCCTCCGCAAAAGACAGTATCAGTGCAGATGGCAGAATCTGTGTATGGAAACGTATCACTGCCAGGTAAAGTCCCGGCAGAACAGTCGCCATGATCACAGCCAGATATCGCAGTATTCTGAGAAAGGAAGCCATCTCGAACCTGTGATACCAGTCCTCGCTGCTCTCCATGAAACTGCTAAAATTTCCCGGAAGGATCAATGCTTCCGGAGAATTATCACACAGAATCACAACCTTACCTTTCAGGATTTCCTGCACAGCACGATCCGGACGTTCCGTTGTCTGATACTGAGGAAAAGGAGAATACCACACATCTTCTGTCAGTTGTTCAAGCATACCGCTGTCAAGGATTCCGTCAATCTGAAATTCTTCCAGCCGTTCCTTCACTTCTTCCAGAAGTCCCTCATGTACCAGGTCATCCATGTATAACACTTGCGTTAAGGTATGAGAGCGCACACCGATTTTATATTCTTCCACCTTGAGTCTGGTATCACGAAGCCTTTTTCTTATCAGTGCACTGTTACTTTTCACACTGTCCGAAAATCCTTCCCTGGAACCCCGCAGCACCTTTTCCGATTCTGCCTCCATCACACCTGTGGATGGATAACCTTTGCTGGAGATTTTCATCGCCTTGTCATATCCATCTATGAAAAACACTGCATTCCCTGCAAGCATGGCATCTATGGACTCGTCAAGATTCTCCAGTTTCTTTACATCTGCGATCCCAAGACTGTTATGCCTGACAAATTCCTGAATATCCTCCGGCGAAATCTCCCAGAAATGATTGATCATCTTTCCAAGAGCAGAATCATCCAGCATCATGTTGGAAACCGCAACTTCTATATAGACCATAAGGCAGTCCACCTTATGTTTATCTCCCAGCCGCATGGGACGGATCAGAATATCACTGCAGTTTTCCAGCCTGCTTCGCAGATATTTCTCATTCTCCCTCAGATTTGCAGATACTTTCCGGGATTCTTCCAGCTTCTTCAATAATTTCCCACCTCGTTTCATACCGGTACATCGTTTTCGATGTACCAGACAGATCTGTTGCCAGTCGGCAATATTCATAAACCCACTTACATACATGGATGCGCAAAAAAAGAGAGGCATCCTGCCTCTCTTAGAATTTCCCGATATTCAGATATTATACCATTCTTATCTGTGTCCCCTGGATTTCTCTTTCTCTGCACGCTCACGTTCTGCATCCTCAGCCTCAATAGAACGCATGATAGCCATTCTCTGATTCTCGATATGCTGGAAAGAAAGCTGTTTCGCGCGTTCCACGTCGCGCTCTCTGATCGCCTTTGTCAGTTCCTCATGTTCCTTCACCAGAACATCTCTGTTTCACCTTCTTTCAGATATTCCACACGATAACGATAAATCTGCTCACGCATATTATTGAGTACCTGGATCAGCCTCTTATTATCAGAAGCCTGATAAATAACCTCATGGAATGCAACGTCAGCCTCCGCAAGCTTAACAAGATTTCCCTCTGCGATCGTATGTTCAAACTCCTTGGCAGCAAGCCAGAGTCTCCTCATTTCTTCTTCAGTCATACGGGCACATGCTTTCTCAATAGCTACATTCTCAAGAGCAATACGAACCTCCAGAACATCATTCAGATCCTTCTCTGTGATATTGGCAACCTGGGCACCACGTCTCGGGATCATCACTACCAGACCTTCCTGCTCCAGCTTACGCATTGCCTCTCTGATAGGAGTTCTGCTCACGCCAAGTCTCTCTGCCAGCGCAATCTCCATCAGTCTCTCACCAGGTTTCAGTTCGCCCTTCAGGATTGCCTGACGCAGCGTATTAAAAACCACATCCCTTAATGGAAGATATTCATTCATATTTACTGAAAAATCACTTGTCATTTGTATTCCCTCCTGCTTTCGTTACTTCTGTGGCAAAAACCGTCTTCGCCAGCCGGCTCTCTCTGAGAACCTCTGCTGCCGCCTCCATCTTCTCACGATCATCAAAAAATTCCGAACACTGTAGGACCACTTCCACTCATCATCGCCTTTAACGCACCATGACTCTCCATCAGTGCTTTGATTTCGCCAATTACAGGATATTTCTCTATAATTCCCGGCTCAAAAAACATTTCCCATCTTCTGTGTCATTGCCAGAAGATCTCCACGTTCTATATCTCCTATCATCCCGTCAATATCCGGATGAGAAGAAATCTTATCCAGCTGAAGGCTCTCATAGGCAGCTTTGGTGGAAACATTGATTCCGGGCTTACCGATCAGTACAAAACAGTCCGGCACCTGAGTGATCCTGGTCAGTTTCTCCCCGATCCCCTCTGCCAGGGCAGTTCCTCTCATCACACAGTACGGAACATCTGCCCCGATATTCACAGCACGATCCATCAGCTCCTTCTGGCTCAGTCCCAGTTTAAAAAAGCCGGTTGATCCCCACCAGTGCAGCTGCCGCATCCGAGCTTCCGCCTGCCATACCTGCTGCCACAGGAATAAAATTTCTCAAGATGGATATCCACACCACCCTTAACCTGAAATTCATCCATCAGAAGCTTCGCCGCCTTATACACCAGATTTCGTTCATCATTCGGAATATAGGAATAATTGACAGACAGGGAAATCCCCGCTTCCTCACCCTCTTCATCTCCAGAACATCATACATCTGTATCGTCTGCATGATCATCCGGACTTCATGATAGCCATCCTCTCTCTTTCTGAGAATATCCAGTCCCAGATTTATCTTCGCCAATGCACGTAAACGCATAAAATCCTCCGTTTCCAACAATATCATCCGTATATAACTGTACTTTCGCAATTATATTTGTACTTTGTATACAATAAAACTCTTTGCGCATATTTTAAATCATTTTTTTTAGTTTTCAATATAGGAGTTTTCTATTTTTCCGGAAATTTTTTTCATTATCATCCCTGCCTGACAAGAATTAACGACTGCCCCGGCTTTACCTCTTTTTCCGTAAGACTGTTCACACCCGAAATCTCATCCACAGTTGTATAAAATTTCTTTGCAATATCCCACAGGGTATCTCCGGCCTTTACAATATAGACCGTAATTCCCGGCATACTTTCCAGTTTCTTACGATCCAGCGGCTGTTCTTCCACAGATTCAATAAGCTGCTCTTCCCACTGTCTGAACACAAGCACATTCAGTCCCACCGCCGCCTTGACTTCAATCTCATCCCCATCTGCCATTGCAGTGGAAAGCTGTTCAAGGTCAGCCTGAAGTAAATATGTGCAATCCTTCCCGATCTCTTCTGCCTCGATCAGATGGGTAAACGGAAGCATGGCATCCATAGAATAAAACGGCATTTCATCATTTCCAATAATATACAGGATCTTGAGTGCCACAATTCCTTCTGCCACAATTCCCTTATCCGTAATCCTGGTCTTATCTACTTTTACCTTACCGCTGCTGTGGCAAAGCTGCAAAACTTTTCCCTGACTCTCCTTAACTTCTATCCGGTCTGTCAGATGACACCTGGAAAAATTCCGTACCAGAAGACTTTCCAACATTTCCTTTTTCCGATGAAGAACACATTCTTTGTGTGGGCTGTATGCATCAAGAAGAAGTTCATGCTCCTCTTCCCTGTACATTTTCATATTTAATTCCAGTACCACATCCACCTGCAGGATACGTTCTTCACCATCCGGATCAGGCTTTACCTCTATCCCCTGATGAAGAAGAGACACCTCAATATGTGGGATCAGATCTTCCATACAGCCACTGCATTCCATCTCATTGGAAAAAGGCATGGTATACTCCAGCCACTGAGGTGGATTCTCCTCTTCATACCCTGTATACAGAAGAAAAACTGCAAGCTCTCCTTTCACCCGGAGTTTGTTCTCTCCCGGCCGCAGGTCCAGATTCCTCGGTTCAGCCATATACCACAGAAGGTTTTCTACATTCGGTCTGTTTTGACGCAAGAGTAATATCATCCTTAATGCGCAGAGTATCTTTTTTTATGTACACGAAGACTCATAAGCCGGACTTTCTCCGTTTTCACAGAGACTTCCTGATCCTCTGCGGAAACCGGAAGTTCAACGACTGCCAGTTCATCTACCACTGCATAAAAAAGTTACAATTGCTTTAATATTCAGTTTTCTGGAATGGATCATATGAACACTGAGATCCTCAATCTCCCATTTCAGACACAGCTTATCTCCCCCCTTCGATTCCCTCCAGATTAATCATCTCATCCAGCGGAAGCTTCGCAGAAAGGCTGTAAATCCTGCCCTCTTTTTTCCCCCCACATAAAAGCAAAATCTGATTTTAATGTCCCTTTTAAGAAGCGCTCTTCCTTCACTCAGCCTCACTTCCTCCATGGAAACATCCGCTTTGCTCTGCACCAGTCTCCCGATATCCGGTTTCACATCGGGCACATTATAGTCCTCGTCAAAAGTCGCCTGCGCTGTCGCTTTATTTTTGATCCGCAGCATCTGAATACTTCTTTTTTTAATTCCAACCTGCTTCCTTCCTTTCTCTGTTTACTTTATGATAAAGCCCAAAAATTCTATCGGTTTCTCTGTTTTTCTGATTTTCAGGACAATACAGGGATAAGATGGTTCACTGCCTGCATCCGCTTTCTCCGGACCTATCAGCCTTGTCTTGCAGAATACTGCGTTCTCTGATTCGGAAACCTCCTCCACCTGAATACTGTACCCTCCTGTAAGCTGCTCTCCATATCCCTTCATCAGATACCTTATATCTCCCACCTGATAGGTCATCTGAAATACTTTCTTTTTCTTCTGTTCCATCAGTTCTGAAATCTCTTCCGGAATTTCCTCCTGCTTTACGATCGTATATTCCAGAGGTGTACGTTCGCCCTCCTCAATCCTGATAAACTGACAGCCCGCCGCAAAAGAGCCAACAGCAACACACAGAGCAGTCCTCCTGTCCTTTTGCCCATAATGCACCCCTGCTCATTCTTCGCTAAATATTCTATGCCGGATACAGCCCTGTTATTACCATACTCTATGCTATATATCCGACAGTAACTGCTTTTCTGCAGGAAAGAATCCTGTCCTCAGTGCTTTATTTAATGCCAAAAAAATCGTTATACCATGATTTATTTCTTGCAGGATATCTCATAATTCCTTATAATAACTTCTATACTTATATATGGGCATCAGCATTATATAATGCCCGGAAAGGAATTAACGAATGATACGATTTATCCTTGTCTGTATTGTTGTGATCGGATACCTGATCCTGTCCATCCCCATCCTGCTGGTCGAATGGATCATCGGCAGATTTTCTCCTGAAAAGAAGGATATCAGCTCCCTTAGGATCATCCAGGCAGTATTCCGATTTATCCTTAAGATCACCGGTGCAAAGATTACTGTGATCGGAGAAGAAAATGTGCCAAAGGACACACCTGTACTTTATATCGGCAACCACAGAAGCTACTTCGACATACTTCTTACTTACTCCCGCTGTCCGATCCGTACAGGCTACATTGCCAAAAAAGAGATGGAGAAAATTCCTCTTCTTTCCACATGGATGCGTTATCTCCACTGTCTCTTCCTTGACAGGAAAGACATCAAACAGGGACTCAAAAACGATCCTGACCGCAGTAGACAAAGTAAAATCCGGAATTTCCATCTGTATTTTCCCGGAAGGAACCCGAAACAGAAATAAAGATGAGCTGGACATGCTTCCCTTCCATGAAGGAAGCTTCAAAATCGCTACCAAGGCCAATTGCCCGATCATCCCAATTGCGATCAGCAATTCAGCCAACATTTTCGAGGCACACTTCCCGAAGATATCTCCTGCAAAAGTTGTAGTAGAATACGGTAAGCCAATCTATCCGGATGAACTGAGCAAAGAAGATAAGAGGCATGTCGGAGAATATACGCAAAACGTAATTCGCGAAATGCTTATAAAGAACAAACCACTGACCGAAAAATAATAAGACTATCACCAGTCCGGCAGAGCGTAAAGACAAAAAATTTACGCTCTGCGGACTGTTATATATCAGAATTTCCATTGTATCTGGACTGATCCGGGAAATACCTTAAGTGACCTGATCATCTTATCAACTGTAAACCTCTTCTCCTCAAAATCAATCTCTCCCCACAGACTTACATTAGATGCTACCTTTTCCATCTGCTCCGGTGTCGCATGATTCTCCGCAAGCACCGATAATTTCTCCAGCTTTAACTGATGCATCTGGTCTATTTCTTCCACTCTCTGATTGATATAATCTGTCAGTGTTTCTCCGGCACCTGCCAGAGAATCCACAAGCAGAGAAATCTCCTTTTCCATTTCCTCAATCTCCCTGTAAATCTGCTTTACCTGCGGATTTTCATTTAACTTCGTATAAGCGGCAGGAGACTGTCCTTCGCGCAGCTTACGTACCATCTCTTTATATACATAATTCTCCACATCTTCAGTATAAACCTTTCCGCACCCCGGGCAAGCTTTGTTGTTTAGACGCTTCGTACATCTCAGGTACTGTTTACCGGACTGTATTTTAATACTCATAAGTGCGTATCCGCAATTGCCACATTTCACTTTCCCTGCCAGCCATGTATTCACAGCTTTCCTATTGGCCTGAATCGTTTTATTTCTCATAAGCTTGATCCTGCAGTTCAGCCACTGCTCCGAAGACACAAGCCCTTCATGAGGTGCCACCACCAGCATATGACCCTTAAGATTCTGCAGCTTATCTGCCTGCGCATCCCGCCCCTGATAAAGATAACATCCATGAATCCCGTCAAACTGCTCCGGACTGCTTACTATATTGGTTCCATGGCTCCTGAAAAAACGATACACATCCATATCAGCCCGCACATATACCGGATTTCTCAAAAGCTGGGCCAGCATGGAACGTATCAGTTCCTTTCCGTAGAACTGCACTCCCTTTTCCGCATAATATCTGGTGATATCCCCATAAGAAGTGTCCGGTTGTTCGTACATATCAAAAATTTCCCGCACAATTGCCGCTTCCCCGGGTTCTTCCACAAGCTTCTTTGTATGGATTCCCTCCATCAGGATCTCCTCAAGCCGATAACCATAAGGAGGCTTGCCGCCCATGCGAAAACCTTTCTGACTTCTGGAATAATATGCGTCGCTGACACGCTTCTGAATAGTCTCACGTTCCAGCTGCGCAAACACAATGCAGATATTTAACATTGCCTCTATCTATAAAGGTGTGGTTAATTCTGATTCTTTCTCCGTCCACGACTTTGATATCCTGACTCTGTATCCACTGGATTTTGAAGAATTTCTGTGGGCCAATGCTGAGTTTGCCCTTACAAGAGAAATCCGCAATCATTTCTCCGATTTCAGCCCAATGGGAAAGAAACTCCACGAAAAAGCCCTGTCACAGTTCCGTCTCTATCTGATCATCGGCGGAATGCCTGCTGCCATTATGGAATACAAAAAGAAAAGAAGCTCCTGCTGGTACCTGACACCTAGCAAAAGCTCCTTACATCTGTATCCTGTTGACACCGGATTATGCTCATGCATACTGAAAATCCCTGCCTTCCAGCTTCTGTCAGGAGAAGAAACCACCGCCGGTACAGCCTGTATCGAAACCTTTCTGGCACAGCACTTTATCCGGAATGGCTATGCCCTCTCCTACTGGTCCAGCGGCAACCAGGCGGAAGTTCCCTTTTTACTGTCCAAAAACAGTCATTTATTGCCATAGACTACCGCACCGCACCACATCAGAAGTGCAGGAACCTTATGCAGCTGAATAAATCTTCTCTCTCTCCTGCACCCACGCAAATGTATTTAATCTCTGCCGAAGACTTCAGGCAAAAAGAAGCTTATCGAATCGTGCCTTTATATGCGGTATTTTGCATATAGAACGTGGCAGATACAACAGGCAAAAGCAGACTCCGGCCGGTAGTTCTTCTCGCTTTCACATCTTCGGAAACGAAGAAAAAACATCTTCAGCCATATCTCTCTGATATGGCTGAAAACTTTTTACGCATTGTTAAGGCTCTTCCTGATAGAGTTTTCCATTTACCAGTATTTTTTTACATAATTAACAGCCTCTTCCTGTGACAGGGAAAATTCATTCATGATGTTTCTGACTGTATCTGTCTCACTTATATTAAAATTCCTGCAGGTCCTTACAGTCGCACGAATGCCTTCAAGGATACCTTCCCATCTGCCTTCCTGACGGCCTTCCTGTCGACCTTCCTGTCGACCTTCTTCAACACCTTCCTGTCTTAACTCTTCCAATGCATTACACATATTGATCTGTCCCCCTTTCTGCTCCGATTCCAAAGCATGGTCAATCAGTTTCTGTGATTCTGTAATGGCTCCTATCACAAGTCCAAGATCTGCCGGAATATTATGATCCCTGTAAACTTCATTAATCTTCGTATAATCCCTGGCATAGATCAAGCGGCTCACGTCAAACACCATATTTACGTCCGGATCGCTGAAACATAGTTCTCCACTTGATCTTACCTGTACCAGGTTCATACGGTAATCAGATACCAGTGATTCTATCTTTTCGGGGATCTCCAGCATATCCTTCAGGGAAAACGGACCATCCCATTCACTTTCTCCATAATATACACACAGACTAATCACCGGATGCAGCCGGTCGGTCTTCTTAAAACCTGACAGGAATTCATCCGCTGAATGGAAATCCCCGTTTTCTTATTTACTGCTGCAATCTCATCATATTCTTCATGTAATGAAAATGCATCTCCAACCATATGGCGCAGCGGCATCGCATAGTGGATCTTTGCCTGATTTTCCATGTCCCCAGAGAACAAAGTCCACACCATATGCCGTCTTCTTTACAACATCCAGGATCTTCTGTACTGTTTCCGCATGACCATTAAATTTCA
>ENA-OQAR01000063-OQAR01000063.1-human-gut-metagenome-genome-assembly--contig:-NODE-63-length-23793-cov-2.540100_pt1 | contig 23793 bp, 37 predicted proteins | sample MGYA00242738_ERZ504533 | MGnify/ENA primary metagenome ERZ504533 (study PRJEB26092, sample SAMD00036276) | human gut metagenome | host: Homo sapiens | study: EMG produced TPA metagenomics assembly of... | reverse complement strand
GTGACGGAAGGAGTTCCATGCAGAAACTTTTTACTTACCCTTGCCTACGACGGCACGAACTACTGCGGCTTTCAGGTGCAGCCCAATGGCCGCAGCGTGGCCCAAACCTTTCAGGATGCGCTGCAGGCCGTGCTGGGCAGCCGCCCCGATATCAAGGGCTGCAGCCGCACCGATGCAGGGGTGCACGCGCTGGGCTTCAAGCTCAACTTCCACGCCGATACCCGCATCCCGGCGGCAAAGCTCCCGCTGGCGCTCAACCAGCATCTGCCGCCGGACATCCGGGTGCTGGACGCGCAGATGGTGCCGGAGGATTTCCATGCCCGGTACGCGGCCCATACCAAAACCTACCTCTACCGCATCCACAACCACCCCATCGACTCGCCTTTTGACGCGGCTTATTACACCCGGGTGCCCCGGCATCTGGACGAAGCCAGAATGCAGGCGGCGGCGCAGCAGTTCGTGGGCAGGCACGATTTTCTGGCCCTGTGCGCGGCGGGCTCTTCCGCTGCAGCCCATGGCGATACCGTGCGCACCATCACGGACTGTCATGTTACCCGCAAGGGGGACGAGATCGACATTGAAGTGACCGCCGACGGCTACCTGTACAACATGGTGCGCATTCTGGCAGGCACTTTGTGCGAAGCGGGCGCAGGCCGGCTGGACCCGGCGGAAATTCCCGCCATTCTGGAAAGCCGTGACCGCAGCCGCGCCGGGCCGACCCTGCCCGCCAAGGGCCTATTTTTGAAGTGTGTGGAGTATGATCTGTAAGGAGAACCATTCATGAGCAAAATTCGCCGCGGCGGACATTCCGCCGAAGGAGAGCCGCTTTCTGCCGGGCGCGTCGAATATCTGGAAGCCGCCCGGGTCCGGGTGCGCACACGGCGCATCCGCCGCACTGTCATCATCGTAGCGGTGCTGACCATCCTTGTCCTGTTTGCCACCGGCGCAGTGGGGTCTTCCATTGCGCGCGCAAAAGACCTTGTGGATACTGCCGTCATCGCGCTGGCACCAGCCACAGGCTGGCCGCAGCAGACCGGCATCACCGACCCGGATGCGGTGGCGCAGATGTCTGGCAGCTTTGTGGAGATGGGCGGCGACAGCTGCGTGGTATACAGTCTTGGCGGCACCCGCCTGAACAGCATCCAGAGCGGCTATGCCCGCCCGGCCATTGCTGCAGGCAAGACCCGCTTTGTGCTGTACAACCGCTCCGGCAATGAGCTGCGGGTGGAAAGCCGTACCCAGAACCTTTATACCAAAACCATGGACAGCACCATCTCGCTGTGCGCCGTGGCAGATGCCGGACAGGTGGCTGTTGTGACCGACAGCACCGACAGCGTGGCAAAGCTGACCGTTTACAATTCCAGTATGCAGCAGCAGCTGGTGTGGAACCTGACCAGTGAGCAGGGCACCCCGCTGCGCATGGCCTTTGCGCCGGACAGCCGCCGCCTTGCCGTGGCCGCTGTATCGGCGGTGGGCGGCCAGCTGACCACGAACCTTTATGTACTGCCCCTCTCGCAGGGCGACCCGGTATGCCTTGGCTCCGAGAACAGTGTGCCCCAGTGATGGGCTGGATGTCCAACGGCTTTTTGCTGGTGCTTTATGAGAACCGCGCCGTGCTGTACAACACGAGCGGCGGCAGCGCAGGCGAACGCGCCAGCTACGATTTGGCGGCGGCACCCTCGTCAGCGTGTCCAACACCAGTAACGGTGCGGCCCTGCTGCTGAGCAATGGCCAGACCAGCACGGCGGTGCTGCTGGACGGTGAGCTGACCGTGGGTTACAGCGGCAGCGTGCTCTCGGCCAGCCAGATCATCCGGGCAAAGAACGACGGCTTCTACCTGCTCACCGACAGCACGGTGGAACGCTTCAACAATGTGGGCGAGTTCCAGTGGAGCCAGCCGCTTTCGGCCCGGCCCCGGGCACTGGTCGAGGGCAGGCAGATCTTGGTGTTCACCGGCAACACGGTGCAGGTGGTCACACCGCCGGAGCAGACAGCTTCCAGCGGACAGTGATTTTTGGGTGAGAAGATCATGCGTAAATAGCACTCTTGCGGGGAAAGTGATAAAAATAACAGGGAAAACAAGGTATGTTCAAGAATCCGTCATTTCTTTTTGATATCATATGCACGGCAGCATGGATCATTCTGGTGGTGCGCTATGCGCGCAAGGGCTTTCTTTCGTCCATTGTGCAGCTGGTGGGCAACCTGTTCAGTCTGCTGGGGGCCAAGGAGCTTTCCGCTGCCTGCGCCGGCTGGGTGTTCGAACACATGCTGGCAGGCGGCTTCCGCACCCAGATCGCAGCAAACATTGCTGCGGGCGGTGCGGTAGACCTTTCCGGCATTGCGGAAAAGTATGCGGGCTTCCTGCCTGCTTCTTTCCGCGCTTCCATCGTGGCAGCCTGCGAGCGCTCCATTGGCGCTGTGCTGGCCGATAACGCGGTGGTGCTGGCCGATTCCATTGTGGAAAACGTGCTGCAGCCGCTGCTCACACCGGTGATCACGCTGGTGCTGTTCTTCTTGTTCTACGCGCTTTTGCGCCTGCTGGTCAGTATGCTGGTCACGGTGCTGGGCCTTGTGAACAAGCTGCCGGTCATTGGCACGGTAAACCGCGGCCTTGGCTGGCTGGTGGGCGGTGCCACAGCGCTGCTGGATATCTATTTGGTGCTGTGCATCCTGTGGGGCATCATCGTCATCACAGGCGGCAACCTGAATGTGCTCAACGATACGGTGATGAGCAGCAGTCTTTACTACAAAATCTTCAATCTCTTCAACCCTTTCCTGTAAAGGTTTTGCATAAAGGAGGAACTATGGTCTGTATTCGATGCCAGAAACGTCCGGCGATCATCTTCATCCAGCGGATGGACAATGGTCAGATGAAGCAGGAGGGCTACTGCCTGCACTGCGCCCGTGAGCTGCACATCAAGCCGGTGGACGATCTGATGAAGCAGTTCGGCATGTCGGATCAGGATCTTGATAACATGGAGAACCGCATGGAAAGCATGATGGAGGAGATGGGCGATGCAAACCCGCTCTCCATGATGATGAACATGGCGAACGGCGGCGAGGATGCTGACCCGGACAGCATGGACGAAGATCTGATCCCCGGCAGCAATGCCACCTTCCCGCTGGGCTTTACCAGCAGCGAGAAGAAGGATGGCGACAAGAAGGCCGACCGCAAGAACGGCAAAAAGCCGCCTAAGCGCAAATTTTTGGATACCTATTGCGAGAATCTGACCCGCAAGGCCCGGGAAGGCAAACTGGACGATATCATTGGCCGCGACCGCGAAATTTACCGCACCATCCAGATTTTGAGCCGCCGCCAGAAGAACAACCCCTGCCTGATCGGCGAAGCGGTGTGGGCAAGACCGCCATTGCCGAGGGCATTGCGGAGCGCATTGCCAAGGGGAATGTGCCCATTGGCCTGAAGGATAAGGAGATCTATCTGCTGGACCTCACCAGCCTTGTGGCAGGCACCCAGTTCCGCGGCCAGTTCGAGCAGCGGGTCAAGGGCCTGCTGAGCGAAGTGAAGGCCGCAGGCAATGTGATCCTGTTCATCGATGAGATCCACACCATCACCTCTGCCGGTGAGAGCGAGGGTGCCATGAACGCGGGCAATATCCTGAAGCCCGCCCTCTCCCGTGGTGAAATTCAGGTCATCGGTGCCACCACCTTCAATGAGTACCGCAAGTATATCGAGAAGGATCAGGCGCTGGAACGCCGTTTCCAGCCCGTGCGGGTGGAAGAACCCAGCGTGGCCGATACCCTTGCTGTGATGAACGGCATCAAGCACTACTACGAGCAGCACCATCATGTGCAGGTGCCTGCCGATGTGCTTTCTGCCACTGTCACCCTGAGTGAGCGCTATATCACCGACCGTTATCTGCCCGATAAGGCCATCGACCTGCTGGACGAAGCCTGCGCCTGCTGCAATCTGGCCCACCCGGTCATTTCCGAGTATCTTGGAATGCAGAAGGAGCTGGATGCCTCAAGCAGGAAGAAGCCGAGATGGAGAATGCGGATGTGAACGAGCCAATCGACTACGAGCGCGTGGCCGAGCGCAAGACCCGCATTGCAAAGCTCGAAGCCGACCTGCCCGCAAAGCAGGCTGCCGCCAGCGAGATCCAGGTGACCATGGACGATGTGGCCAAGGTCATCGAGCTGTGGACCGGCATTCCGGCGGTCAAAATTCGGGAGACCGAGTTCGCAAAGCTGGCAAACCTTGAGGGCGAGCTGAAAAAGAAGATCATCGGGCAGGACGAGGCCGTGCATTTGGTGGCGCAGGCCATCAAGCGCAGCCGCGCCGACCTTTCCGGCCGCCGCCGTCCCGCAAGCTTCATCTTTGTGGGCCCCACCGGCGTGGGCAAGACCGAGCTGGTCAAGCAGCTGGCAAATCAGCTGTTCGACGGCCCCGATCCGCTCATCCGTCTGGACATGAGCGAGTATATGGAAAAATACGCGGTGTCCCGCATGATCGGTTCGCCTCCGGGCTATGTGGGCTACGAGGAGGCCGGCCAGCTCACCGAAAAGGTGCGCCGCCGTCCCTACAGCGTGGTGCTGTTCGATGAGATCGAAAAGGCTCACCCGGATGTCATGAACATTCTGTTGCAGATTTTGGACGAGGGCAAGATCAACGATGCGCAGGGCCGCACGGTGGATTTTTCAACACGGTCATCTGCATGACCTCCAACGCCGGCAGCAGCGACCAGAGTACCGGTGGGCTTGGCTTCAATAAGAGCGAGGAACAGCTCAGCGAGGAAAAGACCCGCAAGGCGCTGGCCCAGTTCCTGCGGCCGGAGTTCCTTGGCCGCGTGGATGAAGTGATCGCCTTCAAGCCCCTGACCGAGGAGACCCTGCAGGGCATCGCGGCCTGATGCTGGACGAGTACAAGCCCGGCATGGAGGCCAAGGGCATCGCTTACAGCTACACCCCGGCAGCCCTCAAGGCTCTGGTGCAAAAGAGTCAGGGCGGCAAGTTTGGTGCGCGCGATTTGCGCCGCGTCATTCGCAAAGCTGTGGAAGACCCCGCCGCCGAGCGCCTGATCGATGGCACGCTGGCATCCGGCGGCACCCTTGTGGTGGATGCCGGTGAAAACGGCGAGATCATCTTGAAGTAAACAAGAGAAAGCCCCTGCATCCGTTTTTGGAATGCAGGGGCTTTTCCTCTGTTTGGCGCTGTACGGCAAACTGGAATTTTTGTTATTCTACGATACCTTCAATATAGCTGTAATCAATATTTCCCTTTGTAACAGAATAGAAAAATGGATCTTTTCTAATTGTATCATCTGAATTGATAATAAAATTATTCCAATCGCCTGCCTCGTTGCCATCAGACAAATAAATAGTAACTTTGAAACTATATCCCATATATCCCAAAGACGGCTTTGACCGCTTTAATTCGACGCCATTCAAATTTTCGACAATATGCTGAATCTGCTCTTTGTCGGTAATATGTGTTGCGTTTCCGCTATTGCCATTGAAAACAACTATTTCCATGACCTCATTAGGGTCTAAGTCCATCAAGTCGAGTGGAATATTAAACCATACAACAATGCCCATCAAAAGAATTATCACAACAGACAGCAATAGGATGATTTTCTTTTTCATATCAGCTCAACTCCTTTGTCAACTTTCGATTTGTTGAATCAAGTATAGCATGTTGCGAACAAAAGGAAAAGGGTTAGATGTGAATGCATGATGTTATCCCGCATTGACAAAACAGCGCAGAATCAGTACAATAAAACATAGCTGTCCGCAAATTTTTGCATGAGAATAAAGGAGCGTTTTTCTATGCCGAGCAATAAGTCCGCACCCGTTTTGCGCCGTCGCCCACGGGTTATATGCACGTTGGCAACCTGCGCACTGCCCTGTACACCTACCTGATGGCAAAGCACGAGGATGGCACCTTCATCCTGCGCATCGAGGATACCGATCAGGGCCGCTATGTGGAGGGCGCTGTGGATGTCATCTACAACACCCTGCGGGAGACCGGCCTGCTGTGGGACGAAGGCCCGGACATCGGCGGCCCCGTGGGCCCCTATGTGCAGAGCGAGCGCATGGGCATGTTCAAACAGTATGCCGAGCAGCTGGTGGCAGAGGGCAAGGCATACTATTGCTTCTGCACCGAGGAGCGTCTGGAGGCCTGCATGCTGAGCAGCGCGCCAACGGTGAGATGACCCACTATGACGGATGCTGCCGCGACCTGCCCAAGGACGAAGTGGAAAAGCGTCTTGCTGCCGGGGAACCCTATGTTATCCGCCAGAAGATCCCCCGCGAGCGTGACCGGCTTCGACGATGTGGTGTACGGCCACATCGAGGTGAACAACAGCGAGATGGACGACCAGATCCTCATCAAGACCGACGGCATGCCCACCTACAACTTTGCAAATGTGGTGGACGATCACCTCATGGGCATCACCCACGTGATCCGCGGCAGCGAGTATCTGTCCTCTACCCCTAAGTACAATCTGCTGTATCAGGCGTTCGGCTGGGAGATCCCCACCTACATCCACTGCCCGCCGGTCATGAAGGATGCGCAGAATAAGCTTTCCAAGCGCAACGGCGATGCCAGCTATCAGGATCTGGTGGCAAAGGGCTACCTGACCGAGGCCGTGCTGAACTACATCTGCCTGCTGGGCTGGAGCCCCAAGGGCGAGTATGCCGAGCAGGAGATCTTCTCCCTGCCGGAGCTGGTCAAAATCTGGTCTCCGGACGGCATCTCCAAGTCTCCGGCCATCTTCGATCCCCTCAAGCTGCGGGCCATCAACGCGGAATATATCCGCCGCCTGTCCCCGGAAGAGTTCCAGAAGAAGGCGGAGCCGTGGATCGACAAGGCCGTGCACACCTCCATCGACAAGAAGCTGCTGTGCGCAAACCTGCAGCCCCGCTGCGAAGTGCTGGGCGAGATCCCGGAGCAGCTGGATTTCTTTGATGCGATGCCCGAGTACGATGTGAGCATGTACGCCAACAAGAAGCAGAAGACCACCCCGGAGACCGCCAAGGAGGCACTGGAAGCCCTGCTGCCTGTGCTCAGCGACGAAGCACTGGATTTTGGCAATCGCGATGCCGTCTTCGATGCCTGCAAGGCCAAGGCTGAGGAGCTGGGCAAGAAGAACGGCTGGCTGCTGTACCCGCTGGGCATTGCCCTTTCTGGCAAGCAGCGCACCCCCGGCGGCGGCACCGACCTTGCCTGCATGATGGGCCGCGAAACCACCCTTGCCCGCGTAAAAGCGGCAATTGAAAAGCTGAACGGCTGATTTTTGCCATAAAACCACAAAGCTCTGCAGCATTTTTGAACGCTGCAGGGCTTTTTTGCGTCTTTGGGCCGGTTTGCGGCAGAACACTGCACCGCGCCAAAAATCGCCGCGCGCCCGCGCTACAGTATATGCAGAAAGCGCGGGGAACAGAACCACAACGCCCCGCCGGAAAGCGGGGAGTTTTTATGACAGAGCGGATGGGTCTGGCAGCGGCCGGGCGGCAGAACAGACAGCGGGCAGCACTGGCACGGCGGGCGGAGCTGCGCCCGGCAGCGCGCAGGCTGGCGGCTGTGGCAGTGGGATTTGCAGGCGGCTGGGCCGTTCTGTACGGTGCACTGATGCCTTTTGGTCTGGGCTTTGTGCTGGGCTTTGCAGAGGACTGCTTTGCCCCCTGTGCGGCGGGTGCGGCGCTGGGTGTGCTGCTGCACGGGTTTGGCGCGCTCTCGCTGCGCAGTGTCTGTATGCTGTGCGCACTGGGTGCTGCAGTGGCAGCGCGGTGGATGGGTGCCAGAACACTGACCCCGGCGGCACTGGCGGGCTGCGGCACGCTGGTGGGCGTGGCGCTGTGCTTTGCCTTTGGCGGCGGCGGGGCAGAGCTGGTGTTTTACAGTGCGGCAGATGCCTGCTGGCCGCAGCCATGGGCTTTTGTCTGCGGCAGTTTGCGCCCGAAAAGCCGGGTGCCGGGATGCTTCTGGTGGGTGCGGCGGCAGCGGCGGCGCTGGGCAGTGTGCAGCTGTGGCAGCTGCTGCCGGGCGTGATCGTCTGCGCGGCGCTGGAACTGTATTTATGCAGCAAAGGGCAGGCCAAAGCCGCGCTTGCGGCCTGCGCGGTGCTGGGCGCTGCGCTATGCGCGGCAGACCCGGCTCTCAGCTTTGCGGCATCCGGCCTTGCCTGTGCCACGGTGGCAGCGGCAGTGCTGGCACCCGGACGGCGCATGGAAACGGTAGCCGCCTACGCGGGCGGCTGCGTGACCGGTGCACTCTGTGTGCAGCCGCCCGGGAGCGCGTTCCAATATCTGCTGAACGTCTGCATCGGCATCACGGCCGTAGCGGCATGCCCGCAGCATGGCTTGTGCCGGAGCCGGAAGAAAAGCCGCAGGCAGGGCAGGCCCAGCCGCAGCAGTACAGTGCAGCGGCCACCCGGCTGGAACAGGTGTCCCAGAGCCTTGCATCGCTGGCAGAGACCGTGAACGATGTCTACGAAACGCTGCCGCACCGGCGTGAGGATTTCCATTGGGTAATTGATAATACACATGATACCCTTTGTTTTAACTGCGGACGCGGGATACCTGCTGGAAGCAGGAGTATGCCGCCACGCTGGAGGGCATGGAAGCACTGCGCCCTCTGCTGGAAAGCAGCGGCGGGCTGGAAAACGACTCAATTGCCCGGGCAATTATCCCGGTGCATCCACCCGGCAGCACTGTGCGCAGCGGCAAACCGCTCCTTTGCGCTGTACCGCAGCCGCAAGGAGGCCCGCCTTCATGCCGAAGCCATGCGCACTGCCCTGACCGAGCAGTACAGCGCCGTGGCCGAAGCGCTGGGCGTGTTGGGAGAACAGCTGGGCCGTCCGGGCGACCCGGAACCCTATAAATCCGGCCGGGTGGCGGACTTTTTTTGCGCAGCTTGGCACTCCGCCGCAGGAGTGTGCCGTCACGCTGGATGATCTGGGCCGCACCCATGCGGCGGTCACGCTGCCGCGCACCCGCTTCTCGGCGCAGGAGCTGGCCGCGCTGGCCGGGGAGGTGGGCCGCATCTGCCGCCGCACGCTGGAAGTGCCGCAGGTGCTTCCTGCAAGGGAATGACCACCCGTGCTGTTCAGCGAAAAGCCTGTGCTGCGGGCCGTGTTCGGCATGGCGGGCGCGGCGGCGCGGGCAGTATTCCGGCGATGCGGTGCAGCAGTTCTGCAGCCCGGCGGCAGCGCAGATGATCCTGTGCGACGGCATGGGCACCGGCAGGCCTGCAGCCGTGGATGGCAACCTTGCCGCCGAGCTGACGGCCCGGCTGCTCAAGGCGGGCTTTACCGCAGAGCTGGCGGCAAGGCTGGTCAACGTGGCCCTTGCCCTGAAAAGTGAGGATGAGAGCGGTGCCACGCTGGACCTCATCAGCGTGGATCTTTACACCGGCACGGCAAGGCTGTTCAAGGCCGGTGCGGCACCGGGCTTCCTTGTGCACGGCGGGCGGGTGCGTGCTGTGGGCGACACCAGCCTGCCGGTGGGCATTCTGGGCGGAGTGAACGGCCAGAGCCGGGTGGTGCATTTGACGGTGGGCGATTATGCGGTGCTGGTCTCGGACGGGCTGCTGGTGGACGGCCCGGGCTGGGTGGCAAAGCAGCTGGAGCTTTCCGCTGCGGCAGGAGAAGCGCCGGAAAAAGTTGCAAAAACGCTGGTGGAAACGGCCCGCGTGCGCGCCCAGAAGACCGGCAGGCCGGACGACATTACGGCGGCGGTGCTGCGGCTGGAAAAATGCGTTTGATGTTCATACAAACTTCGTTGATTTTCGACGGAGGAGAAGGTATACTATGGAAGCATAGAAACAAAACGGGAGGACAGAAACATGCTTACCATAACCGTAGCGCAGGATGGCAGCGGCGATTTTGCTTCGGTGTCCGAAGCGGTGCTGGCCGTACCTTATGCCTGCGCAGCAGAGATCCGCATTGGCCCGGGCGTTTACCGCGAAAAGCTGGTGTGCGAAAAACAGGATATCACCCTGATCGGCGCAGGCATGGAAGCACCCGCATCGTGTGGGGGCGACGGCGGCAAGCTGCCGCACCCGGACAGCAGGCCCACCCACACCTTCCGCAGCTATACCGCGTTTTTCCGGGGGATAGAACTGCGGGTGCGGGACCTGACCATTGAAAACGATGCCGGCCCCGGGGCAAAGGTGGGGCAGGCCGTGGCGGCTTATGTGGACTGCTCACACACCCTCTTTGAGAATGTGCGGCTGCTAGGCAATCAGGATACGCTGTTCTGCGCCCCTCTGCCGGAGAAGGAGCGGGAGAAGGATGGCTTCCTTGGCCCGGGCCGCTTTGCGCCCCGCCGACCGACGGCCCAGTATTACCGGCACTGCGAGATCGCGGGAGATATCGATTTTTATTTTTGGCGGCGCGGACGCTCTGTTTGAGCAGTGCACCATCCGCACCGTGAACAACCACCTGCCTGCAAGCTACGTCACGGCTCCCTCGGGCCGTGCCGATGGCCTCGGGTTTGTGTTCTGGGACTGCGACTTTGTCTCGGACAACTGCCCGGCGGGCACGGTGTTTCTGGGCAGGCCATGGAGGTCCACCGGTAAAACGGCTGTGCTGGACTGCCGTCTGGGAGCCCACATTGCACCGGAAGGCTTTTCGCCCTGGCAGAGCCGCACCGACTCGGACCTTGCCAGCTTTGCCGAAGCGGGCAGCACCGGCGAGGGCGCAGCAGCGCGCGGTGCATGGGTGAAGCAGCTGGACAGCCAGCAGGCCGAAGAGCTGCTCAGATGTGCACGGAAGCTTTGCAGACCGGAATAAAAACGGAAAATATAAAATAAAGTATAAAACGGATTTGAAGGATCTTCTATGAAAAAACTGCCGAATTTTGTCAAATGGATCATCATTCTGGCGGCACTGGCTGCAATGGGCTGGATGATGTGGGCTGTGAATGATCGTGCCTCCCGGGTGGAAATGCCCGCACCGGATAATACATTCGGAATTTATCGCACAGCAGATTCCAGCCAGTAAATCATTTGGAATGGCCGCAGCATTGCGGGCAGAAACGATGCTCTATAGAAAAAGCAAAAGCCGGGACGACCACACGGTCATCCCGGCTTTAAAATTATTCCTGATTATCCTGCCCGGCCATCTCGGCTGCATTGGCGGGCAGGTCGTTCATGATGAACCAGAACGTAGTGCCCATGCCGATGGCACTCTGCACACCAAAGCGGAAGCCGTGCTGCTGGAAGATGGCTTGGTGATGGAAAGGCCCAGACCGGTGCCCTGCTTGCCGGCATCCGAACGGGAGCGGTAGTACCGATCAAAGATATAGGGCAGGTCGTCGGCAGAGATGCCGGGGCCGTGGTCCTCCACCTCTACCCGCACGCCCTCGGTGCAGCGCTGGGCCCGCAGGATGAAGATGCCGTCTTTGCCGATGTGGTGCATGGCGTTGCCCAGCAGGTTATGCAGTGCGCGCTGCATCATGTTGGGGTCTGCGTAAACGGGCAGTTCCTCGTCCGGCAGCTCCAGCTGGAGCTGCCAGCCGTTCTGGGCGCAGATGGCATCGTACCGTTCGCTCACCTCGTCGCACAGCTGGCCCATATCAAAGTGCACGCGCTCGCATTTGTCGGCACCGCTGGTCACCTTGCTCAGCTCCATCACGCTGGAGACCAGTGCGGTCAGGCGGTCGGTCTCGTCCACGATAATGTTCATCTGCTCATCGCGGTGGGCCTTGTCGTCGCCGGTAATGTCGCGCACCGTCTCGGCATAGCCCTTGATAAGGGTCAGCGGGGTGCGCAGGTCGTGGGAGACGTTGGCCAGCAGATCGCGCTGCATCTGCGAAGAATGCTGCACCTCGCTTGCCATGTGGTTGAGTCCCGGGCCAGATCGCCCAGCTCATCGCTGCGGCGGGTATCCACCTGCACGGCATAGTTGCCCATGGCCATCTGGCGGGCAGCGCTGGAAAGCTGGCGCAGCGGCTTTGTGAACCACTCACTGAACAGCCATGCCGCCGTCATGGCAAAGGCAAAGATCAGCGCCGCTGCCATGGGCAGCACGGTGCTCAGCACCTTGCCGGCTTCGGCCACATGCACAAGGCTGGTAGTGACCAGAACGGTGTACTCGCCGCCGGAGGTGTTGCGCCCTACCAGCAGCTGTGCCGAGCCGGAGAGCCGCGGCGGATTCAGGGTCTGCACAAAGCCGCCGGTGGTGCGGCATTTCTTGCGCATGGCCACAGCGGTGGAAACGATCATATCATTGTTGGCGGAATCCGAGAGCAGCGTTTCGTGCAGGTTGCAGTAGGACTGGTTCTCGATCTTATAGATCGTGCGCATGGTGGTATCGGAAATATCCACACAGAAGCTGTTCAGCGAACCGCTGGCGTACAGCTGGGTGGCAAGCCGGTCAAAGAACGTGGTGTTGACCGTAAGATGGCCAAAAGACCATGCCGAAAGGGCTTCGCCGTTTGCAATAGCCTTGTCCAGCTCGGCGGTGATGCTTTCTGCCTGAGTGGTCAGCTGTTTTTCAATGTGCTTGGTGTACAGCGGTTCCAGCAGCTGGGTGGACAGAAACCACACCAGTGCCAGCAGGAACAGACAGATACAACACAAAAACCACATCAGCTGGCCGCGGATGCCGGGGGAGTGATGGTGCCGCATGAATCCTCCGCTCCTTTATCAGCGCGTTGCGTCGGGGTCGAATTTGTAGCCGATGCCCCACACGGTAGCAATGTAGCTGCGGCACTTGCCCAGATGGCCCCGCAGCATTTTGACATGGGTATCCACGGTGCGGTCCTCGCCAAAGTAGTCGTAGTTCCACACCTTCTGCAGGATCTTTTCACGGCTGAGGGCGATGCCCTTTGTTGGAAGCAAGGAACACCAGCAGGTCGAACTCCTTGGGGGTCAGGGCCACCTCCTCGCCGGAAACGCGCACCGTGTGGCTGGCCGTGTCGATGGTCAGCTCACCAAAGGTCATGGTGTCGGAGGCAGCGGCGGGCTTGGGCATGGTGCGGTTCAGCACGGCCTTGACGCGGGCTACCAGCTCACGGGGAGAGAAGGGCTTGACAACGTAGTCGTCGGCACCGCTCTCCAGGCCGGCCAGCTTGTCGTATTCCTCGCCGCGGGCGGTCAGGATGATGACCGGCGTGTTGATGTGGCGGGCGCGCATCTCCCGCAGGCAGGTCATACCGTCCATGAACGGCATCATCAGGTCCAGAATGACCAGATCGAAGCTCCGCCGGAAAGCTGGGTCAGCGCAGCTGTGCCGTCAGCGGCTTCTTCACAGATATAACCGGAATATTGTAAATGTTCACGGATCAGCTCGCGGATGCGCGGCTCATCGTCAACGATCAGGATCTTAGCCATAATACAGACACCTTCCTCAATAATAGACTTCTTGACCAGAATATCATACAGCAAGAATAAAAAAAAGCTGTGAAGTTTGCGTGAATGCTTTTCAAAAAAGTGCCCGCAGCGGCGGGCTGCTTCCAGTACCAGTATACCACAGAAAAACGGCCCTGCACAGCCGGAGTTTGCAGGGCAGACCGCAGGCCCAGCCGGATGGTGGTGCTTTCCGACCTGCACAATTCCGAGTTTGGCGCATATAATAGTGAGCTTGTGGATAAGGTGCGGCAGCACTGGCCTGCTTTTACCTGCGCATCCCGGTGGGCCATGTGGAAGCCGGACTGCGCACCTACGATCTGGATTCCCCCTATCCGGAGGAGTTCAACCGGCAGGCGGTGGGCGTGCTGGCAAAATACAACTTCGCGCCCACCGAGCAGGCCAAACAGAACCTGCTGCGGAAGTGGTTCAGCTGGTGGGCGGCACCGAGAACATTTCCAGCGTGGCACACTGCATGATCCGACTGCGGTTCGCGGTCAAGGACCTGAACAAGGCCGATCAGGAAGCGCTGAAGAAAATCCCCGGCGTGCTGTCCGTCACCCCAGCGGCATGATGTTCTGCGGTGCAGTGCCCAGAAACGCCGGTGCCTCCGGCGACGCAGCGGTCAGGTTCGTCTTGCTCACCTTCCACCACAGGCGGGTAGTGCCGTCCGGCGCGGTAAAGATCAGGTTCCAGTCAAAGGGATTCTCGCTGGTGGAGTTCAGTTGCACCGGCAGAGCGTTCGGCGCAGCTGGTGCGCAGGGGGCAAAGTCGTGGGCGCGGATGCCCACGGCGGTGCAGGTTTCCGGCACCCCGGCGGCAAGGTGAAGGGGCGCATCCCAGCCAGTCAGGCGCACGGTGTGGGCAGTCCACGCGGGTGCAGGACAGAATGTTCTTGCAGCCGGTCAGCCGTGCAGCGGTGGTGCTCTGCGGGTCTGCAAACACCTCTTTGGTGCCGCCGGTGCGCAGCACCTGCCCGCTATCCATCACGATCATATCCCGGCACAGGCGGTAGGCTTCGTCACGGTTGTGGGTGACCAGCAGCGCCGTGCCGCCAAACCCGGCCAGCAGGCTGCCCACTTCGCCCTCCACTTCCTCGCGCAGGTAGCTGTCCAGCGCACTGAACGGCTCGTCCAGCATCAGAATTTTTGGGCCTGCCCACAAGGATGCGTGCCAGCGCGGTGCGCTGCTGCTGTCCGCCGGAAAGCTGGGCCGGGTAGCGCTTGGCAAGGGATTCCAGCCGCATGGCCTGCAGCATTTCGGCGCAGCGGGCCTTGCGGGCGGCCTTGTCTTTTTCGGCTTTCAGGCCGCAGAGCACGTTCTGCTCCACGGTCATGTTGGGGAACAGTGCGTAGTTCTGGAACAGCAGGCCCACGCCGCGCTGCTGCGGCGGCAGGTCGATGTGCTGGGCGCTGTCAAACAGCACCCGGCCGTCCAGTACGATGCGGCCCGCATCCGGCTTTACGATACCGGCAATGCAGCGCAGGGTCATGCTTTTGCCGCAGCCGGATGCGCCCAGAATGGCTGTGGCGGTGCTGCGCGCGGCAAAGTTGGCGTGAAGGATAAAGCCATCCAGCTTTTTGGTAATGTTCACTTCAAGACTCATGCGCGGCCACCTGCTTTCTGTTTTTTCTCCAGCAGATTCACGGCCAGCAGCACCACTGCCGAGATCACGATATCCACCAGCACCCAGCGCATGGCACCGGCTTCGTCGTTGGTGCGCCACAGCTGGTACACGGTGGTGGCAATGGTGGCGGTCTTGCCGGGGGTGTAGCCTGCGATCATGCTGGTGGCACCGTACTCGCCCAGCGCGCGGGCAAAGGCCAGCACCGTGCCGGCCAGAATGCCCTGACGGCAGCAGGGCATCCGCACCCGCCAGAAGATCCACACGTCCGACTGGCCCAGCGTTTGCGCCGACCATGCCAGCGTTTCGTCAAAGCTTTCAACGCGCCGCGCGCCGTGCGGTACATCAGCGGAAAGGCCACCACGATGGATGCAAAGATGGCACTGTACCAGTTCATGACCAGCTTCACGCCGAAATGCTCCATGAAAAAGGCACCCAGCGGCCTCTTTGCGCCGAACAAAAGCAGTAGAAAATAGCCCACCACCGTGGGCGGCAGCACCATGGGCAGGGTGAGCACCACGTCCAGCGCGCCTTTGACAGTGCGCGGCAGCTTGGCAATATAGTAGGCGGCAAAAATGCCAAGGAAGAACACCGCCGCGCAGCTGACGAGGGCGATGCGCAGGCTGTTCCAAAGGGGATACCAGTCCATAATGATACCTCCGAATAAAAAGGCTTCCCCCAGAGGGGAAGCTCTGAAAAACAACGGATTTACAGTGCGGTGAAGCCCACGCTCTCGAACACGGTCGCGGCGCGGTCGGTCTGCAGATAGGCCAGAAACTCCCTGGCAGCCTCGGCGTTGGGGGCGGCCTTCAGCACGGCGGCAGGATAGATGACCTGACCGCACATCTCTTTGGTGGCCTCATCCACAGGGGTCAGGCCTGCGCTGTAGGCATCGGTGCAGTACACGACACCGGCATCCACGCTGGCTTCGGTGATCTGGGTGGTGACCTCCTTGACGTTGGAGCCGTAGGTGATGACACCGGCTGCGGCCAGTGCTTCCTCGTCCAGAGCGTAGTAGGCAAGGATCTTCTGGGTGTACTGGCCCACGGGCACATCGCTGTTGCCCATGCAGAACAGAATGTCCCCGGTCTTGAGGTGCTCGGCCAGAGAATCGAAGCTGTCGATGCCCTTATCGCCATTCTCGGGCACGCACAGAACGACCTTGTTCTCAAGCAGGTCCACGCGGGAATCGCTGTCCACGAAGTCCAGTCTTTCGGTGTTCACATCGGCGGAAGCGGTGCTGTCCAGCTGGTTCATCTGCTTCTGACCGGCGGAGATGAACAGGTCGCAGTCCGCGCCTTCCTGGATCTGGGTCTTGAGGGTGCCGGAGGAGTCGAAGTTGAAGCTGAAGGTCACGCCGGGGTTCTCGGCAGAGTAGATCTCGCCGATGGCGGTGAGGGTCTCGGTGAGGGATGCGGCGGCAAACACGATCAGCTCCATGGATCCACCGGTAGCTTCAGAAGAAGCAGCGGCAGAGCCTGCCACGGAAGATGCAGTGCTGGAAGCGGAGGAGCCGCAGGCGGTCAGGGCCGCAGCGGCACCGGCGATACCGGCAGCAGCCAGAAAGCTGCGGCGGGAAATTTTAGTGTTGTTCATGATAAGCGCTCCTGTTTTTAAAATGAATCTTTGCATTTGATACGGTACAGGATGCGGTGCCGCCCACCGGGATACTTTTTTACTTCCGGGCGCATTCGCCGTCCAGCCCGGCGGCAAGGCGGATGCCGTGCGCAAGGCTGGGCAGGATGTACTCGAGGTTCTCTTTTACGGCCTTAGGGCTGCCCGGCAGGTTCACGATCAGGGTCTTGCCGCGCAGCACACTGGCGGCACGGCTCAGCATCCGCGCGGTGTGATGGTAAGGCTATGGTACCGCATGGCCTCGGCAATGCCGGGCGCGTTGCGTTCGGCTACGCTCAAAGTCACCTCCGGGGTGATATCCCGGGGTGCAAAGCCGGTGCCGCCGGTGGTGAGGATCAGGTTCACCTGACGGGCATCCGCAAGGCGCAGCAGCTGGGTTTTGAGCTGGGCGGCATCGTCCGGCAGAAGCAGCGCTTCCTCCACCTTGTAGCCTGTGGCGGTGAGCATTTCCACAATGAGCGGGCCGCTTTTGTCCTCCCGTTCGCCGCGGCTGCCCTTATCGGAAGGGTGATCACCGCCGCGCGCAGGGGCAGGTCTGCCGGGGTGGGCAGCAGCTTCATCTCGTCGCCGGTGTGGATGGTGCCGCCTTTTACCACCCGTGCGAACACGCCCTCCCGCGGCATGATGCAGTCGCCGGTCTGCTGGCGGATGGCGCAGCCGCTGTGGCACTCCTTGCCGATCTGGGTCATTTCCAGCACGGCATCCCCAATGGCAAAAAAGCTGGGCACCGGCAGGGTGGACAAGATTCGAACCCTTCCACCACCAGATTTTCGCCAAAGGCACCGTAGTCCACCCAGAGCTTTTAGACGGAAAACTTCAATTTTTTCCGCGCTCAGCAGGCTGACCTGCCGGTGCCAGCTGCCGCCGTGGGCATCGCCCACAATACCCCACTCCGGGGTGAGAACAGCGGATGGCACCGGCGTTTTCAAGGTGCCGCGCCGGGGGCTTGTGCAGATAGCCAGAATTTTACCCATAAATTTGTGTTATCCTCCGATCCGGTACATCCCTCGTGTGGCGGGCATGGAGCCTTGGCCGAAGTGATGTTCCCGGGGTTTTGCCAGAATCGTGTTTTGAATGGCCTGCAGAAGGGCCGCGTCGTCCGCGCCGCTGCGCAGCAGAGCACGCAGGTCGGTGCCGGATTCGCTGGCAAGGCACGGACGCAGAAAGCCCTGACTTGTCAGCCGCACCCGGTTGCAGGAAGCGCAGAATTTGCCGTGCACGGCAGCAATCAACCCGATGCTGCCGCGCCAGCCGGGCGCAGAATAATACACCGCCGGCCCATCGCCAAAGGCCGCACCGGTCACCGGCTGCAGCTGCGGCCAGCGGCGGTAAAAGCGCTCCAGCAGTTTCGGGCCGGAAAGGCCGGGCAGCCCGGCACCAAAGCCAATGGGCATCATTTCAATAAAGCGCACCTGCAGCGGATGCTCCTGTGCGAAGGCAGCAAGGCTTTCCAGCTCGCCCTCGTTCACGCCGGGCTGCGGCACACAGTTCAGCTTGACCGGTATGCCGCTGGCAAGGGCCGCCCGGATGCGTTTTGCACGGCGGCAAGCTCGTCTTTGCCGGTGATGCGCCGGAAGGTCTCCGGGTGCAAGGTGTCAAGGCTGATGTTCACGCTGTCAAGGCCCGCCGCCAGCAGGGCGGGCAGCTTCTGGGCCAGCAGCACGCCGTTGGTGGTAAGGGCAACGCGGCGGATGCCGGGAATGGCTTTCAGGCCCGCCGTCAGTTGTTCCACGCCCCGGCGCACCAGCGGTTCACCGCCGGTGATGCGCACCGTGTCGATGCCGCACTGGGTGAACAGCGCAGCCAGCCGCAGAAATTCCTCATAGGTCAGAATATCTTCGTGGGCCAGCTTTGGCACGCGTCCGGCATACAGTAGCGGCAGCGCAGGTTGCAGCAGGTCGTGGACCGAAACGGAGCGCAGATAGTGGATATTGCGGCCGTATGAATCAAACATAGCCGCCCTCGGCCCGCACATAGTGCCCGCTCTTGCCGCCGGTCTTCTCGACCAAGTGGATCTCGCCCAGCTCCATGCCCTTATCCACGGCCTTGCACATATCGTAGATGGTGAGCAGCGCGGCAGAAACGCCGGTCAGAGCTTCCATTTCCACGCCGGTCACGCCGATGGTCCTGGCGGTGCACACGGCCTCTACGGCCTGCTGTTCGGGCAGAAGGTGAAAATCCACAGTCAGCTTGCTCAGCGGCAGCGGATGGCACAGGGGGATCAGCTCGCTGGTGCGCTTGGCCGCCATGATGCCTGCAATGCGGGCCACGCCAAGCACGTCGCCCTTCTGGGCGGTGCCGTCCCGAACAGCGGCAAAGGCTGCCGCATTCATAGTGATGATGCCGCGGGCCACAGCCTGCCGTGCAGTGACGGGCTTTTCGCTCACATCCACCATCACGGCGCTGCCGGACGCATCAAAATGAGAAAGTTTTGTTTCGCTCATAATTTTTACCTTGATAAAGCTCTCCCCTTTGGGAGAGCTGGCAAAGCCGTAAGGCTTTGACTGAGAGGATTTCAGCAATGCCCGAAGCCGCAGTTGGGCCAGTGGCATTCGGCGCAGCCTAAGCACAGCCCGCCCTCGCCCAGCCGGGCAATGTCCTCGGCAGTGATGGGGTCGTCGGCCAGCAGGCGCGGCAGCAGCAGGTCAAAAATGGTGCGCTTGGCGTACATCACGCAGCCGGGCAGGCCGCACACCGGCACACCGTCCAGATAGCTCACAAGGAACATGGCACCCGGCAGCACCGGTGCGCCATAGGTGATGATCTCGGCACCGGTGTTCTTGATGGCAAGCGGCGTGCGGTCGTCGGGGTCTACGCTCATGCCGCCGGTGGTAAAGATCAGCTCGCAGCCTGCGGCCTTTGCTTCCAGAATGGCGGCGGTGATCCCGGCGGGGTCATCGTCGCAGGTTTTGTGATAGGTCATCTCGCAGCCGTATTCGGCCAGCTTGCCCACCAGAATGGGGGTGAATCTGTCCTCGATGCGTCCCTTGAATACCTCGCTGCCGGTGGTGATGACCGCAAACTTTTTCGGGTGGAAAGGCAGCACGTTCAGGATGGGTTCGCTGCCTGCCGCAGCCTGCATGGCATCCATCTTCTCCTGCTCGATCACCAGCGGGATGATGCGGGTGCCGGCCAGCTTCTGGCCCTTTTTCACGGGCAGGTCGCCGTGGATGGCAGCGATCATCATTTGGGGGGTGCGGTTCACGGCCAGCAGGGCGGCGCGGTCGATCTTCAAAAGACCGTCGCAGTCGGCAACCAGTTCGATCTTGCCTTCCTTCGGCTCAGTGCCGTGGATGTTGCGGCCCGCCGCTGCCTTGTACAAAAGGGCAGCGGCTTCGTCCTCGTGCAGGATGCCGGGGCGCTTCTCCCAGACATAGAGATTCTCTTTGCCAATGGAGAGCAACACGGGGATATCCTCCGGCTGGACGATGTGCCCTTTGCGGAAGCGTGCTCCCTTGAACTGGCCGGGAATGATCTGTGTAATGTCGTGGCAGAGCACCTGCCCGACAGCGTCTTCGGTACGGATGAGTTTCATGCAGAACCTCCGTTACAGGGACGGCATCTGGTTCTCGATCCAGTCTGCCAGAGCAGCAGGATCGTCCAGTGCAAAATCAGCGCCCGGCACATCGCCCACGATGGCCATGGGCTGGAACGCGGTGCCCACCGGGCTGACCGAGCTGCGCACCACTTCGATCTTGGCCCAGCCGCTGTCGCCAAAGCCTTCCAGCAGTACAAGGTCGTAGCCGTGGCGCTCGAACAAAGCCAGCAGGTCCTGCTCGTTCAGGCGGAACTGCTCGGTAAGCAGATAGCGCCCGGCAGTAAACACGGCCACACCCTCGGCACCGGCCTCATGCAGGCGGTCGGTCTCGGCGGGCAGGCGCAGATCGTCAGCCTCGCGGATCACGCCCACCTTCAGCCCGCGGCTCTTGAGCACCGGCAGCAGCGCGGCCAGCAGAGCGGTCTTGCCGCTGCCTGCGGAACCGCTGACAGCCAGCACTGCCGGATGCTTGAAGCTCAGTTCGGCGGCAAGCGCCTGTTTTTGTTCACTGTACAAAAGTATCACCCTCCGTTTTATCCCATCGGCAAAAACTGCCGGTTCACTCCTCAATGCGCACAAAGCGCGGCTGCACTTTGCCGTCCCGCTCCACGGTCTCGCACCACATGGCGGCAGGACGCACCCAAAGCCCGCGTTCCCCGTACAGGGCGCGGTACACCACCATTTCCTCTTCGGTCTCGCTGTGGCGGGCCATGCCCAGCACTTCGTATTCGTTGCCCTTGAAATGCCGGTAGCGGCCCGGCTGCACATTATATTTGAATGCTTCCATGTTATCCTCTTTTACACTGACACGCGGCATTCCGGTGCAGAATGCCATATTTATAATCAGTATAGCATATTTCAGCACGGCAAAAAAAGTCTTTGGCAGGAAAGATGGAGAAAAAAGGCGGCAGGCGGCGGCAAAAGCCGGGAGACAGAGTTGGGTGCTTGAACTGCCGCGCCACAGATGCTATACTGAAACGATAAGGGGATATCCCCCCCTGAAAAAGCTCTGAAGATAAAGGAAAAAGCCCTATGAGGATCGGACTTATTGAATTTCTGCTCATCCTTGCCATTGCGTCGCTCACCATCGGGCCGCAGGTGGCATTGTTCGTGGATCGCTGGATGCGCCGGGCAAACCGCGCCAATGCCCGCGCGCCCGCCGCCGTGCCGAGTATGCGGCCCAGATGGCGGTGGAGCGGGACGCGCTGCTCAAGCGGTTCCGCACGGCCAGCACGGTGTTTGGCGTGTGCATCCTGCTGGCGCTGGTGTATGCACTGGTGTTCCGGCCCATCGATACGCCGCCACAAGGCTACACCGCGCCGGATGTCCGGCAGGACACCGGTGCAGCACAGACGGCCCTTGCCGCCGATCATAAGGGAACGCTGGATCTGGGCGAATATCAGGGTGTGGACTGCATCCGCACACAGGACGGCCTTGTGTATGCCGCAGCATACGACGGCGCAGCCTTAAAAAAGCGCACGAGCGACCTTGTACGCACCGACGGCGGACACGATGCGGCCATCCTTTCCGTGGACGGTGAGCTGACCGGTTTTGCCTTTGACGGCAGCGGGGACTGTGGCTGAGCATCCTCACGCCCGGCGGCGGCAGCCTGTGCCGCGCCGCCCACGACAGCTGGGGCACGGCGGTGGAGCAGGTAGTGACCCAGATCGACGGTGCACCGCTGGGGGCTGTCTCAGCGGTGGAAGCCGCGCCGGACGGCAAGATCTACTTTGCTGTTGCTGCCAGTGCCAGTGCCGCGGACGGGCTGGAGAGCACTCTGCGCACCGAACTGCTGGCCCACACCGGCACGGGCTGCGTGTATGTATACGACCCGGCAGCACGCACGGTGCAGAAGGTGCTGGGCGGTGTGGCCGGTGCTTCCGGGCTGGCCTGAGCCGGGACGGTAGCACGCTGTTCGTGGCTGACCTTGGGAACGCTGTGTGTGGAGCGCTGCCGCCGATGCCCGCGACCTGACGGCGGGCGGTAAAAACTGCCAGAGCTTTGTTTCGGCCTGCGGGGTATCCCGGTGCGCTTGCTATGGATGCAGACGGCACCCTGTACATCGGCTACCGGTGGGCGCGCAGCAGCTGGCTGGAAAAGAACGCCGACAGCGACCCTGCTGCGGGGCATTGCCCTGCGTGCAGGCCGGAATCTGCAGGAAAAGCTGTTCAGCCTGCCTGCCGATGCGCCCTGCGCGGAAGCTGTAGATACGGCAGACGGCAGCTGGAAGCGGACGGTCTCCAGCAAGGGTGCAGGCGGTGTGACAGCTCTGTGCCCGGTGGAGAGCAGGCTGTATCTCGGCCTTGCAGGCAGCGAAAAGGTGCGCAGTGCAAATCTTTGATTTTTGATAAAAACCGAGGTGTTTTTTTATGACAGAAGAATTCAAAAAACAAATCGAGATGCAGGCCCGGCAGGCAGTGACCGAACTGCTGGCCGAAGCAAAGCTGAAAAAGGGCGATGTGTTCGTGGTGGGCTGCTCGTCCAGCGAGATCGTGGGCGGGCACATTGGCAAGGATTCCAGTCTGGAAGCCGCGCAGGCCGTGTACGCGGGCATTGCCCCAGTGCTGGCCGAAAACGGCATCTGGCTGGCCGCGCAGTGCTGTGAGCATCTGAACCGCGCTATTATCATCGAGCGCGAAGCCGCCGAAAAATACGGCTGGGAAGAGGTGTGCGTGGTGCCGCGCCCCCACGCAGGCGGCAGCTGGGCCACTACCTGCTGGAAGAAGTTCCGGGAGCCGGTGGCCGTGGAAGAGATCCGTGCCCATGCAGGCATTGATATCGGCGGCACCTGATCGGGATGCACCTGAAGCGGGTGGCAGTGCCGGTGCGGCTGAGCCTTTCCAAAATTGGTGAAGCGAACATCCTGTGCGCCCGCACCGCCCGAAACTCATCGGCGGCGAACGCGCCAAGTATACCGAGGAGGACTGAGCATCATGGCAGAAAAGAATCTGGAACAGATGCAGGAGGCCGTGGCAGAGATCCGGGAAAAGATGGCAGCCGCGGCCCGTGAAGCAGGCCGCGACCCGGCAGCGGTGCAGCTGTGCGCCGCCTGCAAGACCCGCACGGCACAGACCGTGGCTGCAAGCGCAGCCCTGCCCATCGATGTGTTCGGTGAGAACCATGTGCAGGAGCTGTGCGCAAACTTTGACGCAGGTGCTTACTGCGGCAAGCCCAGCCACTTTTATCGGCCATCTGCAGACGAAACAAAAATTAAAAAAAGTGCTGGGCCGTGCCAGCCTCATCCAAAGCGTGGACAGCGAGCATCTGCTGAACGCCATCGAGAAGGAAGCAGCCAAGGCCGGCATCGTGCAGAACGTGCTGCTGGAGGTGAACATCGGCGGCGAGGAGAGCAAGACCGGCGTGGCACCGGAAGCGCTCTGGCCGCTGCTGGATGCTGCTGCCGCACAGGAGCACATCCGGGTCAAGGGACTGATGGCCATTCCGCCCGTGAACGACGACGATGCCCGCAACCGCCGCTATCTGGCCGAGGTGTACAAGCTGTTTGTGCAGGCCGGAGAGCGCGGCTATTCCAACGTGTCCATGGAGACCCTCTCCATGGGCATGAGCGGCGACTTTTGAAAACGCCATCCGGGAGGGTGCCACCCTTGTGCGCATCGGCACCGCCATCTACGGCGAGCGGGATTACAGTAAAAAAAGTGTAAAAAATAAAAAAACGGCCTCGCCCTCT
>ENA-OQAR01000062-OQAR01000062.1-human-gut-metagenome-genome-assembly--contig:-NODE-62-length-23842-cov-2.866624_pt1 | contig 23842 bp, 25 predicted proteins | sample MGYA00242738_ERZ504533 | MGnify/ENA primary metagenome ERZ504533 (study PRJEB26092, sample SAMD00036276) | human gut metagenome | host: Homo sapiens | study: EMG produced TPA metagenomics assembly of... | reverse complement strand
AACTGTATTATATTAACATTGTTTATATTTTAACACAGCATAGCGCTGATAGCTCATCCAACTCCCGAGCAGCCACACTACCCTACCGCCCTGAAAAGCCAGCCCGTGAGGCGTGTGCTGCCTGTCGACGGACTCTGCAGGAGGGGAGCTGATTCTTGGCTGGCGGAAATCTGCGTTGCTTCAAAAATTCTCGCTGTCTGAGCGGCTTCAGACGCGAGTTCGAGATTTTTGAAGCGGTTTTAGCAGATTTTCAGCGGCTTAGAAGTCAGCCCCCGACGAAGCCCCGGCGCCGGACAGCACACGCCTTGCCAGCGTCCGTACCTTATTATCAAAGAAAAAAGCCGCCCAGACAAACAATCCAGGCGACTCCCAAAATCCAATGCTCAGCTCTATATTCAATTAATCACATCTTAAACCAGCTTGCCACCAAGATCACGGCAAGCAGCCAATCCCTCATCATCAGGAGTATTATTGCAGATAAGCCCCTCATCCTCAACAAGCTCAGCCCCAGCATCCTTAGCTCTGTCGCACCAGGTTCTCATCCATTCACCATCGCCCCAGTCATAGGAACCAAACAGCGCAACCTTCTTACCAGACAGTTTACCCTCAAGATCAGAGAAAAAACGGCTCAAACTCACCATCCTCAAGCTCCTCATCCCCCATAGCCGGACAACCAAGAGCCAGAACATCAAAAGAAAGCGCTTTATCCACATCAGCATCAGCCACTTCCATAATCTCAACATCTGCACCAGCAGCCTTGGCACCTTCCTCAACAGCCTGCGCCATAGCCTCTGTGTTACCTGTAGAAGACCAGTAAATAATTCCTACCTTGCTCATCTCAAAAACCTCCTGTTTTAAACTTTATATTATACGCACATCTGAGATGTACAGAGATGCTTCATACCAACAACCTGCAAAATCGAATACCCCGCACGGATCTGCGCCGCCGTAAAACTCCCGACACTTATCATAACTGTCAAAAACCCTGCGAGCCTGCTCCACGTTATCATAAACCTTCCAGTAACCACACATCTTGCAGCCACTGCCCCCGAACTTCCGGAAGCCCTTCACATCCTCAATAGGATACCCCAGAAAAAGCCCGATCTCATGAGGAAACTCCGTCTTATGAAAAAAATCTCTCTTTCAAACGGACAATCATCTCATCCAGAGAACCATCTATATTATAGCCATCCTGAAGCAAAAGATTCCTGGCCTCATCCTGCGCCAGATATTCCTGCAGCATATCCGGCCGGTACACCAGAAGTAGATAATGCTTCCTGCATCCACAGATGATCTCCATACGGATACCCTCCCGTTCAAGACCCTCCTTATAATCCGAAATGATCTCCGGCAGCTCCGGCATCCTCTCTTTGGAAAAAGAAACAAGATTCGCCGGTTTCATTCCCATTAAAACAGGGGAACAATGATAACCTATGACAGATTCAAATTTTTCACAAGTCATTTGCATTCTCCTTTACGCTTTAGTTAGATTTCTCTAACTATTGTAAATATACTACTGAAGTTAGTCTCTGTCAACTTATTTTTTAAAAAATTTTCAATAAGAATTTTTTACTGATAAAATCCCATCATTATGGGACAAAATATACCTAGATAAACAGTCTGACAGATACTTTTTTATTTCCGATCAGAGCAGACAAATAAAAATATCCTTACTTCATCTGACCATGTAAAGCAAATATACACAAATATATAATAGAAAATTAGTATAGAATTTTATCGCAAAAACTCTTGACAAAATAAGTCCTGTCGTATATTATAATATCAGTAATAATTACTATTACTGATAGGGAGGAAATATTATGGCAGCACTTAAATACAGCCGTCAGAGAGAATCGATCAAGGAATTTCTGAGATCCAGAACAGATCATCCAACGGCAGATACAGTATACGAGAATCTTCGGCAGATTTATCCGAATATCAGTCTCGGAACTGTCTACCGTAATCTTTCTCTTCTCAGTGACATCGGCGAGATTCGGAAGCTGACCAATTTCGGAAGCGCGGACCGCTATGATGGACGCGTCGCACCGCACTCACATTTCATGTGTACGAAGTGCAACCGGGTGATCGATATGCAGTCAGACAGTCTCAATGGAATTCTGGAGCAGGCAGCCGCAGAATTTGTCCATGGCAAGGTTTTTGACGTAGATGCAAGCTTCTATGGAATCTGCAAGGAATGCCTTAAAAAAGAAGAAAAACAGTCTTGACAAAATAAAGATCACATGTTACTATAAAACAGTAATAATTACTATTATTAATTAAAGAGAAACACAACTAAACAATAAATTTCAATAAGAAAAGGAGATCATTACTATGGCTAAATGGGTATGTACAGTATGCGGTTATGTTTATGAAGGCGAGCAGGCACCGGAAGCCTGTCCAGTATGTAAAGCACCAGCTTCCAAATTCCAGAAACAGGAAGGCGAGCTCACATGGGCAGCTGAGCATGTTGTAGGCGTAGCTAAGGGTGTCAGCGAAGACATTCTTGCAGACTTAAGAGCAAACTTCGAGGGTGAGTGCTCTGAAGTTGGTATGTATCTTGCAATGGCAAGAGTTGCTCACAGAGAAGGATATCCGGAAGTAGGTCTCTACTATGAGAAAGCAGCTTACGAGGAAGCAGAGCATGCAGCTAAATTCGCAGAGCTCCTTGGTGAAGTTGTAACAGACAGCACAGAGAAGAACCTTCAGATGCGTGTAGAGGCTGAGAACGGCGCTACAGCTGGTAAATTTGACCTTGCTAAACGTGCGAAAGCTGCTAACCTTGACGCAATCCATGACACAGTACATGAGATGGCTAAGGACGAGGCAAGACACGGAAAAGCATTCGCCGGTCTGCTTAAGAGATACTTCGGTAAATAAGAAATCCGCATAAAATCATAAAATAAAGATTTTTAAAAAGAGGGAGCCAGATTATATGGTTCCCTCTTTTCTGTTGCATTCAATCTTCCGCACACTGTCTTCGCGTACCTGATCACGAAGCTCTGTCAGATAATCTGAGAATTTCACCTGCTCATCTCCGTAAGTCATCTGCAGATCATATTCCAGCGGGATCCAGGTTTTAATATCGGATTCATTGTGCTGGATCAGAGCTTCCAGCTTGTCCAGAGCTTTGTAAATCCTGGATTCCAGAGTCTGCTGTGCTTCCATTTCCTGATATAGTTCTGCCATCTCTTTATCAAATGGCTCCGGAAGGGTTTTTACCCACTCGCCCAGTACATCCGCTTCTTTTTTCCGAATCTTTATCCGTTTTTTCAAAAGCTGGGAATATCCCCGGTAAAACGCTTCCCCCAGGTCATGGATCAGACACATTTTCATAATTTTCAGAAGATCCGCATCCGGAAACTCATCGCTGACAAAATAAGCCATCAGTGTAATTCTCCAGGAATGCTCCGCAACACTCTCCCGCCTTCCACCGGATGTGTAGCAATGACGCACCGCATCTTTTAATCTCTCTGCAACGGAAAGTACTTCGATCAGTTTTTCAGGTTTCATATCCATTCACCCTCCTCAGTCTTTTAAGAATGTCTCTCGACAATATTTTTTTCGCTGAGTCAAGCGGATATTCGCAATCCGCTTCGCTACGTAGCTCTACACCAAATAACTGCTCCGCAGTTTATCAGGAGGAGCTTTCACTCCTCCTGATACAAGCAAGTCCCCCACCACTGCTTATTGCTTTTCGCAATTGAAGCAGGGGACTTACTTGATTTGATTTGATTAAACTATACCATACATCCCTTCCGGACAAAACATCCAATGCGACTGGCATTCACATTCTGATCGACACCCCACAGCAAAGTCTAAAAAAATTTGTCCCGGCTAATTTCTAAAAAAACTATAAATTTTATTGCATTTTTCGCTATAAGCGTCATAATGAAATTATAAACAGAAGAAAGAAGGTGATTGCCGATGGATATCACAGTGTCGGACGAGGTCTCACAGGAATATCATGAGCTTGTGAAAAACATCCTCTGCAACAGAGAGTTCCTGAAGCTGAGCCTGTACACCCACCACCAGTGGACCACTCGGCTCATGCACAGTATCAATGTTTCCTACCTCTCCTGGTTCATTGCCAGGAAGCTGGGATGTGACGAGAAAGCCGCCGCAAGGGCAGGACTTCTCCACGATTTCTGTCCTTACGATTTCAAAGCAGAGACACCGACCGGTGAGCATCAGGCGTTCTATCACCCGAAAGCTGCCGCAGAAAACAGTGCCACTCACTTTGATATGACGGACAGAGAACTGGACGCAATTCTCTCACATATGTTCCCTCTGGGACCTCTTCCACGCAACAGAGAAGCCTGGATCATCAGCTTTGCCGACAAAGCCTGTGCCATTGCGGAAGGCTGTCATATCGCCATTGCTCTGGCCAGACGGAACCGGATCGTCATCAATCCGGCCTGATCAGATTTTTTCTGACAGAAACAACAAAAAACAGGGCTGCCATTTCTGACAGACCCTGTTTTTTTGGTTTTCACATTTTCTGTGATTCTTTTAATTTTCTTATAATTTCCTATTTTACAGTAACTTTTGCATTTTGCGGTAAAATTTTCCGGCTTTTACAGTGATCACAGCAGTTCCTTTTTTTCTTTGCTGTGATCTTGCCTTTGGAATCTACTGTGGCAATGCTCTTATTGCTGGTTGTATAAGTGATCTTTGCAATTGCTCCTGACGGGTAAAGCTGTGGTTTTAATGTGTATGTTTTACCCTTTGTGATGGTTTTCTTAGTCGGAACATTTTTTGATTACTTTTAATGCAGGCGCTTTTTTCACAGTTAATGTTACCGTTGCTTTCTGCTTTCCGGACTGTACGGTGATCGTTACTTTTCCGACTTTTTTTTCGCAGTGATCACACCTGTGCTGCTTACAGTAGCGATCTTGGTGTTGCTGCTCTTGTAAGTAACTTTCTCCTGAGAATTGGATGGTGTTACAACCGGTTTCAGGGTATATTTCTTTCCGGTTGTAAGGCTCAGTGTCTTCGGTACTTTTGTGAGCTTTGTTGTTCTGATCATTTTTACGGTTACAGTTACTTTTGCGGTTTTTTACTTGCAAGAGTTACTGTGATCACTGCGGTTCCCTCTTTGGAGGTTGCTGTGATCTTACCGTTTTTGTCTACAGTTGCAACTGACTTTTTGGAGGATGTCCAGCTCTTGACGTAATCTCCTTTTGCAAGTCCTGTTGCCCTTACGGTTACAGACTGTTTCGTTTTCAGTGCCAGTTTTGTTGCTGTAAGTTTAACGGTTGGTGTAAGTTTCTCGCCAACAGTTTTTGTTGTCTTCTCGCCACAGAAATCACAGGTGCTTTCCTGTTTCTCCGGAGCAAATACGGTTGCAGAGCTTACTTTTTTCCAGGTTGTGTAGCTATGCTCATGTGCTTGGCAACAACCTTGGCATCTACCGGAATATAGTACTCATATGGTGTTTTTACGATAGCTGCTGTATAAGTTCCTTCTGCCGGTGCATTAAGTGTTACATTTCCGTTCTCATCGGTGGTTCCTGTTGCTACTGTCTTACCTTGCTGTCACGGAGTTCTACGGTGATATCCTTCTGTGCAGAAGCCTCCTCACCCCATGCTGCCTTAAATCCTTTTACATTCAGGATAAAGTCTTTCTTAGCCATGATGTCGCATGCAATGCTGTCAAAATACAGATATTCGTCACTGTATCCTGCTGTGTCATTATAGAAGAATACGTTTAAAACATCTCCGCTGTTCAGAACGGCTTCATTACACATGCTTCCATATCCACTGTCACCCAGCGGCATTTTGTTGTTTACAAAGAAGCTTATATTAGCAGTAGTAACTCCAAACGCTTTGCTGATCAAGCCACTCTCATTTACTACCAGGTAATCTTCCGGTGCTGCCTTAAATGCATCTCCGTACATTGCTGCATGAAGATCTGCAAGTGCGTCAAGAACAGTTACCTCTGCCTGTACTTTCTCCGGTTTACATATCCGTAAAGTGCTGCGTCTGTAGCCTTTACTGTAAGGGCCTGTGTTTTTCCGGCTGTGTTTGCTTCGGTACCGGCGATGACAGTTACATCAGCACTCTGCGGAATCCTGGAATCCTGGCAGTCTTTCATAGCCTTGGCAAGGGCTGTGATTGCTTCTGTCTGCTGTGCTTCTGTTGCCTCGGCGTTATCGGAAACTGCCTGTGCAGCTTTGATTGCTTCGGAAAGGGCATCTTTTGTTCCTTCCGGATACTGTCCTGCTTCTGTTCCCTCTGTGATGCTCTCAAGAAGTGTATTTGCTTCCTGGATCTTAGCTTTCAGAGCTTCGCCTTCTGCTTTGTTCCCTTTACGGTTACTGTAACAGATGCTTCCTGTTTATAAAGTTTCTGAAGTTTTGCGTTATCCAGATGATCTTTTGCAAACTGGCCATATTTCTCACTGGAAAGAAGAGAACTGATGGTGATCTGTGTATTGCTCTCCGGTCTGTTTACAACAAGGTTTTCATGCTGGATCACTGCGTTGTTGGAAGATTTGAAGTGATTGTATCCCTGTCCTTCCATGATCCACGGGTCATCAAAATAATCATCTGTGATGATACCTGCGCCTGTTTTGTCATCTGCATTGTATACCCAGACAGCTTTTCCTTCGTTGTCCAGATACATTTCCTGGAATGCGTGAAGGTTTGTGGTAATGCTGTCCGCGTCGGCATTGTCACCTTTGATACCATCGAAATAATGGGCTTTTGCGTAATCCATCATAGCAATTTCTGCGTCCAGCTTTTCGTTGATATCTTTTACGGAAACTGTGATCGGGATCTCTTTTGTGGCAGTTACGCCTTCTCTTGTGAAGGTAACGATAAGATTTGCTGTCGTATCTTTATCATACGTAAACAGATCCACCGCTGCTCTGTATCCGTTGATCTTCATCAGGTTCGCATCACTGGAGGTTACTGTGATCTCTTTATTATTGAATACATACTCACCGTTTTCATCTTTGATCCTTGTGTAACGAGGAAGCTGGATGTCACCGGTACAGTTCGCTGTATCAAGCTGTGTCTGCGTTGTAAAATCCTTCAGCTGATCTGCTGTATAATATTTATCCAGAATCGCCTTTAATTCTTCCTCAGTCGGTGCCTGGCTTCCGCTTCCCTTTACCGTTACTTTGAAGGTTTTTGTAATGGTTCCGAAGCTGTCGGCTTTTTCAATATACTCATTAAGGAGTATATCGTTTGCCTTAAAGGTAGCTGTCAGAGTAACCTCTGTGTCCTCTGTTTTCGGGTTGATCTTTCCGGTTCTCGGATAGATCGGGGAATCGATGGACGGATTCTGGATAGAGATCACATCCGGATCAGAAGATTCCCATGTTACGGTAGACCATATATTACGCATGCTGGTACCCATGCAGCCCGGAAGTGTCAGATCAGAAGTTACTTCCTCCTGTGACGCATTATTTCCTTTTATGCTGTCCCAGGTAAGCTGGTCAGCCTCTGCCTGCATTTTGCCTCTGAAATATTCCTGATCCCAGCTGACAGTTACTCTGCGGTTCTCAGATACTGCAGACGCGTTGTTGCAGGTAAACTTAAAGGTGCAGTCCAGGCTCTTGGAATACACACCCATGCTGTTCAGATCACTCTTTACATAATGAATGGTTCCGTCAGTGCCGATATAATCCGTATCCTCAGATGTTGCAAGAGAAACCTTTACATTGGATACATCTACATCCAGATTGTACTTTTTGACTTTTGCCAGTACCATGTCCGCAATGTTAGAATCGGTTCCGTAAACAGGACGTAAGGTTCCGAATTCTGCGTCAAAGGCTTTCTTTACTGCGTCTACCGCTGCCTGATCTGCAGGATCGATATTGGACTGAAGGGTGACAGGGAAGGTATAATCGCCTGCCTCATCCGGTACGGTGAAGCTTCCGGATGCTTCTTTATATCCGTCTTTTGTGATGGTATATTTGTACTCTTTGCCTGCCTGGAGCTTGTAGCTTCCGTCTTCCTGCGGTCTGAGAGTTGTATACCAGCCTTCTTTTACTGTGATATCCGCGTCTGTGATGGTTGCTCCGTCATTTCCTGTCACTGCGAAGGTTGTATTTCTGTATACGATCGGAGAAAGCTTTACTTCTATATCTCCGCTTGCAGATGGAAGGATCGTCTGTGTATATTTATCGTATCCGTCTGCGGTTACTGTCAGTGTATACTCGGAACCTTCTACCAGTGTATAGCTTCCATCGTCTGCCGGAGTAAGGGAACTCCAGTCTTTCTGAATATCTACGGTTGCGCCTTCAATGGCTTCCCCTGTTTTTGCGTTTACCGGTTTGATATTTACGGTATAGTTCTTCTTTTCCGGAGCCAGAACGATGGTGAAGTCCTGTGTTGCAAGCGCTGTTGCAGTTCCGTCGTTGATCGCTGTTGTGTCTGTATCAAGGGCGAAAAGTTTCAGGGTTGCTGTGAAGGTGTATGGACCCTGCTCTGCGGTAGGTCTTGTGATACTTCTGCTACCGTTTGTCGCCGGAGCTTTATAGCCAACATACGGATTATCCTTATCAATGTACCATCCTGTTTTATAAACAGTATTCACATATTTTAATCTCATACTTCTGATAGCATATCCGCTGGTCGGGATCGTAAGGGCAACATTGTAAGTAAGACCATCCTCACTTTTTGTAACGCCTGTACCGCCACTGGTTATGATCTTATTGCTTCCGTCAATAAAGTTTTCTTTCAGATAAGCCTGGGCTTTTGCCTGCTCGTCCTCTGTGCTTCCTTCGCTGCTCTCCTCAGCCTGTGCAGCCGGAACATCAACTACTTCGTTTTCTCCTGCGCTGCTTTGTCCCGCAGCGGTTTCTCCGTCCGAAAAATCATCCTCTGTGACCTCTTCTGTCACTGCCTCCCCATTATCAGAGAAGGCTTCGGCAGTTAATTCTCCGGGAAGTTCTCCGGCAAAGGTAGTAGCCGGTGCACCTACGGTGGTAAGTGTCACAACAGCTGCCATTGCAACTGCCTGCATTTTTTTTCTGCAGTTCTTTTTCTAAGCATCTTTTTACCTCTCTTTCTTTTTCTCGGTACAGATTCCTGTGCCATTTATTACATCTTGTGAAGCCTCCGGTGAATTCAGCCTTCACAATAATGTTCACACTTTTTTATTTCTTCCTCTTGTAACGGATCTCCCCTGCGATCTGCAATCCCATGGGCAAAAGCAGCAGCACTGCGTAAGCCACATAAAATACAAAAGACATGGGAGTAACCGATTATAATGATCTCCGGATTATAATAGATCTCTGTCTGGTCCAGAAGAATGGCCGATGCCCACAAAGTCAGACAGAGAAAGATCATCACAACAAAACTTCTGTCTCTGTTATCAAAACGATAAATGGAAAAAGCCGTTCTTCCCCGGAGCGAATAACCCCTGCTCTTCATGGAAACCGTACTTTCCACAAAATCCTCCAGCGTCCAGGTGATCACAATGGAGATCAGGCTTAATCCGTGCAAAAAATCTCTCCAGGATATTTCCCTGCCGTACCCCTTTCCCAATACCCTCTCTGGATATCTCAATCTTCCTGGCACGTTCCTTCACTCTCGGGACACACCGTAAAAGTATGGACAGAAACAGGGATAATCTGGGCGATATCCTTCCGAAAAGATATACTACTTTATCCGATGACACCACAGCGAACACACAGGAAAAAAAACATGATCACTGCTGCCACAGTGGTTCCGCGGACAATTCCATATACCACAGATTCCAGGGTAATCTGGTTTCCGATAAAATTCTGACGGAGATTTGTCACTCCGAAATGATTGTAATAGGAATACCAGGCCGCATACAGAAAGATCAGCGGAATCAGACACAGATTGAAGATCACCGCTCTTTTCCCATTGAGTTTTACGGAATATACAAAATGCGCAGACATAAGATATCCCAAGGAATACCGGATGATGAAACCATATGGTACATACGATTGCTGCCGCAAAGTAGATCAGGTTTATCACCGATGGTAACTGTCAAATCTCATCTTCCTCACCCATCATTCCGTATTTGATCCGGATTCTCTCAAGCTTCTCCATCATCGGTTTACACAGGATCAAAAGTGTCAGTGCTGTTGCAACTCCATGTACAATATTTACCGGAAGGCCTGACATATAGATCGCGCCTACAGAAGCCCGGGTAAAGTTTGTTACCATAGTAAAAACAGAGCAGGTGTCAAGAAGCGGTCCCACAATACACAGAATGATCAGAAAACCGATCACTGCCGTGCGGGTCCTCTTTTTCTCTGTCATGATCCCTTTTCTTGCAAGAAGCCCTGCCAGAAGTCCTCCGATCCCGTAGGCAAACATCTGCCACGGAGTCCAGGGTCCCTGTCCGAAGATAAAATTGCTCACAAAAGCTCCAAGAGCTCCTGTCAGAAATCCCGCTTCTGCGCCAAAAGCCATTCCTGTGATCATAATGATTCCCAACATGGGCTTAAAATGCGGAAGCATGATAAACGCAGCTCTGGAAGCCACTGCAATGGCACACATCACGCGATCGTTACCAGCTCTCTTGCCTGGGGTTTCCTTTTTTCGTAACTGAGCAAAACGGGATTATAGAATAAACGATCAGGATCAGGCTGCACAGATAATATTTTCGATCTCCGAAATGCCAGGACACCATCAGAGTCACCGGCATCAGGATCAGGATCAGTACATAGCCCAGGATCCTTTTTAAAGTCCAGTATTTTACAGATTCTGTCTGCATAATTCGATCACATCCTCATTTGTAATAGCGTTTTCAAAGATATGGCGGCTCATCCTGTTTGCTGCCGTTGTATAGAAACTGTTCTGTGAAAAGAAACGATTTGGTGTATTTGTGGTGATGATGCTGCCATCAAAAAACATACTTACCAGATCTGCGTATTTTGCACAGAATTCCACATCATGAGAAACCATGATGATCGTCACTCCCTGTTTCTTCAGATCCTTCAGGATCTCTGCAAATTCCAGCTTGAAGAAATTATCAATTCCTTTGGTAGGCTCATCCAGCAGAAGGATCTTCGGATCTGTGAGGAGCACTTTTGCCAGCGCCGCTCTCTGCTGCTCTCCTCCGGAAAGATCATAAGGATGATGTTCCAGAAGATGGGAAATATGACAGGTTTCCGCTACTTTTTCAATCCTGCTCTTCTTCTCTTCATCCTTTCCGCGAAGCATTTCTTCCAGATCTTCCCGAACTGTTTTTTTCACAAAAAGGCTCTGTGGATCCTGAGGAAGCATTGCCAGTAAATGGTCAAAAAGTTCTCCAGACTTATATTTCTTCACAGGTTTTCCCTGGATCAAAACTTTTCCGCGATAAGGCTTACAGATGTTGCTGATCGCTTTCAGGGTCGTGGATTTTCCTGCGCCGTTTCCGCCAACAATGGCAAACAGGGAATTTTGCGGTACCTGGAACGTGATTCCTTTCAATACATCCGGCGTGTCTTTTTCGTAACGGAACCAGACTTCTTTTACCAGAACTGCCGGATCTTTTACTTCGTCCGGATCTGTGGTGATCTTTTCCTCGATTCTGGTAACAGCCGGCGTTTTTTCTTCAAACATGTGGCTTAACCAGTCACCGCCCTCTCTGACTGTAAGAGGACATTTTATGGTTTCTTTCTCCGGCTTCAGGTTCTTTTCTTCCTGGAATTTTTTTACTCCGTAATAAATCTGTACCGGTGTGGGCATTGCCGCAAACATGTCGTTGTTTCCGTTTTTCAGGAAATCACCGATCTTTCTCGGTTCATCGTCTGCAATGATCTTTCCGTCTTCCACCACCACAACTTTATCGGATGCATAAAAAAATGTCTTCCAGTCTGTGCTCTGTAATGATGATCGTTGTCCGCAGCTCCCGGGTTGATCTTTCGCACTGTATTCAGAAAATCCGTAGCCGCAATGGGATCCAGCTGACTGGTGGGCTCATCCAGGATCGAGATACTTGGCTGCATGGCCATAATGGAAGCCAGGTTCAGAAGCTGTTTCTGCCCTCCGGAGAGTTCTGCCACGTTTTTATGGAACCAGCCCTGGATGCCGAAATAACTGGCCATCTCTGCTACACGGAGACGGATGGTCTTCTGATCCATGCCAAGACTCTCCAGCCCAAATGCCAGCTCATGCCACACCTTATCTGTGACGATCTGGTTATCCGGATTCTGCATAACGTACCCAATTCTGGACGACTGGGTCCGAAGATCCGCATCTTTCAGAGGTTTTCCTTCAAAAAATATCTCGCCCTCTGTTTTTCCGTGAGGCGCAAGTACGCTTTTCAGATGTCTTAAGAGTGTGGTCTTGCCACTGCCGCTTTTTCCGCAGACTGTGACATACTGGCCTCTCTCGATCTTTAAGTTAATATGGGAAAGAGCCGGCTTCTTTTTTTTTCTGTAGGATAATAGAAGCTCAGATCTTTGATCTCAAAATGTGCCATATGATTTCCTCCGTAATATTAACTGCTGTAGGAAGAGCCAGAAACGCTCCGTAGGCAACTGCTCCTACAACGGTATATGGGCTCATTGCCACCAGAAATTCCGGTGTGTACTGCGCGCTGCTGCCGCCCATGATACAGCAGAAGATCACAATGGCAAGAAAACCCGCCATGATCGCCAGCAGGATCTTATCTCTTTTTTCAAAACGGTACAGGGAAAATGTCGTTCTTTTCCCGGTACCAAACCCACGGCTGCGCATACTGTCTGCCATGATGATGCCGCCTTCCAGAGCCCAGGAGGTCATCGCGGATACGATGGTCAGTCCATGCTCTGCTTTTTCTTTTGTGGTTCCATTCTCTGCGGACATGCCGATGCTTTTTCTTGCATTGCCGATCTGCGCGATCTTTTTTTTCGTAGTTAGGCAGAAGACGCAGGATCATCGTCAGCACCAGCGAAACCGATGGAGCTGCTTTTCCAAACAGGTACAGGAACTTATCGCTGGTCATCACAAAAACTGTAGGAAGCAAACCATAAAAAGAATGGTCACTACCATCGCAGCAAGGCTTGTTCCGTACGCAAGTGCCTCCAGCGTGTAGGGCCGGTCGTTCCACCAGGTAAAAAGAACCCTGTCTCCGTAGGTGTAAACAAAGGATTGATAAAGGACAGCATGAGAAAAAGCGGAATCATTCCAAACAGAAAACTCTTCGCCTTTCTTCCTTTTACGGTAATGTAAAAAGCCGCTGCTGTGATTGCCGAAACTGCCAGAAAAACCGGATGGATCAGCATCATCCCCAGCAAAAACGCGCCAATATAAAAGGTAAAATTGATTACCGGATGAAAGGTGGAAAAGTATCTTTTTTTCATTCATTTTTATTTTCACCTTTATCCTTCTTTTTCTGCGGCTGTCCGCGATCTGTACACCGCCCAGGATCACTACCAGGATCAGCGCTGCTCCGCCGGCTGCGATCCACGGCCATACCGGTTTCTTCTTTTCCTGCCCGGAAAGTATCTCGTCGAATCTCCCATAAATCCTACGATTCCGTAAGAAGAAAATTCTGCCGCGTCAAAGGAAATATAGCTGTCTGATATCTTTCCTTTCAGGAATTCCACTTTTCCCTTATCTGTGATATGTACGATCATACAGCTCTTATAATCGCCCAGATCTGCCATTGGAAGCTGCACCTTCAAAATGTCCTTCGGCTTCCAGTCATCCCCGGTAAGGGTATCTACAAAATGAATTTCATTCAGGGAAAGTACCTCGGATTTTTTGCCCAGGACTTTCTGGATGGTCTCCACTTCGCTTTCGTCTGCGATCTTTGGATTTACCACCATTTGGACATACCACGGTAATGCCTCATCCTTGTTGTCATCCAGATTCGTTCCGGTAGCCTGGTCAAAATGATATTTTTCACCAAGAGCGGTAAGAAGCTTTTGGAAGGATTGATAGGTTTTCTCTTCCTGAACTGCTTTCTTTTCCCCTTCGGAAAGTTTCTCATAATTTTTCCAGGTTTTTCCAAGTTCTTTGATCTGCTTTTCGGAATAATCATCAATCTTTGACGGATACGGATCTTTTCTCTTTTTGTCGAAAAACGTCTTCATTTCGCTGACAACTTTTTTTGGATGCCGTTGTCTCAGTTGCTTTTGTTTCGGCTGCAGACGTCTTGGAATCTGTTTTATTGGAATTTGCTTTTTTGGTACTTGCAGTGCTCTTCTTGGCGGAAGATTTGCTGCTTCCTGTTTTGGAAGAGGATTTGCTGCCGCTTCCTACAGTTGCTGATTTGGTGGAACCTCCGGCAGATTTTGTTTTGGACGGATTCGCTGCCCCGGGAGTTGCCGTTGGTTTCGGTGTTACCAGATTTACCTTGGAACCCGGTTTTCCTGACGGGCCGGATGGTTTTGTGGTAGGTGTGGGTTCTGTTGCTTTTTTTAACTGCTGCAGTGCCTTCTCCGCTGCTGTCAGAACAGAATAGTTTGTAACCTTCTTTTTCTGAGCGGAAGAAAGGGAATTATAGGCTGTTTTTGCATCTGTAATCTTTTCTTCACTGGACAATGTTACTTTTCCGATCTTTGAGATCAGACCTTCCACATACTTCACTTCCACATCCTGAGCCTCCGCATAGGCTTTGAGAAGCTTATCCTTATTTGTCTTGGAGATAACCGCTTTCTGTGTGGAATTCAGTCCATTGTATGCGGCATATGCAGTGATCACTTTCTGGAAATTACTCATGGTGATCTTTGACGGAAGTGCCTCGATCAGTTTCGTCACTTCTGCCGCTTTTTCCTTGTCTGATTTGATCGCCACATCGGTCATATCATAAAGGGAATTTTTCCCGTTTTTCATTCGGCTGTATGCAGTCATTGCGTAGTATGCCTGTTCCGTTGCCATCTGGTCATAGCCATTTCCGGCAACATGAAGAAATCCCTCTTTTCCGTCGTAGTAACTTAATAATCCCTGAAGAAGGGACTTTCCGTTTTTGATAAAGCGGGAATCCTTATCACAGTCGATACCAAGTGCCGAAAGTCCGGTCACTACCTGGGAACAGCTCTCGGAGGTGCTGTGTCCCATAGTTCCGAAAGTTCCGTCCGAAAGCTGCATAGAGGAAAGTTTTTTCAGCGCTCTGTCTACTGCCGCTTTTACGGAAGAATTACTCTTATAATATGGTGCCAGAGCCTGCAGTGCCATTCCTGTCACGTCACTGTCTGCTCCGCCCATGATGCTCCATCCGCCGCCGGATACTTCCTGCGACAGAATGTTGTTGATCAGTTTTTCCCTGGTTGTCTGCGTTTTTTCCGACCGCTGCTTTCGGGATCTCATAATCATGGCTGTCAAAGGCGATCAGAGCCCATATCGTTCCGTTAACTCCCTGCCATACTGTCTGGTCGAAATCGGACAGCGGCTGCAGAAGATTGTATCCTCCTACATCGGTAACATCTTCTCCAATGGCTGTAAGCGCCAGAACTGCCCTGGAATATTCCGTATATTTTTTATCATGGAGTACACCTTTTTTCTGTTTCACCACATCCACAAGATTGGATTTATAACGGCTGTAAACCGATGCGTCCACAGGCTGGCCGCTTCGCATAAGGCCGATCACCATCCATTCACCGCACAGCGTTCCGTTTACAGGTGCGCTTTTTTCTGCCATGAATGCCAGATGTTCTCCGGTTTCTTTATAAATGGTATTAAAACTTGCCGTATTGGAAGCAGAAGCTGCCTCTGCGTCTCCGGATGAGAAAAGTTCCTCTTCCGTATCCTTTGCCGCGGATTTCTCCTGAGCCTTCTGTGCTTCTGATACTTCCAGTTCCGCCGCGTCTTTCTTTTTCAGAGTTACGGCATAAACATCTCCGTAACCTTCCTGATCCTTTGCAGTAAAAAGATAGGTCTCCTGATTTTCTTCCAGGTGACAAAGGTAAGAATCTCCGTCTACAGGAGTCCAGTCCTCATCTCTTTCTCCTTTTTCGTAATAGGTCAGATCATCTCCGTCCGGATCCTGAAAGATCTCACTGAGAGAGACGTTCCAGTAACCTTCGGTTTCGTAAGTTTCACTTTCCGGGATGTCTTCCTGACGTTTGGGAAGATGATTCTCGGAATCGTTTTCGGCGATATCCGTGTCTTTTTTATCGGTATCTTCAGCGGCAGGATCTTCATCTCCGATGTTCTCACCACCAGATTCTCCGGTATTGTCCTCTTCGTTACCGGTGTTCTCACCAGCTTCATTGCCGGAATCTTTCCCGTCATCAGCCGCATTTCCACTGTCTTCACTTCCGGAATTTTCGCCGTCCGGATCCGCATCTTTTTCGTTCCCCGAATTTTCTGCGGTATCACCTGATGTATGATCTGCAGCCGGATCTTCTTTATCCAATGCTGCCGATCCTTCTGCTCTCCGTCCTTTTTCCCATCTGTAGCATCCGATCCACTATGGTCTTCAGCGGACGGATCTAACACCTGAAGACAGACAGTCTTACCTTCTACGTAAGCGTTTTTCGTCTGTTTCTTCTGAATTCCAGATCCGGACTTGTAGTAGAAGGTTCCGGCTGTATCTGTAGCCGGTGTATACTCCTGTGTATCTTCATACTCCGGCTGGCTGTTTTCCCCCTGCTGTTCCCCGGTCTGTTCTTCTTTTGTCTTTTCCTGGCTGTCGGACTTTTCTATTTTGTAAAAATTCTCGTTGTCATCACTTTTCAGCCACAGATATTTCAGCTTGCCGGATTCTTCCGTCTGAACCTTTAAAGGCTCTGCCTTTTCATTGAGATCATATGTAATGGTCTCCTCCGACAGGTCCTCCGTGATCACCGGCAATTTTTTTTTTCTGCTGTGTCAGAAGCTTCTGATCCAAACGATCCGAAATCGGAACTTTCGTCTGTTTCTGCCGCCATAATTGAAACAGGAGCTCCCGGCTGCCCCACAAGAGCAGCCGTCAGCATCAGTGCCAGAAATTTTTTCTCTGCATATCTTTTACTCCCTTTGCTGTCACTCACCGTTATATTCCGCACCGACATCCGCGCCAAGACCATTGCAGGTAAAGCACCACACAATGTCGTCTCCGTCCTCCAGTGTGTACTTGGAACATCCGTAATTCGGGAACCATCCGTTTACTTTATACATCCATCCGGACTGTGCTCCACAGTCAAATTCATACAGGTTGTTGATTCCCTGAATATAGTAACTGTCATACATAGGCGTCCAGGAATATTCCAGCTGGATTCCGGCGTACTCACAAACTCTCTGAAGTACTTCAAAAACGGTTTCTCCCTCTGTAAACTCTACGGTACTGGTATCCAGGATCACTCCGTTTGCCGGCACATAAGCTTCTTTTCCGGCTGTCAGATTGTCCATATTATTAAGGATGGTATCGCAGAGGATCGTGATGGTACACTGCTTGGTATCCTGAGAATCCCCGTCACCGGAACCATCATCAGAACTGCCGTCATCGGATACATCTCCATCACTGCCTGCGGTGTCTTCTCCGGAAGAATCCGTCTCATCCTGAGAAGCATCCGGTGTGTATTCCTGTGTTGTGTTCTCTCCGCTGCCTGCAGTGTCTGCGGTATTTCCGTCTGTTGTATCGGAATTCTGTTTCGCAGATCCATCTGCAGACTTTTTTATCATCCGATTTTTCTGAAGTCTTCGGAATCTTGTTTGTAGAATTTAAACTCTTCTCAAGAGCTGCTTTCTTCTCTGCGGCTCTGTCATCCAGAACTTTCTGAAGTTCCTCCGGTGTAAAACATAAACTGTCTTTATCTGCGCATCCCAGCAGCTGCTGGATCATATATTCATTTAATGCTCCTGCTGAGATCTTACTTGTTTCTACTTTCCAGCTTCCGTCCTCACTTTTTGTCATCTGAGCACTTTCGCCGGCTGTTACGGTTGTGGTTTTTCCGTCCGCTTCGGCCAGTTCCACTTCATCCTTAAATACATACACAGCGCCGCTTCCGGACTGTGCGCTTACGGAAAAGACTCCTGTCTCAAAGGTAAGCGTATTTTCATCAAGAGCGATCTCTGCTTTTCCCACAGAATCCGTAAGATCCGCAAAAACCTCTCCCTGATCCGCAGTAAGTTTCAAATTGTTTTTTTCTACGGATTCCGCAGTAAGTTTCGTATTTGCGTTAAGTGAAAGTGTATTGTTTTCTCCGGCTGAAAGCTCCGCTGTGGTTCCGTTCTTCGTCTCAAGAATATCTCCGGCTCTCAATGCCACATTTTTTTCCAGGCCGTAGCCCACACCGTTTCTCTGAATATTGGCCACACCTTTTACGTTCTTTGTCATAAGAACGCTGTCCGATCCTTTATCAAACCATCCTTTCAGATTTCCCACTGCCATCACTCCGCATCCGGCAATGACCAGGATCAGTACTACCATGATCACATTAAACAGCGTCTTTTTCCTCTTCTTTCCATTCTTCCTCCTTTTCTCTGCACAAAAAAAGCAACAAAAAAGGTAACGGAAAATAATCCCTCTTTTCCAAGGGGATTCCGTTACCTGATAGATGTTCCTATGCGCAAACCAATGCTACCTTACATGAAAGAAAAACCGCCCGCCGACTGTACGGCATCGCACTTACATGTACAGGAATCACACCTGTTTGCACGTCTTTCTTTTCTATGAAATTTTATACTGAAATTATAGTTTATTTCCTCTTGTCTGTCAAACGAAAACCCGGAAAACAATTGTATCTGTCCTTTTTCTGTGATATAATAATCAGACACCCAAAAATATTTAAAATATAGACGTTTCAAGTTCCGGTTTTTTCCTGCAGAAAACCGGATTAAAAGGGAATAAGGTGAGAATCCTCAACAGACGTGCTACTGTATTTGCTTAGTTTATCCGTGAACCATTGTAATTTATCGTATAAGAAGGGGATAAACGTGACTGCATAAGTCAGGAGATCTGCTTGGAAATACTGCCGGCTATTACACGTATGATAAATGGAGAATTCTTTTTTGACATCGTATCTGCCTGTGATGCGGTGTCTTTTTTTTATGTTGAAGGAGACTTTTTTTATGTCAGGTACTTATTACAGATCCAGTCGTGTCATTTCCAAAAACAACGCAAGAAACTATCTTTCCTCAAATGTAAAGATCCCTGCGCCAATTGAATATATCGCGTCGGAAGCTTTTTCAGAAAAAAGACCAAGATCTCCTCTGTCTGTTTTCCGGACACGCTTAAAAATATCGGCGCCAGAACCTTTCAGGGCTGCACTCTTCTGAAAGAAGTATTGCTTCCCACCCAGGTGGAAAATATGGGATCCAACGTATTTTCTCAATGTAATTCCCTGAAAAAAGTCATTCTTCCTCAGGCACTTTCTTCTATCCCGAGAGCCGCCTTTCAGGAGAACCGAAAGCTTGGATGTGTGATCTTTCCCCATGATTCACAGATTTCCCGGATCCGCTCCGAAGCTTTTTCACAGTGTACCTCCCTGGAATCCCTTCAGCTGTCTTCCGCACTTACCCTCATCGAAGACCGTGCTTTTTACCGCTGTAAAAATCTCCGTTCCGTGGATTTCCCGGAAGGTCTGAAACGTATCGGAAAAGAGGCTTTTTATTTTTGTGCCATAGAAGAACTTCATCTTCCCCAGTCCCTGGAATTTTTGGACGAAAGCGCATTTTTTAAGTGTATGAATCTTACTTATGTCTGTCTTCCCACAAATATCCATTATATCGGCAAATGGGGTATTCCACGGATGTAACCGTATGAAATATCTGGAGATCCGACACGATCCCGATTTTATCGGGCCATGGATCATCAACCGTGCCTGTACCATCCGGTGTTATAAAGGTTCCAAAGTAGATGAGTATTGTAAGGAATTTGATTTTAAAGTTGAATTATTTATGATCAAATGATCAAAAACGGTCATTTTTCATCATTTCTATTCTGTGAAAAAAAAAAAATGCCGCTTTTTATTTTTCAGGGGATAACAGCTTTTATTTTAACTGTTACCTTGCATGTTACTTTTTTGCTTCCGCTCTTTACGGTGATCACTGCTGTTCCTGCTTTTTTTGCTGTGATCACACCTGTGCTGCTTACGGTTGCCACGTTCTTATTGGAAGAAGTGTAAGTAATCTTCTCACCGGATGTGAACGGTGTACGTACTGGTTTCAGGGTTGTCTTTGCTCCTTTTTTCAGAGTAAGGGCAGATTTTACACCTGTGATCTTTGTTGTTTTTACTGTAGATTTCTGAACAGTTACTGTGATATAAGCTTTCTTTCCGCTCTTTAAGGTTACGGAAACTTTTGCTGTACCAGCTGTTTTTCCGGCTTTGATCACACCTTTGCTGCTTACAGTTACGATCTTTTTGTTGGTAGTTCCCCATGCCTTTACAGCATCACCGTTGGCAAGTCCTGTTACTTTCACTCTGGATGTGGACTGATTTACTTTCAGAGTGATCTTTGTTGCGTTCAGTTTCAGGGTTGGAGTCAGTTTTTTGCCGTAAGGTCTGGTTGTCTTTGTTTTATAACCGCATTTGGAGCAGACTTTTGTCTGTACTGCCGGTTTGAATACGGTTGCTTTTGTTGTTGTTTTCCAGGTGTAAGTATGTCTTGTCTTCGGGATACTTACTGTCTTTGTTGCGCCGCAGACTGTACAGGTATATGTTTTCACACCTGCTGTTGTACAGGTAGCTGCTTTTGTTACTTTACCTTTGTCATAGGTATGTGCTGCATATCCGTTCTTTCTCTCATTGCTGGAGATGTTGCACCAGGAATTTTCGTTTTTGGAATTTGCACATTCATGCCAGTGGGCGTTTTTGTCAAATGTCCATGCTGTCTCCCAGACATGATTCTCTTCTTCCGGATAGTAGTCTGTGTAATGAAGAACGATCTGGTCATTGTTCTTTACTTCCTGCTCGGAAACTCCAAGATCCGGATAAGAGCCGTTTAATGTATACATCCATCCGCTGTATTTTCCGTTTGTAAACTCGCCAAGTGTAACATCACCTTTTGTGATGGACGCAATGTAGTTTCCGGATGGATTCTCGCATGTCATGTTGTTGGCAAGTAATGCTGCGTCAATGACATCTTTTGCCGTAGAGCCTTCTACAACGGTATACTCACTCTGCTCCAGCCAGGTCTCCAGATTTCCTGCATAGTAGGTATGATACTGATGATCTTTATCACTGTCGTGAACCTGGTCACCTAAGATCGTAAGGGAAACTTTGATCTTCGGCACTACCAGTTTGGTAAGCTTATCTGCATCTGCACCGAGAGGATCATCGGTACGGTTATGCTGTGCTTTCGTTGCACCGGAAATACTTGGCCTTCCGTTTTCTGAATTGTAATAAGTTACGCCTTCCACAGGTGTGGGATTTGCATAATTTGTATCAACGAAATCGATCGCTCCGATTCCTTTTACATCTTTACAGGTATACTCATTGTTCTCGATGATGTTGTATTTATCAATACCTTTGATGTAACCGATCACACCGCCGACACGTGTTCCGTTTGTTGCGCTTACCGTTCCCTCAAAGGAGTTGTTCTGAATATACTGGATACCGTTGTCCCAGCACTGTACCATACCGGTCTCAGAACCAAGGATACCACCTACATAGTCATTTCCTGTGATCGTTCCGTTGGAATAGCAGTCCTGAATCGTTACACCTGGTGTGTTCGGCGCAGAAGATTCACCCCACCGTGTTCCGCCGTATCCGCCGCCGGAAATACCACCTGCGTAATTTCCGCTTGCAGTTACGGTTCCGTAGAACTTACAGTTTTTCAGTGCATAGGTTCCCATAGACTGACCTTTGTTTCCGCTGATACCGCTACGTATTTTGTTCCGTAGACATCTGCGTAACTTACGCAGTTCTCGATAGTTCCGTTGAAGTCACCACCAAAGGAACCGATATTGGACTGTGCTTTGTCATATCCGATCACAACACCTTTTTTCTACAGTACTGTTGGTGATGGTGATCTGGTTCTGTCCGGATGCATATCCTCCGATAAATCCGGATTTCAAAGTCTGTGTTCCTGCTTTTAAAGTTACATTGTCGATCTTGATCGGGTTTCTGGAACTGTGATCAACCTCATAATTACAGACAACACCGTCAGACGCGATCTGCTCTCCATAGATATTCAGATTTTTCAGAGTAGAATCTGCTACATAACCAAGAAGACATTTCTCCCCTTTCGGTACTGTCAGCAGATGGTTGTCTCCGTCCAGATTTCCCTGGAATTTGGATGTTTTTATTCCGATCGGAGTCCATCCTTCCGGAAGTGTGATATCCTCTGTAAATTTCAGATACTGGTTTGCAAAAGTACCTTTTCCGTTGTTTACATATCTGCAACTGCCTGAATGTCAGCTGTGGATGTAACCAGGTACGGATCTGCCTCTGTACCGGTTCCTGCCAGTGTCAGATCTCCGCTTTCCTCACCATCTGCAAATGCTGCTACAGCCTCTCCTGCGGAAAACGGATCTTCGCTCTCCTGTGTGGAAACAGCTGCTGCGTCTTCATCCTGTGAAAGATCTTCTGCGTCATCTGCTTCCAGATCAATGCTTTCTGCGTCATCCTCCTGCTGTTCCGGAACGTCCTCCTCTGTAGCTTCCTCTGTTACTTCTTCTGCGTCAACCACATTTGTGTCTGTGAAATCAGCGGCCCAGGCAGATGCCGGAGCAGTGCCGATCATAGCACTTGCAAGAAGAATACTGAGAATTTTTTTTTGCGTTTCATAACCTTTCCTCCTTTTGATTTTTCGGTGACAGCTTTCTTTTTTTGCTGTTTTAATTGAAAGATCATGATGCCACGAGGGCAACAAAAGTACAGAAAAAGTCCCTTACGGGATTTCTGTTACCTGATAGACGTTCTTTATGCGCAAACTGACTTCTGTAGTCACTATCTTTTTAAAAAAAGCTCCGGCCCGCCGACTGTACGACAACGCATTTTCCTGTACAGGAATCTCACCTGTTCGCCTGAAAGCTTCCTTTCATTCAATTATTCACCTGACTTCATTATACAAATGAAGTCAGGTGTTGTCAAATCAAATGATTTTTTATGTTCTCTTTTACGTATAACCTTATCCAGGTGCCAGATATCATCTACATACTCCTGAATGGTTCTGTCGGATGTGAACTTACCGCTGCATGCTGTGTTCAGAAGTGCCATCTTCGCCCAGCGTTTCTCATCTTTGTATGCTGCCTCAACACGTTTCTGTGCTTCTGCATAGGAACGGAAGTCGCCAAGGATGAAGTACTGGTCAGGTCTCGGCATGTTGCGTTTGTCGAGAAGTGAATTGTAGATGTCACGGAACATCTCTGGATCCAGGAAGCAACCTGGGCCTGATCAAGGCTGTCGAAAAGTTTGACCACACCAAGGGCTTCAAGTTCTCCACCTACGCAACGTGGTGGATCCGTCAGGCCATCACCCGCGCCATCGCTGACCAGGCCCGCACCATCCGCATCCCCGTGCATATGGTCGAGACGATCAACAAGGTCAAGAAGGTGTCCAGCCAGCTGCTGCATGAGTACGGCCACGACCCAGCGCCGAGGAGATCGCCGAGCGCCTTGACATGCCCGTGGATAAGGTCCGCGAGATCATGCGCGTCGCACAGGAACCCGTCAGTCTGGAGACGCCCATCGGTGAGGAGGAGGACAGCCATCTGGGCGACTTCATCCCCGACGATGACGCACCCGTGCCCGCCGAGGCCGCCAGCCAGACCCTGCTGAAGGAGCAGCTGGCCGACGTGCTCAAGACCCTGACCCCGCGTGAAGAAAAGGTCCTGCGCCTGCGCTTTGGCCTGGAAGATGGCCGCCCCCGCACGCTGGAGGAGGTCGGCAAGGAGTTTAACGTCACCCGTGAACGCATCCGCCAGATCGAAGCCAAGGCCCTGCGCAAGCTGCGCCACCCCAGCCGCAGCAAGAAACTGCGGGATTTCCTGGATTGATTTGATATGTGAATAAAAGTACCCCCGCCCCGCTTGTGAAAATAAGCAGGGCGGGGTTTTTGGTTTGTGTGGGTGTTATGG
>ENA-OQAR01000061-OQAR01000061.1-human-gut-metagenome-genome-assembly--contig:-NODE-61-length-23930-cov-3.119691_pt1 | contig 23930 bp, 36 predicted proteins | sample MGYA00242738_ERZ504533 | MGnify/ENA primary metagenome ERZ504533 (study PRJEB26092, sample SAMD00036276) | human gut metagenome | host: Homo sapiens | study: EMG produced TPA metagenomics assembly of... | reverse complement strand
CAAAAGCTGTGTTTTCCTCTTTTTTTGCACGGCGATCTGTGCTATACTATACTTGCATTGGTATGTGCTTTGTGTATGCCTGCTGATGTGTTTTCCCAAGGTGGCGTATCCCGGGCAAGGTGCACGGAAAAGGCTGTCTTTTGAAAAAATGATAAAGAGGTCATTTATTATGCTTACTGCAATTACGGGTATCAACTGGGGCGATGAAGGCAAGGGCCGCATGGTCGACCTCATCAGCCAGGAGTATGACATCGTTGCACGTTATCAGGGCGGCAACAACGCCGGTCACACGGTCAAGAACGAGCGCGGCAAGTTCGTGCTGAATTTGCTGCCCTCCGGCATCCTGCGTCCGAACGTGGTCTGCGTTATGGGCAACGGCATGGTCATCGACCCGCATCATCTGGACGGCGAGATCAACAAGCTGCGGGAGCAGGGCGTTGAGATCAGCCCGGCAAACCTGAAGATCTCCGACCGTGCAACCATCACCATGCCCTACCATGTGGAGCAGGACGGTCTGGAAGAAGCACGTCTGTCCAAGACCGGCGCACAGTTCGGCTCCACCAAGCGCGGCATTGCCTACGCTTACGGCGACAAGTACATGAAGAAGACCCTGCGCATGGGCGACCTGCTGCATCTGGACGACGCTGTGAAGAAGCGCCTGGTCACCATGGTGGATTCCAAGAATCTGGTCATGGAGGGCAGCTACAACGCAGCTCCCATCAGCGTGGATGAGATGTGGGCATGGCTCGAAAAGTATGCCGCCATCTTCAAGGATTACATCTGCGATGTGGGCCAGTATCTGGCCGATGCAGACGCTGCAGGCAAGAAGGTCCTGTTCGAGGCTCAGCTGGGCGCTCTGCGCGACATCGATTTCGGCATTTACCCCTATACCACCTCTTCCAACGTCATCGGTGCCTACGCTCCCATCGGCGCAGGCATCCCGGGCCACAAGCTGCACAACTCCATCGGCGTCATGAAGGCTTACTCCTCCTGCGTGGGTGACGGCCCCTTCACTGCCGAGCTGGCTATGACCGAAGAGGAAAAGCACGACCTGCGTGAGGCTGGCCACGAGTACGGTGCAGCCACCGGCCGTCCCCGCCGCGTTGGCCCCATCGATCTGGTGGCAAGCCGCTACGGCGTGTTCTGCCAGGGCTGCGATGAAGTTGCTCTGACCCTGCTGGACGTGCTGGACTACATGGAAAAGATCCCCATGGTCACTGCCTACAAGCTGACCGATGGCAGCACCACCACCCGCTTCCCCATGGGCGAAGCTCTGGACACCGCACAGCCCGTGGTGGAGTACCTGCCCGGCTGGCACTGTGATATCACTGCAGCCCGCAAGTGGGAAGACCTGCCCAAGGAAGCACGCGATTACGTGGAATATCTGGAAAAGGCTGTCGGCTGCAAGATCACCTACATCTCTGTGGGTGCCGAGCGTGAGGCTTATATCCACCACGTATGATCCCCTGCAAAGCTCCTGAATGATTCAGAAAAGGAAGCGTCACAGATGTTTGATATCATTACCGACAGCGCATGCGACCTGACGCTGGACACTGCCAAACAGCTCCAAATCGAGGTCGTGCCCTTCTATGTCTCGCTGGACGGCGAGCACTACCGCAAAGAAGGCAAGGAGATCGCCGTGCGGGACTTCTACCAGTTCATGGTGGACAACCCTTCGGCCTACCCCAAAACCAGCCTTGCTTCCATTGAGGACTTTGAGCAGGCATTCCGTGCCCATGCTGCTGCTGGCCGGGATGTGCTGTGTCTGGTGTTCACCAGCAAGATGAGCGGCTGTGTGGGCAGCGCCCGCAATGCCCGGGATCTGGTGCTGGAAGATTTCCCCGATGCCCGCATTGAGGTCATTGACAGCGCGGCGGCTACCGTTACCGAGTCCACCATGGTGGAAAACGCCGTGGCCATGCGGGACGCAGGCTGCACGCTGGACGAGACTGTGACATGGCTGGAAGCAGAGAAAGCTACCAACAGATCTTCTTCACGGTAGGCAATCTGGACTATCTCATCAAGGGCGGCCGCATCGGCAAGGTGACGGGCCGTGCAGCCAACATGCTGGGCATCAAGCCGATGATCCTGTTCAAGGATGGTGAGATCTTCTCCGGCGGTGTGGCACGCGGCCGACAGAAGAGCTTTGAAAAAGCGCTGGAACAGCTGATGAACTATCTGGATGCCCACGGCGGCACCCCGGACGACTACCGCATCACCGTAGGCTACGGCTACGACGAAGAGGAAGGCAAGCGCCTGTGGATGCAGACCCGCGCGGCCCTGCGTGCAAAGTACCCCGGCGCACAGTGCGAAGTGGGCCTGTTGCAGATCGGCTGCACCATTGCCGTGCACACCGGCCCCTATGCGCTGGGCATGGGCGTGATGCGCCGCTGGAAAAAGCAGGGCTGATATCTTTATATAAAAAGGCAAGACCACCGCACAAACGTTGTGCGGTTGGTCTTTTTTTACGCCCCGCAGCGCTTTTTCCTATTTGCAAACTTTTTATGAACCCTATTGACAAAGTGGGAAAACAGGAGTATAGTTTTAGCAGTCGAACAGATAGAGTGCTAAAACAAGTAAAACCAGTTCGGCAGGAGGTGCTTGAAACCGTGAAACAACTGAAGAATAGCCGCTGCTTCCCGTTCGGCAGCATCTCTGCACCGGGCTTTTAGCAGATGACTATCGTGTCCGCTAAAATAAACCTTCCGGTATGAATGGAGGCTTGACTTTATGAATACCAATCAATATACACAGAAAACGCTGGAGGCTCTGCAGGCAGCGCAGCAGCTGGCTGTGGAGTACCAGCACAATCAATTGGAACCTGAACATCTGCTGCACGCCCTCGCTTCGCAGGAGCAGGGCCTGATCCCGCAGCTGCTGCAGAAGCTGAATGTTGACCCCGGCAGCTTTGCTGCGCCGTGGCCGAAAGCTTTCGGCTCTGCCCCGGGTCTCCGGCTCCGGCCGTGACCCCGACAAGGTCTATATCTCGCAGGCTGCCGATAAGGTGCTCAGCGCCGCCGCCCGAGAAGCCAAGGCCATGAAGGACGACTATATCAGCGTGGAGCATGTGTTCCTTGGTCTGCTGGACGAGCAGACCCAGAACACCACCGAGTTGTTCCGTGCGTTCAGCATCACTAAAGATAAGTTCCTGCAGCAGCTCACAGCAGTCGCGGCAACCAGCGCGTCACCAACGACAATCCCGAGGAGACCTACAACGCCCTGCAGAAGTATGGTCAGGATCTGGTAGATCTTGCCCGCAAGCAGAAGCTGGACCCCGTCATCGGCCGTGATCAGGAGATCCGCAACGTGATCCGCATCCTGTCCCGTAAGACCAAGAACAACCCCTGCCTGATCGGTGAGCCCGGCGTTGGCAAAACCGCCATTGCAGAGGGCCTTGCACAGCGGATCGTGCGCGGCGATGTGCCCGAAAACCTGAGGACCGCATCGTGTTCAGTCTGGACATGGGCGCTCTGGTGGCCGGTGCAAAGTACCGCGGCGAGTTCGAGGAGCGCCTGAAGAGCGTGCTGAACGAGGTGAAGAAGAGCGAGGGCAAGATCATCCTCTTCATCGATGAGCTGCACACCATCGTGGGTGCCGGCAAGACCGATGGTGCCATGGACGCAGGCAACCTGCTCAAGCCCATGCTGGCCCGGGGCGAGCTGCACTGCATCGGTGCCACCACGCTGGACGAGTACCGCCAGTATATCGAGAAAGACCCCGCTCTGGAGCGCCGCTTCCAGCCGGTACAGGTGGATGAGCCCACCGTGGAGGACACCATCTCCATCCTGCGCGGCCTGAAGGAGCGCTATGAGGTGTTCCACGGCGTGAAGATCAACGACAGCGCCCTGATCGCCGCTGCCACCCTTTCCGACCGCTATATCACGGATCGTTTCCTGCCGGATAAGGCCATCGACCTTGTGGATGAAGCCTGCGCCATGATCAAGACCGAGATGGACAGCATGCCCAGCGAGATGGACGATCTGGCCCACCGCATCACCCAGCTGCAGATCGAGCAGGTGAGCCTGAAAAAAGGAGACCGATGCCCTGAGCCAGAGCCGCCTGAAGGATCTGGAAAAGGAGCTGGCCGAGCTGCAGGACAAGTTCCGCAGCATGAAGGCAAAGTGGGAGAACGAGAAGAACGCCATCGGCAAGGTGCAATCCCTGCGTGAGCAGATCGAGCAGACCAATGCCGACATGAAAAGGCTCAGCGCGAGTACGACCTGAACAAGGCTGCTGAGCTGAAATACGGCAAGCTGCCCCAGCTGCAGAAACAGCTGGAAGAGGAAGAGAAGATCGCCGCCGCCAAGAAGGAGGACAGCCTGCTGCGTGACCGCGTGACCGATGAGGAGATCGCCCGCATCGTGGCCCGCTGGACCGGCATCCCGGTGGAGAAACTGGTGGAGGGTGAGCGCGAGAAGCTGCTGCATCTGGACGATGTGCTGCACCAGCGGGTCATCGGTCAGGACGAGGCTGTGACCAAGGTGAGCGAGGCCATCCTGCGCAGCCGCGCCGGTATCGCCAACCCCAACCGCCCCATCGGCAGCTTCCTGTTCCTCGGCCCCACCGGCGTGGGCAAGACTGAGCTGGCCAAGCACTGGCACAGGCCCTGTTTGACGATGAGCGCAACATGGTGCGAATCGATATGACCGAGTATATGGAGAAGTTCAGCGTCAGCCGTCTGATCGGCGCGCCTCCGGGATACGTCGGTTACGAAGAGGGCGGCCAGCTGACCGAGGCTGTGCGCCGCAAGCCCTACAGTGTGGTGCTGTTCGATGAGGTGGAAAAAGCCCATCCCGATGTGTTCAACATCCTGCTGCAGGTGCTGGACGATGGCCGCATCACCGACAGTCAGGGCCGCACCGTGGACTTCAAGAACACGGTCATCATCCTCACCTCCAATCTGGGCAGCGACATCATCCTGAACGATCTGGAGCAGCGCCGCGCCAACGGCTCCAACGAGCTGAGCGAGGAAGCAAAGCATCAGATCGACCAGCTGCTGAAGAGCAAGTTCCGCCCCGAATTCCTGAACCGTCTGGATGAGATCGTCTACTACAAGAGCCTGACCAAGGACGAGATGCGCAAGATCGTGGATCTGCAGCTGCAGGATCTGCGCAAGCGCATGGACGAGGGCAAGCACCTCAAGCTGGAGGTCACCACCGCTGCCAAGGACTTCATCATCGATTCTGCTTACGACAGCGTCTATGGCGCACGTCCCATCAAGCGGTTCATCCAGAGCCGCGTGGAGACCCTGATCGCCAAGGCCATCATTCAGGGCAGCTATACCGAGGGCAACACCCTGACGGTAGACTGCGAGAATGGCGCTTTGACCCTGCGATAATGTAAATTTTACCTGTTCTGTACGGACTTTGCGGCAAGAAAGCTTGCACCACCGTACAGAATATGGTATGATTACAAATAACATTGATGTGCTTTTCATCGCGGAACAGCAACGATGGGGAGCACATTTTTGTATACGGAAAGAACTCCTTCCGTCATCGCGCGGCAAGGCTCCCTCTTTGAGGGAGCTGGCTGCGAAGCAGACTGAGGGAGTCTGTTCTTTAATAAAACAGAAAGTTGAGTGTGATTTCCCTTTTTATGGACGATGGCAGTATTACGCTTTTGGCGGCACTGATCATTCTGGTGGCATTTTCCGCCTTTTTCTCCGCCTCTGAGACCGCATTTTCTTCCCTGAACCAGATCCGCCTGAAAAGCCGCGCCGAGGACGGCGATTCGGCAGCAGCCCGCGTGCTGGCTATGTCGGAAAAGTACGACAAGCTGCTCTCCACCATCCTCATCGGCAACAATATCGTCAACATTGCCGCAGCATCCATTGGCACAGTGCTGTTCACCCGCCTGCTGGACCCGGAGCGGGGCGCGACGGTGTCCACCTTCGTGCTGACCATTGTGGTTCTGATCTTTGGCGAGGTGACCCCCAAGAGCCTTGCAAAGGAGATGCCGGAGACGGTTGCCACGGCGGTTTCGCCCTTTTTGAACCTGCTCATGATCCTGTTTACCCCGCTGACCTGGCTGTTCACCCAGTGGAAGCGCCTGCTGGGGCATTTCATCCGCAGCACCGAGGAGGACACCATCACTGAGGGTGAGCTGATGACCATGGTCAGCGAGGCCGAGAACGACGGCGAGCTGACGACCGGGAAAGCCAGCTCATCCGCAGCGCCATTGAGTTCGACGATGTGGAGGTGGAGGAGATCCTCACGCCCCGCGTGGATGTGATCGCGGTGGAGGACGATCTCTCGCTGGATGAGGTGGCCGATACCTTTGCGGAATCGGGATATTCCCGTCTGCCCGTCTACCACGGCACCATTGACAACATCATCGGTGTGGTACATGAAAAGGACTTTTACCTTGGCCGTCTGCGCAAGGATACCACGCTGGAAGACCTTGTGAAGCCCACCCTTTATACCACTGGCTCCACCCAGATCTCCCAGCTGCTGCGCACCCTGCGTGAGCAGCACCATCACATGGCGGTGGTGGTGGACGAGTACGGCGGTACCGAGGGCATCATCACGCTGGAAGACATTCTGGAAGAGCTGGTGGGCGAGATCTGGGACGAGCACGACGAAGCGACCGAGGACTTCCGTAGGCAGTCGGATGGCAGCTGGATCGTGCTGGGCAGTGCCGGTGTGGACGACCTGTATGAGAGGCTGGGCCTGCCGGAGGATGAGGATATCGATTCCAATACGGTGAACGGTCTGGTGCAGGAAAAAACCTGCCATCTGCCCAAGGTGGGCGACCGGTTCACGCTGGGCGAGTACGACGGTGTCGTTACCCGCACGGCCAAGCGCCGCGTGACCGAGGTGCGCCTGACCCCGGCGGAAAAGCCGGAACCGAAGAAGGAAGAAGACGAAAAGCCGCACTTCAACCGGCTGACCAATAAGTAAATCTAAGGGAGGATGCCGTTTTCCAATACGGCCCTATCCTGTGAAAAAGCAAACTCCGGCAGACTGCAGTCTGCCGGAGTTTGCTCTATAAAAATAATTGTTCCGCTGAATATGGCTAGAGCGAAGCGGAAGCCATTAAATGGTTTTGCTTTCCGCCTGCAGATAGGTATACAATGCTCCCACCTGATTGGCTTCGCTGCTGAAATGGCAGGGCACGATCTCGCAGCGGGGCAGACCGATCATGTAAGGTGATTCCCCACGGGAAGCAAACAGCCCGGCATATACCCGGCGCAGACTGTCCAGCAGCAGCGGCTGCTTGCTGATGCCGCCGCCGATGGCTACCTTTTCCACATCCAGCAATACGGTCAGGTTGTAGATCTGCACGCCACCATCTTGCAGAACCGTTCCAGCACTTCCAGCGCTTCCGGCTCGGCGGCATTGGCGGCATCAAAAAAGAGTTTACCGTTCATGGGGGCATCGGCGGGCAGGCCCTTACGGGCACGGTACCACTTGAGCAGGTATTTGGTGCTGCACTGGCAGGCCATGGTTTTTTCGGTATTCTCCCACTCGTCGGCGTTGGTGTTCACAAAGCTGTACTCTCCGGCGGTAAAGTGCACGCCGCGCACCAGCTGGCCATTGGCAATGATGCCGCCGCCCACGCCGGTGCCGATGATAAACACTGCCGCATTGCAGCAGCCCTGCAAGGCACCGGCCCGCAGCTCTGCAATGGCTGCAGCCTTGCCGTCGTTTTCCAGCGTGACACGGCAGCCGCATCTTTCGCGCACCAGCTGCCCCACCTGCGTGCCGGTGTTGTACAGAAGTGCCCCGCCGTTGGAGACATAGCCGGTGTTGGCATCCACAAAGCCGGGCAGCGCCATGGCGATACCGTCCACTTCATCCTTATGCGGTGCATACAGAGCGTATATTGTGTCGAGAAAATGCTCCTGCGTATCCTGCGGCGTGGGCACGGAACCGGCATCGAAACGGTTCATCTGCTCGTCCATGACCGAATATTTGATCTCGGTGCCTCCTACGTCAAAAACCATGACCTTCATTGCTGTTCCCTCCGCAAAGCTGATCTTCTTCCTTATTATGGCAAATGCGTGCAAAAAAGTAAAGCCATCCGCAACATGCCGCGAATAGCTTTACTTTAATTTAGAGCTTGCTCAGCTGCGGGCCTGTGCGGTATCCTTGACCGCCCAGCCCAGTTCGGTCAGCTGTGCACGGATGGCATCGGCAGTGGCCCAGTCCTTGGCCTTCTTGGCGGCGGCACGCTTCTCTACCAGCTCAGTCACCTCGGCGGGCACCTCGTCCTTCTTGCGGTTGTACAGCAGGCCCAGTACGCCGGTGATCTCGTCGAACGCAGCGGCGGCGGTCTGCAGGGCATCCTTGGAGGAAACAGCCGACAGCGTGTTGATCTCCTTGACCAGATCGAACACGGCAGCCAGTGCATCCGGGGGTGTTCAGGTCATCGTCCATGGCAGTGCAGAACTTGGTGCGGGCCTCGGCAGCCTTTTCCTTCAGAGTCTCGTCGGTGCCAAAGGCATCCTTGGTCAGGGCAAAATCCAGATTTTCGCGGCAGGTGTACAGGCGCTCCAGGCTGTTCTTGCAGCTTTCAATGAGGTCCACGGTGTAGTTCAGGGGCATCCGGTAGCCTGCGGTCAGCATGAAATAGCGGATGGGTTCGTAGCCGTAGACATCCGCCACGTCCCGCACGGTGAAGAAGTTGTGCAGGCTCTTGGACATCTTCTGATTGTCCACGTTGATGAAGCCGTTGTGCATCCAGTAGCGGGCAAAGGTGCAGCCGTTGGCGCACTCGCTCTGTGCGATCTCATTCTCGTGGTGGGGGAAGATCAGATCCTGACCGCCGCAGTGCAGATCAATGGTCTTGCCCAGATGGGTGCGGCTCATGGCGCTGCACTCGATATGCCAGCCGGACGGCCCATGCCGTAGGGGCTTTCCCATGCAGGTTCACCGGGCTTTGCGGCCTTCCACACGGCAAAGTCTGCGGGGTCCTCCTTCAGGTCGTCGTCCATCTGGCTGCGCAGCTCACGGTTGCCGCTCTCCAGATCGTCCAGCTTCAGGTGGCTCAGCTTGCCGTACTCGGGGTCGCTCTTCACCCGGAAGTACACATCGCCGTTCTTGGCAACATAAGCGTGGCCGGAGTCGATCAGATCCTTCACGATATCCAGGATCTGCTGGATGTGCTCGGTAGCCCGGGGCTGGACGGTGGGCTTTTGCAGTTGAGGCCGGCGGCATCCTTGAGGTACTCGGCCTCAAAGCGCTGAGCGACCTCCTTCATGGAGGTGCCCTCTTCCTGTCCCTTCTTAATGAGCTTGTCGTCGATATCGGTGATGTTGGAAACATAGAACACCTTGTTGCCGCGGTACTCAAGGTAGCGGCGCAGGGTATCGAACACGATCAGCGGGCGGCGTGCCGATGTGGATATAGTTATAAACGGTAGGGCCGCAGACATAGATGCGGTATTCACCGGGCACCTGCGGCACGAATTCTTCTTTCTGGCGGGTCAGCGTATTGAAAATCTGCATGGCTGTTTCTCCTTTTTTACTTTTTTCATTATAACGGTGTACAGAAGGGAAGTCAAGAAAAAACGACCGCTCCCGGCGCATTCTGCACACCGGAAACGGTCGTTTTTCAAATCAGGAGCTTAGCCGGGATACCTGCTCACTTCCAGCAGTTCTTCTGCACGCTTCACCTGCTCCGCGGTGGGCGGCACGGCGTCCGGCAGTGGATAAGGGATGCCCAGCTTCTGCCACTTGAACAGGCCCAGCGTGTGGTAGGGCAGTACCTCCACCCGCTGCACCGTTTTCAGGCTGCGGATAAAGTCTGCGGTCCTGCGCAGGCCCTCCTCGTCGTCGGTCAGGCGGGCACCAGCACATGCCGGATCCACAGCGGGATGCCGAGGTCAGAAATATGCCGCGCCATCGCAAGGATGTTGGCATTGTCTTTGCCGGTGAGCTGCCGGTGGCGTTCCGGGTCGATCTCCTTCAGGTCGAGAATGACCAGACTGGTGGACTTCATCAGCCGGTCGAAACCGGCCAGATAATCCGGGTCATCGGGCCGGAAGGGCTGCCCGGCGGTATCCAGAGCCGTGTGCACGCCTTTGGAGCGGGCCAGCTCGAAGAATGCCGTCAGGAACTCCATCTGGCGCAGCGGCTCGCCGCCGCTGACCGTGATGCCGCCCTTTTTGCCCCAGTAGTTGCGGTAGCGGTAGACCCGCTGGAACAGCTTTTCTGCCGTCCATTCCTCGCCGCCCTCCGCAGCCCACGTTTCCGGGTTGTGGCAGTATTTGCACCGCAGGGCACACCCCTGCAAAAACACCACAAAGCGCACACCGGGGCCGTCCACAGAGCCGAAGGATTCCAGCGAGTGGACATAGCCGATGGGGTTACAGGGCTGCATGGCAGGTGCGGGAGATAACGTCCATCTGCTGCTCGCGGGTCAGGTCGATGAACTTGACGGCGTAGCCGGAGACGCGGATGGTGAAGTTGGCGTACTCCTCCTTCTCGGGGTGCTCCATGGCATCCAGTAGCTTCTCCTTGCCAAAGACGTTCACGTTCAGGTGGTGTGCGCCCTGATCGAAGTAGCCGTCCATGACCTGTACCAGATTCTCCACCCGCTCGCCTTCGCTGTGGCCCAGAGCGTCGGGGTTGATGGTCTGGGTGTTGGAGATGCCGTCCAGTGCCCAGTGGTAGGGCAGCTTTGCCACCGAGTTCAGGGAAGCCAGCAGGCCGTTCTGCTCTGCGCCATAGCTGGGGTTTGCACCGGGAGCAAACGGGGTGAATGCGGCACGGCCATCGGGCAGAGCGCCGGTGTACTTGCCGTACACCACGTTGGAGGTGATGGTCAGGATAGAGGTGGTAGCCTCGGAGTTGCGGTAGGTGTGGCGCTTCTTGATCATCTCCAGGAAGGTGCGCAGCAGCCACACGCCGATCTCGTCGGCGCGGTCATCATCGTTGCCGTACTTGGGGAAGTCGCCCTCGGTCTCAAAGCCGGTGGCAAGGCCGCTCTCGTCACGCACTACCTTCACCTTGGCGTACTTGATGGCGCTCAGGGAGTCGATGACGTGGGAGAAGCCTGCAATGCCGGTGGCAAAGGTGCGGCGCACGTCGGTGTCGATAAGGGCCATCTCGGCTTCCTCATAGTAGTATTTGTCGTGCATATACTGGATCAGGTTCAGCACATTGACGTACAGGCCAGCCAGCCAGTCCAGCATCTGGACATACTTGGGCAGCACCTCGTCGTAGTTCAGGTACTCGCTGGTGATGGGGGCATAGTTGGGGCCGCACTGCTCGTGGCTCTTCTCGTCCACACCGCCGTTGATGGCGTACAGCAGGCACTTGGCAAGGTTGCGCGGGCACCGAAGAACTGCATCTCCTTGCCGGTCTGGGTGGCAGACACGCAGCAGCAGATGGAGTAATCATCGCCCCAGACGGGCTTCATCACGTCGTCGTTCTCGTACTGGACAGAGCTGGTATCGATGGACACCTTGGCGGCATATTTCTTGAAGCTCTCCGGCAGGGCGGAGGAGTACAGAACGGTCAGGTTCGGCTCCGGTGCGGGGCCCATGTTTTCCAGCGTGTGCAGGAAGCGGTAGCAGTTCTTGGTGACCATGCTGCGGCCATCCATGCCGATGCCGCCCACTTCCAGCGTTGCCCACACGGGGTCGCCGGAGAACAGCTGGTTGTAGCTGGGGATGCGGGCAAACTTGACCATGCGGAACTTCATGACCATGTGGTCGATCAGCTCCTGAGCCTGGGTCTCGGTCAGGGTGCCGTTGTCCAGATCGCGCTGGATATAGATATCCAGGAAGGTGGAGATGCGGCCCACGCTCATGGCAGCGCCGTTCTGGGTCTTGATGGCGGCCAGATACCCGAAATACAGCCACTGGCAGGCCTCCTTGGCGTTCTTTGCAGGCTGAGAGATATCATAGCCGTAGGCTCGGCCATCTTCTTCATGCCCTTCAGGGCGCTGATCTGGCGGGCGATCTCCTCGGCGCAGGCGGATCACGTCGTCGGTCATGGTGCCGTCGCCGCAGTTGGCAAAGTCCTCCTGCTTGAACTTGATCAGTGCATCGATGCCGTACAGGGCCACGCGGCGGTAGTCGCCCACGATGCGGCCGCGGCCGTAGTGTCCGGCAGGCCGGTGATGATGTGGGTGTGGCGGGCCGCCTTCATCTCAGGAGTGTAGGCATCAAACACAGCCTGATTGTGGGTGCGGGTATAATCGGTAAAGATCTTGTGCAGCTCGGCGCTGGGCTGGTAGCCGTAGGTGGTGCAGGCCTGCTCTGCCATCTTGATGCCGCCGTAGGGCATGAAGGCGCGCTTGAGGGGCTTGTCGGTCTGCAGACCCACGATCTGCTCCAGATCCTTCAGGCTTTCGTCGATATAGCCGGGGCCGTAAGCGGTCAGGCTGCTGACCACTTCGGTCTCCATATCCAGCACGCCGCCCTTGGCGCGCTCGGCCTTCTGCAGCTTCTGCAGGGCACCCCACAGCTTGTCGGTCGCCTCGGTGGGGCCGGCCAGAAAGCTTTCGTCGCCGTCATACGGGGTGTAGTTCTTCTGGATGAAGTCGCGCACATTGACTTCTTCTTTCCAGATGCGGCCCTCAAAGCCTTCCCACTGTTCAAAATTGATCATTGGAACCTCCTTGCTCCATCACGCAGTTAGCGTTTTCTAACTAATGAGCCTTTGAAAAACCGCTCTGTATGGCGGCTTTCTGGGGGCAAAACGGTCTTGAACTGCCGACTGCGGCAGCCCCGACTACAAGGTGTAGACAAAAATGAAAACCTGCCCACAAAATCTTGCGTTATTATAATAGCAAGAACCACTTTAAAATGCAATAGAAAACAAGTGGGTTTTCTGCCAAAGCAAGGGGCTTTCTTTGGGCAGAATGTAGAAAAAAGCGCCGAAATCCGGCGGCGCACCCCTTTTGCGAAAAAAATCGCAAAATAAGGGTTGACAAGACTAACCGGCTGTGGTATTCTGTTCTCGCAACGAGGTTAGACAAATCTAACCACGCTGCACCAGAAAAGCAGATGCTTCTGCAAAAGCGTCTGTGAAAAACCGGTTTGTGTAATGTGCACAGACCCCAAGTTTGTCGCGGCGGGGCCGCTCCATCTTGCTTACGCAAGACCGCTTTGTGGCTTAAAAGCCCCACTGGGGCTTTCATTGCTGCGCAAACGCCAATTCCTCCATTCCATTCTCTTTTTTCAAGTGAGCTGTGGTTTTTAGTTTGCTCCCACGGCTCGATGCGCGGCATTCGGTGTGATTGGTACCGCACCAAGTGCAAAAGAAAAACAAAAACGGGACATGCAGCTTGACCACCTGCGTGCCCCCGATTTTTGTTTTTTAACTCCTTCAGTCATGGCTGACACCATGCCAGCTCCCTCACTGAGGGAGGTGGATGCGAGTGCAGCGAGCAGACGGAAGGAGTTTTACTTCACGATCTCCGCCAGCTTTTGATACACTTCCTCCGCGCCGCCTTTTGGGCGCTTTGACCTTTACGAACTGGCTGTTCACGATGCGGTGCCATCGGAGTAGACGGTGAACAGGAGATTATTGTTCTCGGCATCATCGTAGTAGCTCACAGTGACGGAATCCACCGGGTATTCGTGGCTGTAGGAGGAATACTGCTGGTTGAACCGCTTGACACAGGTAAGGCCGGAAAGCACGTTTGCGATCTGCTGATAGGCAGGGTCGTCGGCAGAAAGCAGCTGAACATCCATCTCTGCGGAGCGGGCAAAGTTCTGAATGTGCTCCACCCGGACACTGGCCTGTGTGCTGGCCTCGATGCTGGATGCAAGATCGATCTTTGCGGAAGGAAAGATCAGCACCAGTGCAAGCAGCACTAAAATGACAATGCCGAACCGGGACAGAATGCCTTTTTCCTTCATAAGAGTCATGCCTCCTTTGGCGGCTCCGCTCCCATTTGGCCCAGATGCCGCTGAGCGATGAAGAAGCCCACGGCGCTGGCGGCGAACACCACATAATAGCTGGCGATGCGGTAGAGCATCATCACGCTCATCACCTCGCTGCGCTCCAGAAAGCTGCCGAACACCAGCAGGAATGCCGTCTCGATGGAGCCCATGCCGGCCACATTGGGCAGGGCGTGGACAAAAACAGCATCAGGCTGGTGAGCAGCTGCACCTGCAAAAAGCTCAGAGGGGAAAGCCCCATGAACCGGATGCACAGGTAGGGCAGGCAGAACAGTCCGAACAGCTTGACCGCCTGCAATGCCAGAATTTCAGCGCAGCGGGGCTTATCCGCCAGCAGACGGCGGCTCTCCTCGCCCAGAACATCCAGCTGCTGCTGCCAGTCGGCGCGGCGCTGCTGCCATTTTCCGTTTTGGGCAGCAGACGCATCAGCCAGCGGGCAAGGTTCTGCACCAGCGGCGATACGCACACCAGCACCAGCACCACAATGATGGCCGCCACTACAGCGTATGCCATGGGCAGATAATTCATCACACCGGTGGTGTTGGCGGCAAGCCATCTGTGCTGAAACAGCAGCATCACCGTGGCATACAGCAGCACGGTGGTTTTGTGGAACACGTACTGCAGGGTCATCAGGCCCACGCCCGGGCCAACCGGCAGGCCGCAGCGGTGCAGATACCATGTCTGCACCGGCACTGCACCTGCGCCCAGCGTGACCACATTGCCAAAGGTGCCGCACCACGCGGTATCGATGCCCTGCCAGAGCCTGAAGCCCGGGATGCGGCTGCGCACGATGACCCACGCCACGCACCCCTCCAGCAGCGGATAGCTGAGGCCGATGGCCAGCACCACCAGCACCTGCCATGCGGACAGCTGCGAAAGCGCTTCGGTGATCTCGGCCCCAGTTGTCCTTGAACAGCAGCACGATGATGCCGGTAAGTGCGGCGAGCACCAGCAGCGAGATCACTGTCTTTTTGCGGGAAGGTGCGGCAGAGGCGGGTTGGCTCATAGAGAGAACAGGCTCCTTTCAGGCGGAATGATTTGATAAAAGTATAACACACGCGGCCTGTGTCTTTGTGAACGGAACTGGAATTTTCTTGTGCAATTTTGATGGAATGATAAAAAGGCAAGGGCAGATGTACGCATCGACCCTTGCCTTTATCTTGTTTTTAGTCTGTTGATTCGTTCACCAGCCGTGTCAGGGTGGCAACATAGGCTTCGTTGGAATAATATTTCTCGTACATTTTCCGGCAGTCAGCTTTCATGGCGGCCAGCTGTTCCGGATGCAGGATAGCATGCTCCAGCACCTTTGCCAGCTGATCCGGGTCGTCGTCTTTGTACACAAAGCCGTCCACGCCCTCGGTGATCAGCCCGGCGGTGCCGGTGTGCTCCGACACGATGGAGGGCTTGCCGAAGATCAGGCCCTCGGTGACGAAGGTTGGCATGGGATCATCGCGGGAAGCGCATACCACGCAGGCGCACTGATCCATCAGGGATTTAATCTCGGGCCGTTCCAGACGCTTGCGGTAGAAAACGGTGTCCGGGTAGTCCTCCACCAGTGCATCCACGGCGTTCTTCAGGCTCTTGTCCGCCGCCTTGCCCACGAACAGGAAAGCAGCCTTCTGGCGCACCTCGGGCTTTAGCAGGCGGATGGCGTTGCAGAAAATATCCTGACCCTTGCGCGGCTCAAAGGAACCTACGGTCACGAACAGCGGCCTGCCGCCGGCATAGCTGATATCGTAGGGCGGGAAGCTTTCCTGCGCATAGTCCGGCAGACCGTAGATCAGCTGTTCAATGCTGAAGTCCGGCCGCACCGAGTGCATGGCGGCAGTGGCGTGGGAGCCTACGGCGCACACATGCACATTGGAGCCCAGTGTTTTGGGAATCTTGTGTGCAATGAATGGGTAGCCTGCAAAGGCATCGTGCAGCCACCACAGCACCGGCACGAAGGAGCCGTTCAGGGTGCTCACGGCGGCAGCCTCTACCACGGTGTTGGCCAGCACAAAATCGGCACTGGTGGCAAGGCCCCACAGCGACGAGTTCATCACGCAGTCGCTGCGGGGTCACTACGGCGGCACCGGCATCCAGAAACAGCGGCAGCGAGCCGTCGTCCGCAGGGCCAAGCACCACCACTTCAAAGCCCATGCTGCGCAGCACCGGCACGGCACTTGTCAGCACGATGGGCGCACCGGTCATGGTCAGCTCGTGGCTCAGGATCAAAGCACGCTTTCCGTCTGCAGAGAACACATCGTCGGCACACAGCTCCCGCCGGAAGTGCAGCAAAGACTGCGGGATGCGGTGGCAGTTTTCCGCCATGGCGGTGGCAAGGCGCAGCAGCTCGGTCACGCTGTCCCTGCCGCGCGCAGCGGCGCGCACCCGGTCCAGAAGCTTCCGCGATACCATGGCGCAGCGGCTGCACGGGATGTGCTGGGTGCTCAGATAAAGGGCGGTGGAGCCATCGAAGCCAAAGGCGGCATCACACACCACAAAATCGGCACCGGTGCGCAGGGCGGCGGCAAAATAGGTCAGGGCGGTGGAGGTGCACTCCAGATCTTCGCTGACCAGCAGCACGCCCTCCACCGAGTCGGTCAGGGCGGGGGCCAGCTCCGTCACCAGCCGGAACTTGCGGTGCAGCTGGTTTTCCAGTGCGTGCTCCAGCGCCTGATGACGGCCCGGTGCATACACCAGCAGATAGGTGCTCTGGGTATCGGTATAAACCTGCTTCGTCAGCTGCTTACGCTGCAGGGTGCTGTAACTGCTGTACATGTTGACAACTCCTTTAGCGATCCGATTCAGCCGCGCAGCAGGCGGCGCAAAGCACGCAGCGGTGCGGTAAGCCGCCAGCTGCTGCTCTCGTACAGGTTTTCCAGCGAATCTTCATAGGCAGCACGGCTGTTCTGCAGTTCCGTCAGCTGATTGTTCAGCCGGGTATTCTCGGCAAGGGCGGCCTGCAGCTGTTCCAGAACATCGTTCTTTTCGGCCTCAGCCTGCAGCTTGATGGTATTCAACGCGCTGAGCAGGGCCTTGCCGGGCTGCTCGTGCTGGAAGCGGCCCAGCGGATAGTAATGATAGGTCACGGCAAACTTCATCCCGGCCGCAAAGGGCACGGTGCTGCACACGGTCAGGTTGGGGTCCACATCCAAAAACAGCAGGCAGTCTTCCTGCAGCCGGATGCCGTTCATGGCGCGGCATTCCAGCCGCTCGTCCGAGATGCTCAGGTCAGTCACGCAGCAGGCCAGCTCACCGGGGTCCAGCCGCAACGCACGGGCATCCGTGGGCAGGGTGAACACCGCAGAGACCTCGTGGGTCAGTTCGTCGTAGGCATCCTCGGCAACGGTCAGGCATTCCCGCGGGGAATAGCCGGAGCCGGAATCGTAGAACAGCTGCGGCAGGGTGAGGGCGGCAGGCTCGTTGTCGCTGCCGTGCCTTGCCAGTGCGGCCTGATAGTTCAGCACCTGTTGTTCCAGCTCCAGACACCGCTGTGCCAGCCGGGATACACCTTCGTCAGAGAGCTTGAGCTGCTGTTCCAAGTCAGCAGCGCGGCTGCGGGCCGCAGCAAGGGTCTCGGGGACATCGTTGTTCATAACCGGATTCTCCTCTTACTTTTTATGATGGCTGCACCGCAGCAGCCGGAAAAACATGTCAGTGCCGGGAGGTATAGTGCACGGCGGGCGTTCTGCGCTGTGCAGGGAAAAATCGGATGATGAGTGCGCGGCGTACACGCAGCAGCTCACACACCAGCCAGATAGAGCCCAGAGAGATGGCATATTGCAGCCACATGCCCAGCACCGGCTGCGCAGAGAACTTTGCTACCATCAGATACCACGGAATAGCGATGATCTCCACGGTATGTACGCAGAAAATGTTCAGCGAACGGCGACCCACCGCTTCCAGAAAGTGCACGATGGGGCCATGGCCGCGGCTGAGCCGCATGAACAGCCGGATGAAAAGCAGGCCTGCAGCACCGTCCAGAAAGATGCTCAGCGGCCCCAGCGACCACTCGGCCAGCGAGATGCAGTCGGTGGTGCGGGTAGCAAGAGCGCTACGGCAATGAGTGCTGTGGCGGCCAGCAGCCCGGCAAAGACCTTGGGCGGCAGGGGCTCGTCCAGCAGATGCTTCTTTTTGGCAAGGAAGCCGATATAGAGGTAGGGCACTACCACGGCACCCTGGATCAGGCAGAAGGGCAGCTCCCACACAAGGCTCGCGCCCCAGCCCAGCAGGACGCAGCCTGCCACAGCCCATGGAACATAGCGCTCCGGGAAGATGTTCAGGATCACATCCAGCAGCACCCAGCCTACCATCAGTGCCAGCAGATACCACATCGGCCCGCAGGAGAAGAACTCCTGCCCGAAATACTCGGCCGTGTGGGGCAGGCCCAGCAGAAAGCCGCCGGTGACCTTGATAGACTCGCCGATGGTGCCGGGCAGGTACTGGAACGTCTTATAATGAATGATAAAGTGCAGCACGCAGGTGAACAGCGCCGTGTAAGCATAGGGTTTGAGAAGGCTTTTGAGCTGCTGGTGGATGCACTTATGGATAGAGCGCTTGCGGAAGCCGTAGCCGCTGGCAATAAAAAAAGGCGGACATCAGCGCTTCGCGGTAGATGAACGGGAAAAACGCGGTCAGGGACAGGCCGCTGACCGCCTGCATGGGATAAAGCTCGGCGGTATGCGCAAAAACGATGGTCAGCATACCGGCACCCTTGAGCATGTCGAACATGCCGATGGAGCTGGCGGTGCGGGGCTTGGTTCCTTCCATGGAGGTTCCTTCCTTGCGCGGGACATTCCATCAGAGCCGGACGCCGCACAATGCGTAGATTTTGAATGAAAAAGATAAAAATTTTGTATGGATATGAACCCAGTATAATGCTTTTTGCACAGACTGTCAATTTTGAATTGCGGTCCGGCGGGCGGGGACACATTGCAGCCTGCAATAAAAGCATAGCACAGGCAGGGCGGCTTCGCAACGAAAAGGCAGAATTTACATCTGGAAACGACATGATATGCAAGATTTTATTGTCAATGTTTGGAATTAAAATTGTTGCGAAACTCTTGCATTGACACAGGACTTATTGTATACTGGGCACAGCTGGAAATGACTGGAAGGATCTGTGTTGGCCTACACAGGAGCGCCGGATCGGATGATAAAAATGGAGGAAAAAATGATTACATCGCTGTATCAGTCACTTTGCAATATGGAAACCAACATTGCAGACCGTGTGGCTCTGCGCTGGTATGATGAAAAAAAGCAGGGCGTGGCCGAGGTGCACTACGCACAGTATGCCCAGGATCTGCGCCGGTTCGTGGCGTTCCTGCGTGCAGAGTATGGCGATGTGCGCGGCAAGCGTGTGGCGATCCTGGCCCGCAACAGCTACCAGTATGTCATCTGCATGTACGGCACGGTCATTGCCGGAGCCGTGGCTGTGCCGCTGAACCTTGGCAAGGACTGGGATGCTATCTCCTATGAGCTGGGCCTCACCGAGCCGGTGTGCATTCTGCAGGATGGCGAGTTCGCGGAGCGGGAGCCTGCCCTCGCTGAGACCTACGGCAGCATCCTGAAGCCCATGGATGTCTTTGCGGCCTATGAGCCTGCCGAGGACGTGACCGAGGTGGAGGACCTCTCTGCTCTGGCCTTTATCATGTTCACCTCCGGCACCACCGGCCGCAGCAAGGGCGTTATGCTGAGCCAGAAGAACCTGTTCAGCGCCATGCCGGCTTTTCTGGACCCCTTTGACGATGTGAAGAAGTACACGGGCTGGAACACCGACGAGTTCTCGTCCCTGTCCGCCCTGCCCATGTTCCACATCTCCGCCATGACCAGCCTTGTTTCGTGGAGCATCACCGGCCACTCCATCAACCTGTGCAACAACCTGAAGTATTTCTACCGTGATCTGGGTGCCATGCACAGCGAGGTGATGGCGGTGGTGCCGGTGCTGCTGAAGAGCATCTACAGCGATGTGATGAAGGGACGCCGCGACCGCCTGAACGGCCTGTGCGTGCTGACCTGCGGCGCTGCCATGTTCGACCCCAAGATTCTGAGTGATATGATGGAGAAGGGCTTCTTTGTGGCCCAGATGTACGGCCTGACCGAGACCTGCGGCGACGGTGCATGGAACTCCTCGCAGGAGGCAAAGTACCTGACCAGCGTGGGCCATGTGGACCTCAGCTGTGAATACAAGCTGGACGACGGCGAGCTGTGTATGCGGGGGCGACCCCATCATGCTGGGCTACTACAAGGACCCGGAAGGCACTGCAGAAGTCATCGATGCAGACGGCTGGTTCCACACTGGCGACATTGCCCGGGTGGAAGAGGACGGCTACATGTACCTGACCGGCCGCAAGAAGAACGTGATCATTCTGGACAGCGGCGAGAACGTGAGCCCCGAGGAGCTGGAAAAGCTGCTGGTGCCCTGTGCGGACATTCAGGAGTGCATCGTGAAGGAAAAGGACAAAAAGATCTGTGCCCTCATCTACTGTGACCCTGCAAAGCAGGAAACTGTGAAGGAGTTCGTCACTGGGGTCAACCGCGGCCTGCCGCTGTACAAGCGCATGGTGCCGGAGTTCAGCGCACAGCCGCTGCCCCGCAACGCCATGGGAAAACTGCTGCGCTGAACACAGGAGGAAACAGAACAATGCGTAAGATCAGAGTGCTGGATAATGTCTACGACCTTATCACCATCAACATGGAAGACCGCTTCAAGGATAATGTGGCCTTCCGCTTCTACGACACCGCAAACGATGCCGTGACCACCATCCTCTATAAGGATTATGTGCAGGATATCCGCAAGGCGGTGAATTACTTCCAGTCCACAATCCCGGAGATCAAGGGCAAAAAGATCTGCCTGCTCACCAAGAACAGCTACGAGTATGCCGTGAACACCTTTGGCGTGGTGGCGGCCGGTGCGGTGCTGGTGCTGCTGAACCAGCGCAAGAGCTGGGACGAGCTGAGCTATGAGCTGGGCCTTGTGGAGCCGGACGCATCCTGACCGACGGCGACGACTACGGCTTCAACGACCAGCTCAAGGCTGCCTACGGCGATATCCTCCGCCCCATGGATGGCTTCCGCAGCTATGAGCCTGCGCAGCTGACCCGCTGCATCGACCACGAGCCTGATGGTCCTGATGTTCACCTCCGGTACCACGGGCCGCAGCAAGGGCGTGATGCTGAGCGAGAAGAATTTCTTCTCGGTGATGCGTGCCCACACCCAGATCGGTGAGCACATGATGGCGTATAAGCACGAACCGGACCTCGTCATGAGCCAGTACACCGTGCTGCCCATGTTCCATCTGGGCGCTTTCATCTGCCTGTTCTCCTGGGCCCACGCAGGCTGGGCGCTGAACGTCAGCAGCGACATCCGCAACTTCTATAAAGAGGTAAAGCGGATGCCCAGTCAGGCCATGGCGGTGGTGCCGGTCATTATGAACTCGCTCCACCACGATGTGATGCGCGGCCGCAAGGAACGTCTGGGTGAGCTGTGGGTGCATCTGCTCCTCTGCCATGTTCGACCCGCAGGTGATGCTGGATATGGCGGAACACGGCATGTTTGTGGTGCAGACCTACGGCAGCACCGAGACCTGCGGCGACGGCATCATCAACTACGCACAGGACGCAAAGCACATCGGCGCTGTGGGTCAGGGCAACGTTATCTGGACTACAAGATCGCCGAGGACGGCGAGCTGTGCATGCGCGGCGACAGCATCATGCTGGGCTACTACAAGGACCCGGAGGCCACCGCCGAGGTCATTGACGCGGACGGCTGGTTCCACACTGGCGATCTGGCCCGCAAGGACGAGGACGGCTACTATTTCCTGACCGGCCGCAAGAAGCACCTCATCATTCTGGACAGCGGCGAGAACACTCACGCCGAAGAGCTGGAAGGCATCGTGGGCAAGTGCGAAGCCGTGAAGGAATGTGTAGTAAAAGAAATGGGCAAGAAGATCGGCGTGGTGGTCTATTGTGACGAGGACAAACAGCAGCAGGTGCGGGATTTTATCACCGAGGCAAACCGCACCCTGCCGCTGTACAAGCGCATGAGCGCAGTGGAGTTCAGCACCGAGCCGCTGCCGCGCAACGGTGCAGGCAAGCTGCTGCGCCAGTGATACAGATGCGATCGAATGCCCGGATGCATAAATGGGCCGGCAGACCGGCAGACTGAAAACAGGAGTTCCGACAAAAAACAAAGCTTTGTTGCCGGAACCCTTGCGCACAGGAGAGAATCAGGGTATTATTATGGAAAGGCATAGGAGATTGTGCCTATCATCCGTCACGGAAAGGAAGAAAATTTCTATGGAACGAGCAGAGATCATTTCCCAGATCCTGGCCATCCTGGAGGATGTTGCCGAGGTCTCTCCCGAAGATGTGAATGAGAACAGCGTCCTGATGGACGATCTGGATCTGTCCTCAATGGAGATCCTGACCATTGTGGCAGACCTCGAGGAGACCTTCGGCCTGCGCATCCCTGAAAAGGAGCTGCGCAACTTTGTGACCATAGGGGATCTGGTGGATTATCTGGCGGCAAACGCGGGGTAACAGTTCATGAATGAGTCGCAGCGCTCGACGGAGTACATCTTTCAGGGAACGATGTACTTCTTCCGTCGGGAGAAGATCCTGTGTCGGTACCAGTTTGCGCTGCAGGATGCGGTGGAACCCGCTCTTTTGCAGCGCGCACTGGAGGCGGCGCTTTCGGCCGCACCGTACTATCGGGTACAGCTGGTGCAGGAAAAGCGGAGCTTTTTTTCTGGAGCCGAACCCGAACCCCTGCCTTGTGTATCAGGACAGTGCACAGCGCGATATCCCGGAGGAAACGAACGGCTATCTTTTCAGCGTGAGCTGTGAGGGGGACACCGTCTATTTTGACTGGTATCATTTCCTTATGGACGGCCACGGGGTGTCGCCCTTCCTCACCCGCATTCTGGAACAGTACTGCAACCTGCGCTATGGCACGGCGTTTGCAAACACGCCCATCGTGTGCAGCCCGGCCTATGACATCGAGGCCATGATGGAAAAATATCCACCCCTCACAGCCACCGAGAGCACGATGCAGAGGGATGTGGTGCAGACATGGGAGGGCAGGATGCGCCGCACCCGGGTGCGGCTGACCAAGCAGAGCCTTGTGGACCGGGCAGTGGAGAACGGTGTCAAGCCCTTTACAGCGCTGGCCGGTCTGCTGAGCCTTGCGCTGCGCAACTATCTGGGCAAAGACGAGATCCAGTATTCCTACTCGGCAGATACCCGCAGGGAAGCGGGCGTGCCGGATGCCCTTTACAACTGCGTGTGCTCCTTCCAGAGCGGCGTGAAGCTGAACGATGACACCCGCCTTGCGGACATCGTGCCGGAAATGGATGCCGAGGTGCTCCGCACCCTGCAGCCGGAGGCAAAGCTGCGCCAGATGATCCAGCAAATGAGCTGGGTGTACAAGGTAGACCAGCAGAAAGCGCCCCTGCGCATCAAGCAGAGGGTGTTCCAGATGGGTGAGTACATCAGCGGTGTCCCGGCGGATTTCTGGCTCAGCTATCTGGGCAATCCGCTGCTGCCGGCCACGCAGGAGCTTCAGAAGTACACCAAAGACTTCAACGTCTGGGTCCCGCCGGATGGCGGCTCCATGGGTGTGGAAGCCTCCAGCCTGAATGGCATCATCACCCTGTGCATCGAGAACAAGGCCGAAATGCCCGGCCTGCCGGGATGATCCGCACCGCCTTTGAAAAAGAGGACATCACGGTGCTGGAAGCCGTGGATCTGGATACATAAGTGCAGAACATAAAAAGCACTCTTTCCGGGCAGGAAAGGGTGCTTTTTTGCGTCTTATTCGGTCCGTGCAGGCCGTGTGGTCACCTCGCCGCAGCGCAGAGCCTCCTGTCGGCCGTTCTCCCGCTGAATGACCAGCCGCCCTTCCTCGTCGATGGCAAGGGCCTTTGCGGCGTAGGTCTCGGTCTCGGCGCACACTGTCACCCAGTGGCCGGGCACAAAGCACCGGGCGCGGTACTCATCCAGACAGTCAACGCCGGGCACAGGGCCAGCAGCTCCCGGGCAATGGCCCCGGCCAGTGCGGCCCGGCTCACCGGGGCAGGCCCGCCGGGG
>ENA-OQAR01000060-OQAR01000060.1-human-gut-metagenome-genome-assembly--contig:-NODE-60-length-23939-cov-3.843314_pt1 | contig 23939 bp, 25 predicted proteins | sample MGYA00242738_ERZ504533 | MGnify/ENA primary metagenome ERZ504533 (study PRJEB26092, sample SAMD00036276) | human gut metagenome | host: Homo sapiens | study: EMG produced TPA metagenomics assembly of... | reverse complement strand
AGATATCGTTGTTCTCTGCAGTGACTCCAGAGGATCTGCATCTCTGGCACCTGCCATTGTATGGCAGTGCTCTAGAGCTTCCGAGATCTGTGAGCGTATCAAAACAAACGTGATGATCGACCCGGACCGTGAACAGAAGAAAAACGGCGGTGTGGCAGAGATCATCCGCCAGAAGACAGGAATGCATCTTTCCCCGTATTTTCCGGCAGCGAAGTTTGTATGGCTTCAGGAGAATGTGGAGGAAGTAAAACAGGACAAAAAGAGACAACGATCTCTGCCTGGGAACCATCGACACCTGGCTTCTGTTTAAACTGATAAAAGGCGAGGTTTATGCAACGGATTACTCCAATGCATCCAGAACCCAGCTTTTCAATATCCATAACCTGAAATAGGATAAAGAGATCTGTACCTGGTTCGGCATCAACGTAGAGCAGCTTCCGGAAGTATGTGATTCCAGCAGAGAGTACGGAATGACAGATTTCGAGGGATATTTCCAGGCACCGATCCCAATCTGCGGTGTGATCGGAGATTCCCAGGGTGCTTTGTTCGGACAGGGCTGCATCGAAAAGGGAATGGTTAAGGCTACATACGGAACAGGTTCCTCTGTTATGATGAACGCAGGAACAGAACCGATCATGTCAGATCTTGGTCTTGTAACTTCTCTTGCATGGGGGCTTAACGGCAAAATTACTTATGTTCTGGAAGGAAACATCAACTACACAGGTGCAGTGATCACATGGCTGAAAGATGACATGGGACTGATCACTTCTCCAGGTGAGACTCAGGAAATGTCAGAGCAGGCGAATAAGAATGATACTACTTATCTGGTTCCTGCATTTTCCGGTCTGGGAGCACCTTACTGGAAATCCGACGCAAAAGCCATTATCTACGGAATGAGCAGAACAACCGGAAAGAAAGAGGTTGTAAAAGCAGCGCTGGAATCCATCGCATATCAGATCACAGACATTGTGGAGATGATGAAGGCAGAAGATGGAATGACAGTAAAAGAGCTCTGCGTAGACGGCGGCCCTACAAGAAACCAGTATCTGATGAAGTTCCAGAGTGATATCCTGGGAACAACAGTAAGCCTTCCAAGATGTGAAGAATCTTCCGCGTTCGGAGCTGGCCTGATGGCAGGATTAAGCTGTGGACTTTACAAGATGGAAAGCATCTTTGAGGTGAAAAACCGCAACCAGTTTTATCCCGTCCATGAATGCGGTCGAGAGAGAGCAGAAATACAGCGGATGGAAAAATGCGGTAGAGAAAGTTCTCGTATAATTCTTGTAAAAAAAATTCTCAAAATAACATGCATTTCCAATGTACTCCAGCTACAGAGGAAATGATAAAAAAGCCCGGGTCTTTGCAGCAGCAGAGGCCGGCAAAAATTATATCCAGGGGTAATTAAGCTTATGGTATAATCCAGGTAGAAATATTTTTCGCAAAAATATGCAGAAATATTTTACTATACTGTTTATACATAATAAATTTACAGAAGAGAAGGAGAAATAAGCTATGAGTAAGATATCTAATGTGGTAAAAGCTGTTGCAGTGATTGCAATTGCTACGGTGATCGGCCGGTCGGTCGGTTATTTTACAGGAACAAGAATGGCGGCTTCCAGTCAGACTGCCAGTTCAACGTCCTCCACTTCCAATGAAGCAGATTCTTCAGCTGCTTCTCAGATCATGAATTCTTCAGCAAATTCTGACGTCACTTCTGACAGTAGCACATCAGAAACTGCCATTGCAACACCGGCTACGGATTCTCTGTTAATAGAGCACCGTGTATTTAAGACTGACGACACTGCAGAACATCCGGAATATATAGTGATCTTTTTATGAAAGTGGAAGCAAAAAGCTTGTGCAGTTAAATGATGAAACTCTTTTTTTACAAATCTGCAGGTTATACTCTCGAAAGCATCCAGGGTATTGATGTCAGCCAGGTTTATCCAGGGGTTGAAAATTTCGATTTCATGACAAAAGAAGTTACTGATGAAGGTGACTATATCAGATATGTGCTCGCATTTAATAATCTTGAGAAAAACGAAAATCTTAAAGCTCTTGACGGAGCCGGAATTATCGTATTAGATGATGGATTCACAGAAAATAACTATGTAAATGCAGAGACATTATGCCAGTCCATGATTGACAGTGGGCGCCAGGAACTGAAATTAACGGAAATGCCGGACAGCCTTACCTACACAGTTAATGAGTAAACGCACTTCCTCGTAAAAAGCTTTCACCGTCAGGAAGGGAAATTCTATGTATGTAGAAAAAAGAATAGGTGGAGATTATTACCAGTATGTAATTTCCATCACCACTTACAATCCGGAGCAGGCAGCTATCCGAACCCTTAATGGTATGTGAATTATCTGAACCAGAGACTGTTTCAGAGCTGTTATTCTTATGAGCTGACTCACGGAGAATGTTTTCTGATCATCCATCTAAAGGAAAGTGAATATAAAGATACAGAATCCAGAAGTATATTTCTGCAGACCGGGAAGGAAACAGCTGACAGTGTACGTGAAGATTTCAAAATGCTGGCCTGCGGAATCATTCCCCTGGAAATTCAGCAGAAAGTAACTGCTGAAATTGATGGAATAAAAAAAGGAATGGTAAGCATAAACATGAAGAAGTATGTGGATCTATCAGGGGGTGGAACAGGATATGAGAAAGAAAACAAAAAGAATATTTGATGACATCATTATCGGTCTCAAAGGAAAAGATGCTCTTGCGTGCCTGGAATCCCTCGAAAAAATCCAGAAGGATTTCTTGCAGGACCGGGATTCCCTTGAAGGGATCCAGAAGAAGATTGACAGCTATCCCCTGCGTTACCGGATCATTTACAAAGGCTTCTGCAATCAGTGGAGTCTTGCTGAGCTTAACGCTGCATTACAGGAAAAAAATGAGGAAGTTCTCTATGCCCGGGATCTGATCGAGGCAAGTCTGATCTATGCTTTTCAGAAAAAACTGACCTTTGATCACTGGTACAGTCTGATCGTGCAGATCCGCGAATTTGAAAGCAGTGGTTCTTATGATGGATTTCTTATTAATGGGTTCAATGGCTCCTATTCAGCGTTTCCTCTTGCACGTATGGAAAACTATGTGCAGATGAATTCCTGTTTTTATGCGGAGACTATGTATACACTTCAGCGAACCCTTACTGTGGAAAAGGATCTCGGGAGACTGGGTGAGAATCAGGAATTTGTTTCTTATATGTGTGAAAACATACGGATGTTTTGTGATGGCAGAGAAAAATCCAGATATTATATCTGCAAATATTTTCTTTTTTATCTGAATACCAGGATCAAATATTATATGGCAAGTGATAAAAACCGACGGATCAAAAGAAACATTTATCTTGATCTTCCACTCAGCAATATTTCCAAAATGGATCCGAATCGACATGCTCATATGTCCGAGGAAGAGATAAAAGAGTGTCTGGCCACAGCGAAGATCAGTCCTAATAAGTTGTTTGAACTTCTGAACCGATTTTATTCCTATATTCTCCTCAGTGATTCGGATGCCAATGATCCGAACTGGGAAGAGTACAGCTTTATGCACAGGATTCTTCAGGGAGACTGCATTTCCCGGTCACTTCTTTTACTCATGATCTTATTCTTTGGAAGTGAAGCAGAACTTCCTGATCCGGGACTGATCCTGACAGTAAGACGAATGAATGAGATTCTTCAGGCCTGCAGATTTCAGGTACTGGATGAGAGCGCGGAAGAGGACAGTCTTGACAGTTTTTTGATTGCCGTTCTCTGTTCTGATGACAAAAGATCAGCGATCAACAGGATGATCGGACAAATGAATCTGATGCAGTAATTTCTGAAAACAGAAGGAACTAATATTATGCAGCAACTGAAACCCGGAAGTAAACTGAATAATAAATACAGAATTCTTCGTTTTATCGGACAGGGCGGTTTTGCCTTTGCCTATGAAGCAGTCCAGGAGCCTATTGGTCTTAAAGTCTGTATCAAGGAACTTTTTATAAAAGAATCCAGAGACACTTTTCTCAGGGAAGGAAGAATTCTTGCCACGTTAAAGAGTGACAGTATTGTAAAAGTTCTGGATTATTTTGAGGAAAATGAAACCAGTTATATTGTACTTGAATATCTGGAAGGAATAACCTTAAAAGAATATGTAAAGCGATATGGACCAATTCCGGCAGACCAGCTTTTTTCTGCGATTCTTCCAATCCTGTCGGGGCTTTCCCTGATACATAAGCGTGGTCTGATTCACAGAGATATTGCTCCGGACAATCTTATGGTCCTAGGCACGGATTTTTTCCGGTGGACCTTCGCAGACTCTGCGGTTGAAACTTTTTGATTTCGGGACAGCAAGGGAATGTGGAAGGGATGAATATACCTGTACTCTGAAGGATGGTTACAGTCCGATAGAGCAGGTAAGTTCTCAGGGAAACCAGGGAACGACGACAGATATTTATGCTCTTTCAGCTACTTTATGGTATTGTCTTACAGGTAAGATACCGGATGGAGCGTACAGTCGTCTTCTGGATGATAATCTGAAGGCGCCTTCCAATCTGGGGATAGAAATCGATCCTGAGCTGGAAGATATTCTGATGAGAGGACTGTCCCTGCAAAAAGAAGACCGGCCGCAGAGTATTGATGAAATGCTGGCGATCGTGGGCAGAGAGCAGGCTGTGAAGAAAGCAGGCGAGTGGCAGCAGAGCAGCAAAAGAACTCAAAAAAGAAAAAGGTGTTTTTGCCTGTGGTGTTTTCTGTCTCTTTGCGATACTTACGCTGTTGGGTGTTTTTCTTTACCGGAAAAATACACCGCTGGAATATAATGCGGAGACCATGTATCAGGTGACTCTGACTCCGGACGATAAATTTACAGTAGTCGGATATAATGAATCCATAAAAATTCTGGAGGAACGTCTGAAGCGATTTGCTGTCAAAAGTGGAAGGTATTCTTTAACAGAAAATAAAGGAGTTCTTACCATGCTCCTGCTGAAGGAAGATTTTCCGAAAAATACAGCCGGTGGCAATAATTACAAATCTACAGATACTGATTCAGCTTCAGTTCCGGAATATGTCCTGAAAGCTTATCTTACCCGGGCTGTAGATCTGATCATTCAAAGCCGCGAAAAAGGAGATACTTTTAACGAAAATCTGAAACTGGATCAGACGAAGGACTTTACCCTGACCTGGCACAAAGGGTCCGTTTCGGAGGTGAAATCTGACAGCGCGATGACTTCCACACAGAACTCCAATGGTTATTACGAAGTGATCTTTTCAAAAGATTTTCTCTCCCGGAACAGAGAAAAGATAAGATCCTGGAATAATAATTATGCCATTTATCAGGATCCTGATGATATTCCGTCAGTAACTCCTTATACGACCATTCCTATGGAAGATGGAAGAGGCTGTTATCTGACAGATAATGATAATGGTGCTTTTTCAGATCTTCTTAAGTATAATCTGACGCATCCACCACTGGAACACAGCTTCTCCATTTCTATTAAAGAACAGGTGGACTGGCAGACGGATGACAGCAGTTTTGGGGAAGATCAGGTCAGAGAGAATAAGATAAATGATGGAATTTACTGTTCTGTTTATGGAAGCATGACGGATGGAGAAGAAATGGATTGCTATCAGGCATTGCGTAATCGACTGGACAGCCTTGATATCTCCTATGCGCTTGGAAAAATGGATGCTCTCACAGCAGTAACGAAAGGCTGTGACGCACCGGCTTATCGTTTTCTATCTGTTAAGATAAATTCATCTGATGAGAAACTGCAATATTGGGATGTATGGAATCTGATCGCATGCAGCCACACGTTTTGTCTGACAGATGGGGATGGAAATATTGGGTGGATCTTTGATTACACAACTACTGTGGATGAGAATGGAATTACGATCGCGCAGACAGAACTGCCGGGTAGTTTTCAGGATGAAGATAAGACAGTTTATCTGTCATATTTGAACGGAGCTGATACGATCCGTATGATGTCGGGAAAAGTTCAGGGAGACGGGAGCTGTTGCTTTGATCATTTTGCAAATGGAGCGGAGATTTCGGATGATAACAGATGGATCATTCCGCTGATCGGAACCTGTATCAAAAATGATCTGCCGGTAGAACTTTTACCCTATGATCTGAAGCTCAGAAATGAAACAGTAAATGACTGGAAATCTCTGGGGCTTTTTATTGAAAAATAGCCAGTCAGATGTCGGCTTGACCCTGTGAGGATGTCAGATTATAATAAAATAACAGGCATTTCCTGTATGCTTCAGAGGTATTGGAAATGACGGAAAGCCGGTCTTTGCCATAACAGCAGGGCCGGCAAAAAATTGTATACAGGTACAGAAATACCTGAAAGAAAGGACGGGAAGCCATAAGTGCTTACCTGGTAAAGAATTATGATATATATCAGTCATCTTCTGCCGGATCATGAGATGAACGAGATTATCGAGCAGACAGGAGTGGGAATCGAAAGTATTGAATTTTCGATAGCAGACAATCTGGATCATCTGAATGATTCCATTGGCAGCTACCGGGAACGGTTGAAATTTATGGACTGTCGGGGACTGACCCTGCATGGACCGTTTATGAATATCGATCCCGCGGCTTTTGACAGCGAAGTGCGTAAAATTACGATGATGCGTTTTCACCAGACTTATACAGCAGGTATGGAACTTGGGGCAAAAAAGATCATCTATCATACCTGCATGAACCCTTATGTCCACTATCTTCAGGGCTGGCCTGAGAGAGTTGCGGAGTTTTTCGGAGAATTTCTGGAAAAGCATAAAGAGCTGGAAGTTGTGATGGAGAATGTGTTTGACCCGCAGATCGATCCGGTTCTGGATGTTTATAAACTTCTTGGGGAAAAATATCCGAATTTCCATCTCTGTTTTGACATGGGGCACGCCCACTGTTATTCGAAGATCCCGGTTCTGGAATGGACAGAGAAGCTGGCGCCTTATGTGACCCATGTCCATGTTCACGACAACAATGGTGACCGGGATTCCCATGCTGCCCTGGGGGCCGGAAATATCCCTTATGAAAGGGTACTGGGACTGCTTCCGGAAACCAGGGAGCGGACGTGGACCATTGAGTGTTGCAGCAAAAAGGATGTTCTGCAGTCAATTCGTGTGCTTCATAACATCAGCAGGACACGGAAAGAAAATCTACAGCGATCCCGGGAATTATTTGACATAAAATTTCCAAACTGTTAGAATAACAGAAGAAACAACTGCATATTTCAGATGAGGTGAACTGCCACAGACAGTTCTTAAAGGAGGATTCCAGCGTGAGGTCTGAATCGCATCTCTGCCACGTCATTTACATTATTTTTTCGCAGAGGGGATAAGAGTATCTGAGATATTCAGCTAAAATTAAATACAACTAACCGATAGAAAATCAGTTCTCTCATTTCAGTGAGGGAACTTTTTTAGGTTGCGGAAATAAAAGGAAAAGGAAAAAAAGAAATGAAAAAACAAAAAAAGGCTAATGGAAAAAAAGGCGCTTAGTGTGTCTTTGTCAATGGCGCTGATGCTGGGAGGAACTGCACCGGTACAGGCCGCAGATCTGTTTTCGGATCAGACCGCAGAAGAAAGTGCTTCCATGGAGCTTTATCCGGAAGAAAACACTGCAGAAGAAAGTAATACCGCAGATTTTGCGGCAGATGAAACTGAGAATGGGGCAGAAGATTTTTCAGCAGGACAGGAAGATCAGGCGGATGAATTTTCGGCAGGAGATGAAGACAGCTCTAAGGCTGCTGTGGCAGAAGTACAGTCTGCTTCCCATGTGATAAGTACAGCAGCAGATCTTCCGACAGGAGGAATCGCGGAAGGCGAAACTTATGAACTTGCGGCAGATATCATTCTGACTTCCGGTCAGCAGATCAGCTCCATTGCAGGTACGCTGGATGGAAAAGGCCATGTGATCACTCTTGCGGATAAGCCGCTTGCAGATAAAGTTTCCGGAACGATCCAGAATCTTGGAGTTGCAGGAAGCAGCACACTGACGCTTTCAGACGGACAGGGCAGTGTGGCAAATACAGTAACAGGAACGATCCAGAATTGTTATTCTACAGTATCCTCCAATGCGGCAAGTGATTATATGGATACCATCGGAGGTTTTGTGGGAAATCTTCAGGGAACAGTAACCAACTGTTACTTTGCAGGAAATACAGATATGTTTGGTGGAGGAATCGCTGCTACAAATGGAGGTTCCTATAAGATCAGCCATACACTCTGGGCATCCGGTATGTCTGCGGTTGGTATGGGAAGAACCGATAATATTTCTGATGACAGCAAAACCAAAATGACTGCAGATCAGATCAAAGCCAGTGTGGATATCCTGAATACAGAGATCCCGTCTACAGGTTTCAGATGGGCACTTCCTTCTGATGGAAGCAACAACGGACTTCCGGTACTGACAGAAGGTTCCGGGACTCCGGCAGAAGTAAACTGGGACAGCCTGAAAGCTGCCATTGAATCTACAGAGAAACTTACAGAGTCTGACTACACAGAGACCAGCTGGAAAGCTGTTTCCGAGGCTCTTGCTGAGGCCAGGGAAATGCTGGATGCAGGTACAGCTTCCCAGTCAGAAGTAAACGCAGCTGCAAAGAAACTCAGCGATGCAGTGAACGCACTGAAGAAACAGAAACCGGAAGCACCGGTAAAAATCCCGGAAGGTGTAACCGTTACACATATTACTTCTGCAGACCAGATCGAAAATATCTGGAGCGGTACAGAAGGTCAGTATTATGTGCTGGATAACGATATCACTCTTACAGGTGATTATATGAACTTCTGTGAATTTAATGGTGTGTTTGACGGCCAGGGTCATACTGTTACGCTGAAAGATTCCCAGGGACTTTTTACCAGAGTGGGAGAGAGCGGTGTTGTACAGAATACCGCATTTAAAGGAACGATCGGAAATGTATGGGAAAATACAGGTGCACTTGGCGGAAGCATCAAAGGTGCGGTACTGAACTGTTCTGTGGAAATTTCCGGAAGTTATGCCTGCGGTTTCGCGAAGAAATTATCAGGCGGAGTTATCGCAAACAGTATTTCTTTTGGCGAGAGCCCGAAAGGCGCGTTGTTTGCACAGTATGAAACTGCGGATGATCCAGGACTTGTAAAGAACTGTTACTGGACAGATACCCTGTCCATGCCGTCTGTACCGGAGGGAGTTCTGGTAAATTCCACATCCAGGGATGAGACAGAAATGAAGACGCTGGATCTGGTTGATGTCCTGAATAACGGACGTGGAGACAATGGTACAAAATGGGGACAGAGCAGTGAAGGATTCCCGTACTTTGGAGAAAACCAGTCCTATAAACCGGACACTGAAGTGTGGCCGGAACTTCCAGCAGAAAATCAGTATCAGGTAGAATTTTCTGCTTATAATGGAAGTGCAAAAGAAACCCTGACAGATTCCCGTCTGCAGGTATCTCCGGATTCTGTCAATGCATTTAAAGTTGCAGGCAGATTAAGCCTTAAGGATTATCAGGCACCGGAGGGTAGTCATCTGGAGTGGAACTGTACAGAGATGAAGCCGTCCGGAGCAATGGCAATGGACCTTTCTTCCGGAGATCTGTATGTATACAGAAACGGAAAAACACTTATCACAGCAACACAGATAAACAGTGACGGTTCCAGTAAAGTTGTTGCGTATGTTTCTGTGATCGCCACAACAAAGAAGATCGAAGCAGTCAGACTTCTTATTGACGGACAGGATATAACAAACGGAAGCTTTACGGTAGCAGGTTCCGAGACTAAGAAGATCCAGGTTCAGGGAAAATATACAGGGGAAGATGATTTCAGCGATATGGCTTTTTCAAGTTTCCTGTATAAAGCCGCTGACGGATCTGTGATCAGTAATGATGAAAGTTACAGTTCATTCTTCTTCCTGAAACCGGGAACTTCCTCTATCACCGTAAGCTCCAAGGCACAGCCGGATATCTCTGCAAAAGTAGATCTGACATCTACATATGTGCCGATCGAATCCATTGTACCGGGAATGTCCGGACAGCAGGTGATCCATGGAAGAAATGCAAACAGTGACGGTCAGGAAGAGGACGGCAGAGTTGCATTTAACCCGATTCCGGGAAGTGCCGTAGTAACTCCGACCAATGCAAGTTATGCATCTGACTGGACCATTACAAGCAGTGATGATACGATCGGATATTACAGCAACGGTTCCAAAGTATTTGTTCCGAAACAGTCCGGAAAAGTAACTTACACAGCAGAAATTAAAGATACAGATCCGGAAACAGGAAAGACACGTACCATTACCGGAACTTCTGAGGTTGAGTTTGTATATAAGAATCCACTGACTTCAGTCACTTCTCCTGTAACAGAGGTAACCGTAAGATCAGGAGAAAGTCAGGATATCGATCTGAGCTTTACCGGAGAGATTTCTGACCAGGGATACAACGTGACAGATCCATCCATGAAATGGACTTTTGACAAAAAAGGTGTTGTAGTCATTACAAAGAAAACAAGTGGCTACTGGAAACGTCAGGATGGAGCACCAGATACAAACAACTACTTTATCGGAACCGATTACAGGATCACGGGAATCGGCGAGGGGAACGGTGATCGCTACCGGTACACCGGTTGACCAGACCAATTCTCCGGAACCTGTAAAGATCAGGCTCACAGTAACAAAAGGTGACGGACAGGATACAGACAACAAAAAACTTGCGTCTGAAGACGTTGAGAAAGCAGTTTCTTATCTTACAGACCTTCATCAGGAAAAAGGATATCAGTATGGAGATGAGTGGGTGGTATATGCTCTTCTCCGCAGCGGACAGACCATTGACCAGGATAAACTGGACGCATATTACGAGTCTGTATGTGCGACTGTAAAAGGCTGGAGTGCAGACCAGAAACCTACAGATATTGAGCGAGTGTCTCTTGCATTAACAGCTATGGGAAAAGACATCACAAATGTTGACGGTGTAAACCTTGCAGCGATGATCTACAATTCTGAAAAACTGAAAAATGGTTCCAATGAACTGATCTATGCATTGATCGCTCTGGATGCCGCAGATATCCAGATCCCGGGAAATGCGAAATGGAACCGTGCTTCCATCATCAGGGCACTTGGAGAATTCCAGAATCCGACAACCGGTGGAATCGGACTTACCGATGCAAAAGGAGGAAGCTCTGATATTACAGCCATGGCGCTTCAGGCCCTTGCTGTCTACAGAAACCATAATACAGCCGCAAAAAATATTTCAGACAAAGCACTCACTTACCTGGCAAATGCCATGGGAGATGATTTCGGATATGGTACCTGTGAAAGTACAGCCCAGGTTCTTCTGGCACTGACTTCTATGGGAATTGATCCGTTAAGCGATGATTTTGGTACTGTAAATATGAATATGAATATGATCACAAATCTGACTGGTTATATTCAGAGCGACAATGGTTTTTCACATTCCATGTCAATTTCAAAATCCAGCGAAATGTCTACAGTACAGGCACTTCAGGCACTGGATTCTTACAGACGTTTTGTAAATAAGGAGACAACATACTGGGATCTGAAAAACAAAGGAGAACATGCAAAACACAGCTGGGATGCAGGAACAGTAACAAAGAAATCCACCTGTAAGACAAAAGGAACAAAATCTTATACCTGTACCTGGTGCGGAGAGAAAAAAGACCGAATCAACAGCTCTTGCAGCACATAAGTGGAGTTCCTGGAAGACAACGAAATCTGCAACTGTTTTTGCACCGAAACAGATCACAAGAACCTGTTCTGTATGTGCCAAAAAAGAAACAAAGAATTCAGGAAGCAAACTGAAACCAACGATCAAACTGAACGCATATGGAATTCGTCTGAATCCGGGAAAATCTACTAGCAAAGTGAAAGTCAGTGGTCTTGCAAAAGGAGATTCCGTGAAGTCCTGGAAATCCAGCAATACTGCAATTGTAAAAGTAGATAAAAAAGGTGTGATCACCGCACAGAAAAAGACAGGTACTGCTTATATCACAGTAACTCTGGCAAGCAAAAAAACGGCGAAACTGAAAGTCGTTGTACAAAAAGGAACAGTAAGAACTGCGGCCATAACCGGACTGCAGTCCAGAATAACCATCAGTAAAGGAAAGACAACGACCTTAAAGCCGATACGCAGACCAATAACATCTGCTGAAAAACTTACATACAGTTCCTCCAATAAGGCTGTTGCCACAGTAAGTTCCAAAGGTGTGGTCAGAGGTGTGAAAAAAGGAACTGCGGTAATTACAGTAAGATCCGGAAAAGTTTCTTACAAATGCCGTGTAACTGTAAAATAAATACTGATCATTATGAAATAACCCCGCCTATAACTCTGATTCACGGGATTGTCACAGAAAAAGAAGTGTGTTATAATTTCTGAACAGTTAAATATGGAGAAAAAACAATTACCGGTTTTAAGTTCTCTGCCACATCGGCAGGGCCAAGAGGGAACAGGGTGAGAATCCCAGGCAGTCGTGCTACTGTATTTGTTTAGATCTTTCTGTAACCATTGTACGGATCTGTATGAGAAGGGGAGGGATCGTGATTACATAAGCCAGGATACCTGCTTAAAGCTGCTACCAGTTATTACACGCAATGATAAATGGAGGGGGAGATTGTTTGGTTTTGTGTACCTATTTTTCGGGACACAGAAAGAAACATTTCCTGAATTCAGAGATATTGCGGTAGCAGATGGTATTGTTGAAAACATGATCATTATATACGGATGCGATATCTTTCAGGGTATTGCATCCGTTTTTGTTGAGAGGTTAAAAAATGCAGAAAACACTGGTGTGGCGTTCGCAGAAAGAAAGAGAAAAAACATTTGTAAGAGGATGTGCAGAGAAACACGGAGAGAGAATTCTTGTTATCGGACAGCCTTACAGCCGAATCGGAGACGAGGCACTGAAGAATAATATCCGGATCAGAGAAGTGAGCCTGGAAAACTGCGTCAGAGAGATTGGCAGAGAAAGTTTCGCCGGATGTACAAGGCTTCGAACAGTAAGATCAGAGAAAATAAAAGTTATAAAAAACAGAGCTTTTTCCGGTTGTGTAAACCTGAGAAGTTTTGAAATCCCGGCTACAACAGAATATATTGGAAAAGGGGTTTTGTACGGGTGTAAAAGACTGCAGAAGACAGTTTTTGAAGAGAATAAGAAAATCATCCGAATTCCGGCAGAAGCTTTTATGGAGTGCCAGGAACTTTCCGGAGTAGTGCTTCCGGAATGATCACTGAGATTGGGCGAAGGGCATTTTATAAATGTGGGAATCTGACAGAGATAAAAATTCCTCAGTCTGTGGAGCGGATTGAAAGAGAGGCGTTTTATCAGACCGGACTGCAGAAGCTGGAACTTCCTCAAAAGCTGAAATTTATTGGAGAGAGCGCTTTTCTGAAGTGCAGAAATCTGGAATATGTCCGGGTTCCGGAATATGTGGAAACTGTGGAAAAATGGGCGTTTCACGGGTGCAGTATGTTGAAAACAGTGGAATTTTCCGGGGATCCAGAAGTGCTGGGAGAATGGATCATAAATAAAGGAACAAAGATCCTGTGCAGAAAAAATACCAGAGTCGATGACTATTGTAGGAAGTATGGATTTGCGGTAGAATATCTGTAAAAGCGACCATTTTTTGGTGGAAAGAGGAGAAGGATGAGGGAAAGAAAACCTGTGATCGGCGTTACCTGTAATTTTGACTACAGGGATGCTGTTGGAATGGTTTCGGGCATGGGGATCACCGGGCAGGACTGGGACTTTGTCAGCGGTGATTATGTGTATATCCTGGAGAAAGCCGGTGCGATTCCTGTGCTGATCCCGCAGTATGGAGATCTGGAGGCGGCGAAACCGTTCCTGGAACAGCTGGACGGAGTGCTGATCTCCGGCGGACATGATGTAGGGCCGGAGCGGTACGGGGCGTTTCCAAAAGGGTACTGCGGAACGATCATGCCCATGCGGGATGAGCAGGATATTGCGATTTCCAGATATTTTATGATGGAAAAGAAAAAGCCGATCCTCGGGATCTGCCGTGGCATTCAGATCATGAATGTGGCCTGCGGCGGAACCCTGTATCAGGATCTGGAAAAAGAAGGGGGGTTTGAACATCATTTCGGGGATAAGTACCCGAGAAATGTGGCGTGGCATAAAGTGAGCATTGCCAAAGACAGTATATTGGAAAAGACTTATGGGAACCGGGAGATCCGGGTGAATTCTTTTCATCATCAGGCGATAAAAGATGCCGGGGAGAATGTGAGGATCACAGCCTGGTCCGAGGACCGGGTGCCGGAAGCTATGGAACTTGAGGATCATCCATTTGCGGTGGCTGTGCAGTGGCATCCGGAGATGATGTATGATTCTTCGGAGCAGATGAAACTTTTACAGGCATTTGTGAAGGCAGCAGAGAAGGGGACAGAAGCATGAATATTTGTATATATGGAGCATCCAGCGCAGAACTGAAAAAGATTTATTATGAGAAAACAGAGGAATTGGGACGGCTGATAGGAAAACGTGGCCATGGCCTTGTTTTTGGCGGTGGAAAAGAAGGACTGATGGGTGCGGCGGCCCGTGGCGTTGACAGAGAGAAAGGTTATATCCTGGGGATCGCACCGCGATTTTTGACAAGCGGGAGTCCTGTATGAGCATTGTACAGAGTTTATTTTTACGGAAAATATGCGTGAGAGGAAGCACCTTTTGGAAAGCCGTTCCGATGCGACCATCGTGGTACCTGGTGGAATTGGTACGTATGAGGAGTTTTTTGAGATCCTGACACTGAAAAGTCTGGGACGGATCGACAGGCCGATCGTTCTTTATAATATCAACGGATATTATGACAGCATGAGGGCCCTTCTGGAGTATACGGCAGGGGAGAAATTCATGGCAAGAGATGTTGTGGATATGTGCCGGTTCATGAAAGATCCGGAGGAGATCCTGGATTATATTGAGAATTACCGGAATTATGGGGGAAAGTTATAAAAAGGGTTGTAAGGATAATAAAAATAAAGTCCGGGTTATAGGACAGATTGCAAAAATACAACAGTCCCAAATATAGGACTGTAAAAACGATGTGTTACAGAATAATATAAGAAAGTCTGTAGTAATTCCGGGAAGTTATATTCTGAACAGTCAGGTTTGATATAGTAATTGATGGAAATGCCATAGTCTGCAAGGGGATTTTTACAGGAGAAGGTATATTTTATGAGGAAGATTATGTTAAATGGCCGGTGGGAGCTGGCGGAAGCGGGGAAAGATACATTATGTGCAGTGCAGGTTCCGGGATCTGTACTTTCCGGACTTTACGGGGCCGGAAAGATTGAAGATCCTTTTTACCGCACCAATGAAGATGCCACGAGGGAACTGTTCTGGAAGGATTATGAATTTTGCAGACGTTTGCGGTTACGGAGGATGTCCTTAATGAGAAGAAAGTGATCCTGGTATGCGAGGGATTGGACACACTTGCGGATATTTATATCAATGGAAAAAAAAGCCGGATCTACAGATAATATGCACCGTACCTGGAAACTGGATGTGAAAGGATTTCTTCATTCCGGTGAGAACCAGATCCGGATCGTATTTCGGTCGGTGTTTAAGTATATCGAAGATTATGAGTATGAAGAGAATAAAGAGATCCATTATGTTCCTGCGGCGGAATGAAAGGAAACCAGCTGATCCGTAAGGCACACTGCATGTTTTGGATGGGACTGGGCCCCCAGACGATTGATGCCGGAATCTTCCGTGATATTTATCTGGAAGCGTACAGTCATCCGAGGATTGAGGATGTGAAGATCACACAAAGGCATGGGGATAATGCTGTGGATGTGTGTACAACTGTAGCTGTGAGCGGCGATGCTGTGGATAAGTGTCAGGTGAGAGTGAGTATCCGGAAGGATATGACGAGTGTCCGTGGAAATGGACATGCGGTTCAGGAGACTGGAGACTTAGAGATATATGCAGATGGAGCTGTACTGTTGAACAGTAATTCTGTAACTCTGACGGGAAGAATCCACAACCCGAAACTCTGGTGGCCAAACGGCTACGGCGATCAGCCGTTATATAAAGTTAAGGTGGAACTTCTGGATGAGGATGGCGAAGTTCTGGAAACTATAACGAAGCGCATTGGTCTCCGTACTCTTACCATCAGCCAGGAAAAAGATCTCTGGGGAAAAGAGTTCGCGTTCTGTGTCAATGGCGTGAAGATTTTTGCCATGGGCGGAAATTATATTCCGGAGGACTGTATTTATTCCAGGATCACGCCGGAGCTTCAGGAGTACCTTCTGGAATCCTGTAAACGTGCCAATTTTAACTGCGTCCGTGTGTGGGGTGGCGGTTATTATCCTTCGGATCATTTCTATGATCTCTGTGACGAGATGGGGTTGATCGTATGGCAGGATCTGATGTTTGCTTGTAATGTTTATGATCTTACAGAAGAATTTGAAGAGAATATCACGAAGGAAATTACAGAAAATGTAAAACGTCTCCGTCATCATGCATCTCTGGGACTGTGGTGCGGAAATAACGAGATGGAATCTGCCTGGGATCACTGGCCGGAGGTGCAGAGTGAGTCGAAATATCTTCGTGCGGACTACATAAAAATGTTTGAGCATGTGGTGCCAAAAGCAGTGAAAGCGGCAGACAGCGAGACCTTTTTCTGGCAGTCTTCTCCGAGTTCCGGGGGTTGTTTTGATGAGCCGGATGATGAGAACCGGGGGGACTGTCACTACTGGGATGTATGGCATGGCCAGAAGCCTTTTACGGATTATCAGAAGCATTAATTTCCGGTTCTGTTCGGAATTTGGTTTCCAGTCCTTCCCGTGTCTTGAAAACAGTAGAGAGCTTTACGGAAGAAAAAGACCGGAATATTTTTTCCAGGGTGATGGAGAAACACCAGAAGAATCCGGCAGCCAACGGAAAGATCCTGTATTACCTTTCGGAGAATTTCCGTTATCCGGAGAATTTCCGCAAGCTTCTCTATGTGAGCCAGATCCTTCAGGGAATGGCCATGAAGTATGGCGTAGATCACTGGAGACGTCACAGAGGCCGCTGTATGGGAACTCTTTACTGGCAGATCAATGATAACTGGCCGGTGGCGTCCTGGGCAAGTATCGACTATTTTGGTCGCTGGAAGGCACTTCATTATATGGCAAAAAAATTCTATGGGCCACAGGCGGTGAGTATGTGTCTGGAAGAGGATACCATGCAGGTTTATCTGGAAAATGAAAGTTTGGATGAAATACCGCATCAGGTGGATTTTTATGTGAAAGATATGGAGTGTAACATTCTGGATAAGATCACGGCAAAAGGATCTGTGGGACAGCAGGAATCCGGGCAGATCCTGGCAGTGGATATTTCCCGGTGGGAGGAACGGAAGTATGAGATCTTTCTTGAGGCGGAGGTTACCCTGAAGGATGGAAGGATACTTCAGGATGTGGAGACGCTGGTTCCCTATAAGTATCTGGAACTGGATCAGCCGGAAATTACAGCAGAGGTGGAAGAGCAGGAAGATGCCTTTGTGATCCATCTGAAGAGCAGCTGCTTCAGCCCATTTACAGCTATTGGATTTACAGACGCGGATATGATCCTGGAGGATAATTTTTCCATATGACAGGTGAGAAGGGAAAAGATATCCGGGTGGAGAAAAGGGATATCCGAAATGGGGAAATCAGGAATGCGGAAGAGATGACCAGACAGATGGAGATCCTGACACTGGCGTGATTCTGGTATAGAAAAAGCAGAAAAATAAAAGACGCGAAGTCTTACATGAAAAATGTAAGATCTCGCGTCTTTTTTTATATATGACATTATGGGTTTACTCGTAGTTTTTATGTCTTTTGAAGAAATCTTTTGTTTCTTTTACAACCACACCGCTCAGGGCAAGAAGAGCGATCAGGTTCGGGAATGCCATCAGGGCATTGAAGATATCTGCGATGTTCCATACAGCTGCTACAGTCATATATGGTCCGATGAATACGCAGATGATGTACAGCCAGCGGTATGTTGTAACTGCGGCTTTGTTTCTGTTGAACAGGTATTCCAGACATCTTTCACCGTAGTAATCCCATCCGAGGATTGTTGTGAATGCAAAGAATACCAGGCACAGCATCAGTGAGAAAGATGCTACAACCGGTGGGAAAGGAAGTCCTTTCTGGAAAGCGGCTGTTGTGATGGCAACACCTTCAAGACCTGTGTTCCATGTCTCTGTGATGACGATGGAAAGACCTGTCATGGTACAGATTACGATAGTGTCGATAAATGTACCTGTCATGGATACAAGACCCTGACGTACCGGCTCTTTTGTCTGAGCTGCAGCAGCTGCGATCGGGGCACTACCAAGACCGGACTCATTGGAGAAGATACCGCGGGCGATACCTTTCTGCATAGCTACGACCATGGTTCCCATTGCGCCACCTGCAAGTGCGCTTCCTGTGAAAGCAGATTTTACGATAGTTACGATCGCTGCAGGAACTGCTGTGATGTTTGTGATCACGATGATCAGTGCCAGTGCAACATAGAGAACTGCCATAAACGGTACAACGACCTGGGATACCTTTGCGATTCTCCGGATTCCGCCGAGAACGACAAGTCCTACGCATACGGTAAGTACCAGACATGCAACTACAGTTGCCCAGGAATATGTATTTCCGAAAAGTGCTACTGTGTGTGCTTTATCCGGATCAAAGAAGTTGGTGACTGCAGATGCGATACCGTTTACCTGTGTAAATGTTCCGATACCGAAAAGTCCAACGCCTGCTCCGAAAAATGCGAAGATCTTTGCAAGCCATCTCCACTGTTTTCCCATACCGTTTTCGATGTAGTAGAATGGTCCACCGAGAACGTGGCCTTCTTTGTCAATGGTACGGTACTTGATTGCCAGAAGTCCTTCTGCGTATTTGGTTGCCATTCCGAAAAATGCGGCTACGATCATCCAGAAAAGTGCTCCAGGTCCGCCGGCTGCGATAGCAGTTGCAACACCTACGATATTTCCAGTTCCGATGGTTGCTGAAAGCGCAGTACACAAAGCTCCAAAGCTTGTGACCTCACCATCACCGCCTTCTTCATTTTTAACCATGAATTTCAGTGCTTTTCCGAGATGCCTTACCTGTAAAAGGCCTAACCGAGCGGTTAACAGAATTCCTGTGAACAGGATCAGAATGATCAGCGGAAGTCCCCAAACGACTCCGTCAAACCATGTGATAAAGTTGTTGATTTGTGTAAACATTACTCTTTCCTCCATCCTTTTGCCTGAGAGATTTACAGCATTTTGTGTGCTGCGTACACCTTCGGCGCTCTTCCCTTTTGATTTGAAGAGACTCTCCTGAGTTTTTTTATTTTTGAATGATGCCAGGACCTTTTTTGTGTACGGTAGTGGCGGTCATTCGTTTTGTGTAGAAATACACTGTAACACAGAGTATCACAAGAATTGACGGATTTCAATGGGGTTTATTAAAAAAATTCCATTTATTAGTAAAATTAATCGACATATAATCTGTTTTTTTGACAGGACTTTACTTTTCTATCAGTGGATGCTCTTTATAGTACATGCGGGTGAAATGAAGGAATGTCAACATATCACCACTGATGTATTTGCCTTTTTTCCATACCATGCCGATCTTTACCCGGATGGGTGGTTCAAGGGGAATACCGGTAATACCGGAACCGGAAAATTTATCTGTCATGCTGGTATAAAGAAAGCATCCGTATTTCCCGGTTTTTACAAACTGCAGGGTGGTGTAGATCTGGCTGCTCCGCATAACAACATTTGGTTTGTAGCCGTCCATCTCAAAACGCATCTTCAAAAGCTGATTCTGGACAGAGTCCGGGTTAAAAAATATCAGCTGTTCTTTTGACATTTCTTTTATGGTAACCGTTTCTTTTTCTGCCAGTTTGTGGTCATTGCTTACACAGAAAACAATCTGGTCGTCAGCCAGGACTGTGTTGTGGAATTTATCAATATTATATTGTTCCATGTTGACCAGAGCGACGTCCAGGGTATCATCCTGGATCAGATTGCAGGCGCGGACAGAGCCGTATTCCTCCAGGACAACAGCAATCTCCGGGTGCTTTTTCGTGAAAAGCAGTAAGAAGCTCCGGAAAAAATACGGTACTTAACATTGGCGGGATGCCGATGCGAAGAGGGGGTTTAACTCTGGACATGCTGGAGTAGTCAGCCTGGAGTTCATTACAGTACTGAAGGATATAGGTAGCTTTTTCATAGAAGGATTCTCCCTCCTGAGTCAGGATCAGCTGATTTCCCTTCCTGGAAAAAAGGCTGATCCCGAATTCAATCTCCAGATCACGGATAGCCATGGAAATAGTAGGCTGGGTTACATATAATTCTTCGGCTGCTTTTGTAATGCTGTGGCAGCGGCTGGCGGTGCAGAAGTAACGTAGTTGGTTCAGTGTCATGATATGCCTTCTCTCAGTGTATTATCAGATGAAATTCTTAACAGATTTTGCTGCTTTTTATCGAAATAAATGGGGGGACAGAACATACTCTTTGGAGCTGACTGTCATTATAAAGATACCATGGACATGTGAAAAAATTCCATATTCATTTAAAAATGAGAGGAGTTTATAGCAATAGCGCATAAAAAATTATCATTAAAAATTGAGAGTATAAATTTTTTTTTATGCGGATATGTGTTTCACTAATTTGTTTTTTTATATGTACACGAGTTATAATAAAGCCATCAAAAGAAACGTGTACGGCCTATACTTTTCAGAAGAAAACAATATGAAATCACAACATAGTGAAAGGAGAGTACAGAAAATGTCTCAGACAACTATCACATTGCTGTTTCTTGTGTTCACCATCATCAGTTTCATCCTTGAAAAAATTCCTCTGGGACTGACGGCTTCGATCTGTGCCATTGGCCTGACCCTTACAGGAGTTGTGGATGCGACAACAACGTTTTCACAGTATGTAAACAGTAACGTAATCCTTTGCGTTGGCATGTTTGTAGTAGGCCAGGCATTGTTTGAAACAGGAATGGCAAACAAGATCGGAGGCCTGGTCACAAAATTTGCCAGAACAGAAAAAACACTGATCATTGCGATCATGGTAATCGTAGGTGTAATGTCCGGGTTCTTATCCAACACAGGTACCGCAGCAGTGCTGATCCCGGTCGTCTGTGGAATCGCCGATGAGTCCGGGTATTCCAGAAGCCGTCTTCTGATGCCATTGGTATTTGCGGCAGCTCTTGGCGGAAACCTTTCCATTATCGGTGCGCCGGGAACCTGATGGGTGTCAATGCTCTGCAGGAGATGGGGCTTTCCACAAGCTTCTTTATGTATGCGCCGGTTGGAGTTCCGATGCTTGTTCTTGGAATCCTCTATTTTGTTTTTATCGGATATCGTTTCCTTCCCAATGGAAACCATGCGGCCGGGGAAGCGCTTGAAGATCAGCAGGATTTCAGCCATGTACCGAAGTGGAAACAGACGGTTTCTCTGGTAATTCTGATCCTTGTGATCCTTGCAATGATCTTTGAAAAAGAGATCGGTATCAGCATTGAGGTTTCTGCATGTATCGGAGCCATCGTCCTGGTTTTGACAGGAGTTATTTCCGAAAAAGAAGCACTGAAATCTATTGACCTGAAAGTTGTATTCCTTTTCGGCGGTTCTCTGACACTTGCAAAAGCGCTGGATACAACCGGAGCCGGAGAGCTGATCGCAGATAAGATCGTAGGACTTCTTGGAGCAGATCCGAGTCCGATCCTTCTTCTTCTGGTGATCTTTATTGTAACCTGTGTACTGACAAATTTTTATGTCAAATACAGCAACCACAGCACTGATGATCCCGATCGCGGTATCTCTTGCGAACAACCTGGGAGCAGATCCGAGAGCTGTTGTTATCGCAACGGTTATCGCAGGTTCCTGTGCATATGCAACACCGATCGGTATGCCGGCAAACACCATGGTAGTTGGTCTTGGAGGATACAAATTCAAAGACTACGTAAAATCCGGTCTGCCGCTGATCCTGGTATCTTTTGTGATCTGTATGATCCTGTTACCGATCCTGTTCCCGTTTTATCCGTAAGGAGAGAAACTTTTGAGTTACTGTTCACTTTTGTGACCAGCAACATTTTTTGATCAATTAAGTTCATCCCTTCTGTACTGACCATACAGTACAGGAGAAGTGATAAATAAGCCAAAAAGCTATCTTAACCATTAATCAGCCAAAATTAATGATGAAACAACCAACAAAAACCTATGTAACTAAAAAACATTAAACCATCGAACCATATCAGGAGGTAAATCATGACTAAGGAAAATGGAGTTAAAGTATTAACAGACATGGTAGCAGATTTTGTTGCCCATATTGGAAAAAAATTACCGGATGACGTAGTTAAGAAACTGGAAGAGCTTGGTTCTCAGGAAACAGCTGCACTTCCAAAAGTTCTCTATGAGACAATGACAAAGAACCAGGGTCTTGCTGTAGAGCTGAACCGCCCAAGCTGTCAGGATACAGGTGTTCTTCAGTTCTGGCTGAAATGCGGAACAAATTTCCCGTATATCAATGAGCTGGAAGCACTTCTGAAAGATGCTGTTGTTCAGGCTACTTTTGCAGCACCGTTAAGACATAATTCCGTTGAGACTTTTGATGAGTACAATACAAAGAAAAACGTTGGTAAAGGAACTCCGACTGTATGGTGGGATATTGTTCCGAACAGCGATAAATGTGAGATCTACGCATACATGGCAGGCGGCGGATGTACTCTTCCTGGAAAAGCAATGGTTCTGATGCCAGGCGCAGGATATGAGGGTGTTACAGATTTTGTTCTGGATCAGATGACAACTTATGGACTGAATGCGTGTCCTCCGCTTCTTGTTGGTGTAGGTGTAGGTACATCTGTGGAGACAGCTGCCCTGAACTCCAAGAAAGCGCTGATGCGTCCGATCGGTTCCCACAATGACAACGCAAACGCAGCAAAAATGGAGAAGCTTCTTGAGGACGGTATCAATGCGATCGGCCTTGGACCGCAGGGTATGGGCGGAAAGTATTCTGTAATGGGTGTTAACATTGAGAATACCGCGCGTCATCCATCTACCATCGGTGTTGCAGTAAACGTTGGATGCTGGTCTCACCGTCGTGGACATCTGGTTGTAAATCCGGATCTTACAGTAACCTGTGATACTCATTCCACATGGAAATTTAATGCTTAATATAAACGGAGGGAAAAATCATGATCGAAATCAGAGGAGATAAAAAAGTTCTTATTACACCTATAAGCGCAGAAGACCTGGCTGATATCAAAATCGGCGATATTGTATGGCTGGACGGAGATCTGATGACCTGCCGTGACGTTGCTCACCGTCGTCTGGTTGAGTATGGAAGAGAGCTTCCGTATGATATCCGCAACAAAGCGATTTTCCATGCCGGCCCGATCGTTCGTAAGATCGAAGGTACAGAGGATGATTACGAGATGGTTTCTGTAGGACCGACAACTTCCATGCGTATGGAGAAGTTCGAGTATGAGTTTACAAAACTGACTGGTGTCAGAGTGATCGTTGGTAAAGGTGGTATGGGCCCGAATACTGAGCGTGCCTGCAAAGAGTTCGGTGCGATCCACTGTGTTTTCCCGGCTGGATGTGCAGTTGTGGCTGCTACAGAGGTTGAGAAGATCGTCGAGCATCACTGGGACGAGCTTGGTATGCCTGAGACTTTATGGTGCAATAAGGTTAAGGAGTTTGGTCCGCTGATTGTATCTATCGATGCACAGGGACGTAACCTGTTTGAGGAGAACAAGGTTGTATTTAATGAGCGTAAAGAGGCTGCCAAGCAGGCAATTTTATCCTGAGGTTAAGTTTATTAAATAATATTGATATTGGAAAAAATTTTTTTCGGGATATCTGAAATGAACGAAGCTCTGCCATGAGAGATTCAGGATTGACTTGGTGATTGTGAGATTTGAATTAACAGCGTGAATATGAAAAAGAGAGATGATCCGGCGGAATCAGTATAATGTGGTCATGCCG